>OKWE01001329.1_pt1 | contig 11475 bp, 9 predicted proteins | sample 1607051 | NCBI WGS metagenome assembly OKWE01 (sample SAMN04414079, study PRJEB24778) | human gut metagenome | material: faecal | host: Homo sapiens | reverse complement strand
TGGTGACGGGCACATCGCGCGGCCGCCCCAGCTGATTCAGTAACCACAGCGGCAATGTTCGCTCATGCCCCGCGGTAAAAGTGGTGACGATAATTTCATCAAACGACAGGGCGAAGGCCAGCATTCCCCCCGCCAGCAGCGCCGATCCCAGATTGGGCAACACCACGTAGCGAAAGGTCTGCCAGCCGGTCGCGCCCAGGTCCATCGAGGCTTCCACCAGGCTCCACGAGGTCCGACGAAAGCGGGCAATGACGTTGTTAAAGACCACCACCACACAAAAGGTCGCGTGCCCCACCACAATGGTCAGTAGCCCCGGCTCGAGACCGACGGCTTTAAACGCCGTCAGCAGCGCCAGGCCGGTAATGATCCCCGGCAGGGCGATCGGTAACAGCAGCAGTAGCGATACCGCATTCTTACCAAAAAAAGTGCTGCGCCACAGGGCACCTGCAGCCAGCGTGCCAAGTACTAAGGCAATGGCCGTCGACAGGGCGGCAATTTTAAGTGACAACGTCACGGATTCGAGAATATCGCTACGCCCTGCTGCCTCGCTAAACCAGCGTAGCGTCAGCCCCTGCGGCGGAAAGCTGAAGGCCGCATCCTCCGTATTAAAAGCATAGATGGCAATGATCAGCAGCGGGAAGTGGAGGAACACCACGCCGCCCCAGGTCGCCAGTTGCAGATACCAGGGTGCGCGTTCAGAGTGCATCGAAGGCTCCCAGACGTTTCACGAACGCCAGATAAAGGGCAATCAGCACGATCGGCACGAGGGTGAACGCCGCCGCCATCGGCATATTGCCTATCGCCCCCTGCTGCGAGTAGACCATGTTGCCGATAAAGTACCCCGGCGGCCCGACCAGCTGCGGCACGATAAAGTCGCCCAGCGTCAGCGAGAAGGTGAAAATCGATCCGGCGGCAATACCAGGGATAGCCAGCGGCAGAACCACATAGCGGAAGGTCTGTCGTGGCCCGGCGCCAAGATCGGCCGACGCCTGCAGCAAGGAGCCCGGAATGCGCTCCAGCGCCGCCTGCACCGGCAGGATCATAAACGGCAGCCAGATGTAGACGAACACCAGAAAGCGTCCCAGCCCGGAGGTGGACAAGGTGTTGCCGCCGATCGCCGGGACGGTCAGAAGCGCATTCAGCGCCCCTTCCAGTCCAAGATGGCCCAGAAACCACTGCGCCACACCATCTTTGGCCAGCAGCAGTACCCACGCGTAGGCTTTGACGATATAGCTGGCCCACATCGGCAGCATCACCGCGATATAAAAGAAAGCCTTCATTTTGCCGCTGGTATAGCGAGCCATGTACCAGGCCATCGGCAGCGCCAGCATGGCGCTGGCGAGCGTCACACTCAGGGCCATTACCAGGGTACGGACAATAATGTCGTAATTGGCGGGATTGAACAGCGCCCGCAGGTTGGCCAGCGTAAAGTCGCTGGTCACCGACATGGTGAAGTCGTCAAAGGTATAAATACTCTGCCACAGCAGGGTCAGGAGCGATCCCAGATAGACGATACCAAACCACATCAGCGGCCCGAGCAGCAGTAAAAACAGGCCCAATGCTGGCCGACGCCAGAAGATCCCGGATACGCGCCCGGCCTGCGCAGGAATCATCGCCATGGTCATCTCAGCCTCCGCTTTCCAGCGGGGTCATCGCCGACCGCGACCATGACGCCAGCACCGTTTGCCCCATTCGCGGGGCGCTGGCTGCCGCCGCGCCATCGATATTCGCCTGGCTGACCAGCAGCTTGTCCCCCTCCGCCAGCCTGAGCTCAATCCGCGTCGCCGCCCCCTGATACTGTACCGCCTGCACTACGCCCTGAACCTGAACCTCGCCGCCGCCCTGCAGGCGAACATGCTCCGGACGCAGCGACCAGCTACCCGGCATGCCGCACAATCGCCGGGCCGCCTCGGCTTCAAAAACGTTGGCGGTGCCGACAAAGCCAGCGACAAACGCGGTCTTCGGATGCAGATAGAGATCCTGCGGCGCATCCACCTGTTCGATGCGCCCATTGTTAAACACCGCCACGCGGTCTGACATCGACAACGCTTCGCTCTGGTCGTGGGTCACGAAGATAAAAGTTATCCCCAGCGACTGCTGCAGCTTTTTCAGCTCCACCTGCATCTGCTCGCGCAGCTTCAAATCCAGCGCACCCAGCGGCTCATCGAGCAGCAGCACCCGCGGCTGGTTCACCAGCGCCCGGGCAATAGCGACCCGCTGCCGCTGGCCGCCGGAGAGCTGAGAAGGCTTACGATGATGAGCAAAGCCAAGGGCCACCTTTTCCAGCGCTTCCTGGGCGCGGGCATGGCGCGCTTTCTTCGCCATGCCTTTGACCATCAGACCGTAGGCGACGTTGTCGAGGATCGACATATGGGGAAACAGCGCATAGTCCTGGAACACCGTATTCACATCCCGCTGCCAGGGCGGCAGTTCGCTGGCCGGCTGACCGAAAATACGAATGGTGCCGCCGGAGAGCTGCTCGAAACCGGCAATCAGCCGCAGGCAGGTGGTCTTGCCCGAGCCGGATGGCCCCAGCATTGAGAAAAATTCCCCATCGCGAATGCCTATGCTAACCCCATCTACGGCCCGCACATCGCCGTACAGGCGCGATACATTCTGAAACTCGACCGCGTACGTCATTGTCTGCCTCCCGTCCTTAGCGGCCGCCCATTATCGCAATATAGTCCTGAGTCCATCTGCTGTAGGGTACGTATTTCCCGCCTTCGGCAACCGGCGTTTTCCAGAAATGGATCCGGGTAAACTGGTCATAGCCGTTGGTTTCACAGCCTTTGTCACCGAGCAGCGCGCTGGCTTTACACCCCTCTGGCACCACCGGGAGCGAGCCGAACCACGCCGCCACATCGCCCTGCACCTTCGGCGTGAGCGACCAGTTCATCCATTTGTAGGCGCAGACCGGATGCTTCGCTTCGCTGTGCAACATGGTGGTATCCGCCCAGCCGGTCACCCCCTCCTTCGGAAACACGGTGGCGATGGGCTGGCCTTCAGCCTTCAGGCCGTTGGCCTGATAGGGCCACGAGCTGGAGGCGGCCACCCCTTCGTTTTTGAAGTCGTTCATCTGTACGGTGGCGTCATGCCAGTAGCGATGGATCAGCGGCTGCTGGTCGCGCAGTACTTTCAGCACCGCGTTATACTGGGTTTCGGTCAGTTGATAGGGATCTTCGATCCCCAGCTGCGGCTGGGTGGCTTTGACAAACAGCGCGGCGTCAGCGATATAGATCGGGCCATCATAGGCCTGCACGCGTCCCTGATTGGTTTTGCCGTCCGGCAGGTTCTGTTTAACGAAGACCACGCCCCAGCTGTCCGGCGGCGTCGGGAATACGCGGGTGTTGTACATCAGCAGGTTCGGCCCCCACTGATACGGCGTGCCGTAGGCTTTACCGCCGACGTTAAACCATGCCCCTTGCGCAATGCGTGGGTCGAGGGTGCGCCAGCCGGCAATCAGCGCGGTGTTAATCGGCTGAACGCGTTTGCCCATGATCAGACGCAGCGAGGCATCGCCCGACGCGGTCACCAGATCGTAGCCCCCCTTGGCCATCAGGCTGACCATCTCGTCAGAGGTAGCGGCGGTTTTGACATTAACCTGACACCCGGTCTCTTTTTCAAACTGGGTGACCCAGTCGTACTGCTTGTCAGTCTGGCCGCGTTCGATATACCCCGGCCAGGCAATAATATCGAGCCGCCCTTCCGGTTTATCCAGCGAGGTGAGTGGCTCCGCCGCCTGCACGGTCAAACAGGCCATACTCAGCACATAAAGGCTGCAACGGGCAAATTTTTTGCTCATCAGGTGTTACTCCTGTCACAAGGTAATTAGCGGCAGCCGTGCCGTAAAAATATCTCCTGAAATAAGGGTAGTCAGCGGATTAACGCCCCCTGGGGAATTTATTCAGGTTGTGACCCGGGACGCATTACGCAAAAATCGCCAACACAAGCAGGACTTTATGGATTATAGACAACGAGTTAGAGAAAAAGGAGGGGTATGCGTATTTCCTATGATGAGCGCCGGTAAAATAATGACCGGCCTCAATAAAAACTCACCCGCGTTTATTTTTGTCGAGAGTTTATGGCGACGGAAAATAGCCTGAGTCGTCAGGTAAGCTGCTCACGAATAAGTTCACCCAACCGCCTCACCCCCTGCTCTTCGCGTTCCCCCCAGCCCCAGGCGGTATTAAAACGGAAAAACGAGGTCCAGCTGGCGGAGGTGGAGAACATTTTTCCTGGGGCAATGCTGATGTGCGAGGCCAGCGCCCGGGCGCTTAGCTCACTGGCGTCGGCCCCTTCCGGCAGTTCAATCCACAGAAAGTAGCCGCTGTCGCTGTGGTGGACGATAACCTCCGGCGGCAGATGGCGCAGCAGCGCCTGCCAGGCCAGCTGTTTACGCTCCGCCAGCTGGCGGCGCAAACGGCGCAGGTGGGCGTCATAGCGCTTGGTGGACAGATAATCCACCAGGGCTAGCTGCATCGGCGAGCTGGTGGAGAGCGTACTCATCAGCTGCAGTTGCTGGATCCGCCGCGCCTGTTTGCCGGCCGCCACCCAGCCGATACGAAACCCGGGCACCAGACATTTTGAAAACGAGCTGCAGTGCAGCGTCATATCCTGATGGTCCCAGTATTTCGCCGGGAGCGGTTTCTCGCGACCAAAGTAAAGCTCGCTGTAGACATCATCTTCTATCAGCATCACGTTATAGCGCGCCAGCAGCGCCACCAGCGCCGCTTTTTTTTCGGCGCTAAGGGTGAAGCCGAGCGGGTTTTGTCCGTTAGTCATTAGCCAGCAGGCCTTGACCGGGTAATTTTGCAGGGCCGCTTCCAGCGCCGTCAGGTCAATGCCCTCTTTGACGTCGGTCGCCACCGACAGCGCCTTCAGGCGCAGCCTCTCCAGCGCCTGCAGGGCGCCGTAGAAACAGGGGTTTTCCACCACCACCCAGTCGCCCGGCTCGGTCACCGCCTGCAGACTGAGGTTAAGCGCCTCCAGCGCCCCGGCGGTAATCACTATCTCATCCGGCGAGATGTTCATCCCCTGCAAGGCATAGCGTCGGGCAATGGCATGCCGCAGCTCGGCATTGCCCGGCGGCAGGTTCTCAATGACGCTCATGGCGGTGGCGGTTTTGCTCACCTGCGCCAGCGAGCGGTTAAGTTGCTGCAGCGGGAAGAGACGCGGGTCCGGAAAGGCCGAGGCAAAGGGCAGCATCGACGCCTGGCGGCTGGCCTGTAGCACCTCAAAGATATAGGTATTGATATCGACAGCTTCATCGCGGGTCACCTGGGCAGGCGGCGCCGGCTGTCTAAGCTTCACCGGCTGAGGGGCGACATAATAACCCGACTGCGGACGGGCGACGATGCGCCCCTGGCTTTCCAGCAGCTGATAGGCATGGCTGACGGTCATAAAGCTCATGCCGCTGCTGATCACCTGCTCGCGCAGCGACGGCAGCCGATCGCCAGGCAACCAGACGCCAAGCGCGATCTGTTCGGTCAGCTGTTGCGCCAGCTGTTGATACTTTTTCATTGCGGCCGTCCCCGTACGATAACCTCCCATTATCATATATCAGTTATAAAAAAATCATAGTTTGCTGTAACTGTTATATCTGCAGCGGCAGTCGCGTCCCGTCATAGCACGGGATAGGTTTAAAATATCACCACCCAGAATAGTGAGATTAACGCAAACCAGAAGATAATCATCACGCCGAGCGTAATGCACAAACTCTGTAATCCTTTTTCAGACATGGGCATTCCTTTTTATTTATTCCCGAGCGCATACAGTACAAATTACCCACGGAGTCGACAATTTATTATTATTTAATTTACGATTAACCCGCTCAGCGTTTTTACTTATTCTCATACTAATGCGTGAGAATAAATGACGCTAAAACTCGTTGTGCATTATCGCAAGAATTAATACAGCACCGTGTGATATTCGGGATATATTATTCCGGCCAGAAACAGTGCCGTGCCGGCGGCCGAGTCCGCCGATCAACCGCTCCCGGGATAACGGCCAAATCTCCGCTGGTCTGTTGGTTAAGCGACCCACCCCATCGGTATTTATTCGTGCCGGCCGATGATTGGGACGCGAGGTGAAAAATCATAACAGCGGCCAACTGTTATGATAAAAAATGGCGCGACTGCCTCTGCCCCCCAGCCACCACCCTGCCTAAAATTGCGCTGAATCAATTTTGTAGTGGAGTCCTGCATGTTCGGTCTTGATGCATTCCATCTTGCGCGAATTCAATTCGCCTTTACGGTCTCATTTCATATTATCTTTCCCGCCATTACTATTGGGCTGGCCAGCTACCTGGCGGTACTCGAAGGTCTGTGGCTAAAAAGCAAAAATCCCACCTGGCGTTCGCTGTACCACTTCTGGTCGAAAATCTTCGCCGTCAACTTCGGCATGGGGGTGGTTTCCGGGCTGGTGATGGCCTATCAGTTCGGCACCAACTGGAGCGGTTTCTCTCAGTTCGCGGGGAGCATTACCGGCCCCCTGCTGACCTATGAAGTCCTGACAGCGTTCTTTCTGGAAGCGGGCTTTCTCGGGGTGATGCTCTTCGGCTGGAACCGCGTAGGGCCGGGGCTGCATTTTTTCGCCACCTGCATGGTGGCGCTGGGCACCATCATCTCGACCTTCTGGATCCTCGCCTCCAACAGCTGGATGCAGACCCCGCAGGGGTTTGAGATCGTTGACGGCCAGGTGGTGCCCGTCGACTGGCTGGCAGTGATCTTTAACCCGTCGTTCCCCTACCGCTTACTGCATATGACAGTGGCGGCGTTTCTCAGTAGCGCGCTGTTTGTCGGCGCCTCGGCGGCCTGGCATCTGCTGCGCGGCAATCAGTCGCCGGCGATCCGTAAGATGTTCTCGATGGCGCTCTGGATGACGCTGCTGGTCGCCCCCGTCCAGGCGCTGATCGGCGATATGCATGGTCTGAATACCCTGAAACACCAGCCGGCGAAAATAGCCGCCATTGAGGGCCACTGGGAAAACCCGCCGGGCGAGGCAACGCCGTTGCTGCTGTTTGGCTGGCCTGATATGGCGCAGGAGCGCACCCGCTACGGGCTTGAGATCCCGGCCCTGGGCAGCCTGATCCTCACCCACAGCCTTGATAAACAGGTGCCGGCGTTGAAGGAGTTCGCTCCTGAGGATCGCCCGAACGCTACCGTGGTGTTCTGGTCGTTTCGCCTGATGGCCGGTCTTGGCATGCTAATGCTCCTGCTCGGCGTACTGGCCCTGTGGCTGCGTCGCGGCGGCCGACTGTACCATTCCCGGCCATTTCTGCGCTTTGCGCTATGGATGGGCCCTTCAGGACTGATTGCTATTCTCGCTGGCTGGGTAACCACCGAAGTGGGCCGTCAGCCATGGGTGGTGTATGGCGTTCAGCGCACTGCAGACGCCGTTTCCGCCCACGGCGATCTGCATATGTCGGTCAGTTTATTGACCTTTATCGTGGTCTACAGCGCCGTCTTCGGCGTCGGCTACAGCTATATGCTGCGCCTGATTCGCAAGGGGCCGCAGGAGGTGCAGCCCGCGACAACCGGTACGCCAGCCCGCCCGCTGTCCGCCGCCACTGAAGGTTATCTGCAGAAGGAGTCCCGCTAATGGGTATCGAATTATCGGTGATCTGGTTCGTGATTATCGTCTTTGCCACGCTGATGTACATTGTCATGGATGGCTTTGATCTGGGCATCGGGATGCTGTTCGGCACAGTACGGGGCAGCACCGAGCGCGACGTAATGGTCAACAGCGTCGCCCCGGTGTGGGATGGCAATGAGACCTGGCTGGTACTGGGCGGCGCTGGTCTGTTTGGCGCTTTTCCCCTCGCCTACGCGGTGATAATCGACGCCCTGTCGATCCCCCTGACCCTGATGCTGATCGGCCTGATTTTTCGCGGCGTCGCCTTTGAGTTTCGCTTCCAGGCCACGCCGTCGCACCGACCCTTCTGGGACCGTGCCTTTTTTGGCGGTTCCCTGCTGGCGACCTTCAGCCAGGGCGTGGTGGTCGGGGCGGTGATCAACGGTTTCCCGGTCAGCGGCCGTAGCTTCAGCGGCGGCATGTTTGACTGGCTGACCCCGTTCAGCCTGTTTTGCGGACTCGGGCTGTGCGTGGCCTATGCGCTGCTCGGCGCCACCTGGCTGGTGATGAAAAGCGAAGGCGCGCTGCAGCAGCGCATGCGAAGCGCATCGCGGCAGCTGCTGGTTGCCCTGCTGGCGGTGTTTGCCGTCATCAGCCTGTGGACTCCGCTGGCGCACCCGGCAATTGCCGCCCGCTGGTTCAGCCTGCCGAATCTCTATTTCCTGCTGCCGGTGCCGCTGCTGGTGATCCTCATCAGCGGCTGGCTGTGGCGCACGCTGCATCAGCGCGACCGCCATGTTTCGCCCTTCACGCTGACGCTAGGCCTGGTCTTTCTCGGCTTTAGCGGACTGGGGATCAGCATCTGGCCGCATATTATCCCGCCGGCCATCACGCTGTGGCAGGCTGCCGCTCCCCCGCAAAGCCAGGGCTTTATGCTGGTGGGCGCACTGCTGATTATTCCGGTCATTCTTGGCTACACCTGCTGGAGCTATTACGTGTTCCGCGGCAAAGTCCAGCCCGGGGAGGGATATCACTGATGCATACTGCCTGGCCTAAACGTCTGCTGTGGCTGATCGCGCTCTGGGGAGGCAGCGTACTGACGCTGGCCGCCATCAGCCTGCTGTTTCGCCTGCTGATGACGGCAGCAGGCCTTAAAGTTTGAACCAGGATGCAGAGCAATCCGAATCTGGACTTCTCCATCTTGTCTTCACTTTTGCCTGCTGAAATACGCGGACACATCAGAAGAAAGGATATTGCTATGAAGAAGTTAGCTTTACTATCCGCCGTGATGACGCTGGGAATATCGTCATGGGCGTTCGCTGCCGACAACCCGCCACCGCCGCCAGAAAAAGGCGCGCAGCATCAGGGTAAACCGCTGGCGAAAAACGGCCAACACGATGGTAAGCAAGCGCAACACAACGGCAAGCAGCCACAACGAGATGGCAAACAGCCGCAGCATGATGGCAAACAGCCGCAGCATGGTGGCAAGCAGCCGCAGCGTGACGGCAAGCAGCCACCAAAAGGCGGCGAGCACAGCGGGAAACCGCTGCCGCCAAAAGCATAACCCCTCAGGCCTGGCCTTCTGTGCCAGGCTTTTTTTCACCTTCTTTCAGCTGACATTGACAAACTCTTGCCCTTCTTTGAGAAGCCGAGAAAAAAACCTGCACAACGCCTGGCATAGTAAGCCCACCCCATTGATTCGCAGAGAAAAGGTATGTTGATGAGAAGCATGAGCGCGCTGCTGTTGCTGTGCGCGCTGTTTTCAGGACATCTGCTGGCCCACCGCCAGGGGCACGATTACTTTCCGGTGCAGAGCCTCGAACAGCAGCTGCTGCACGAGGCGGACAGCGACGAGCTTCGCAGCCAGTGCGAGGAGGCCGCCGCCGATCTGAACGAGCATCACCGCTGGCAGGATGCCCGCAAACCGCGGGCGCCGCATTGCCCGTAGCGTCGCGCTGGATCAGGCTCCTTTGCGTTTCGGCAGGGTCTTCATCAGCTCATCCGGGCTGACGGAGGCGACGATGCTCCCGGGAAGCGGCATTTTGAGGATGTGGTTTTTAATCTTCCCGACGACATGCATTTCGCACGGGCGACAGTCAAACTTCAGGGTCAGCACTTCATCGCCGTGGATCAGCTGCATCGGCGTGGCTTTCCAGCTCTTGATGGAGCCTTTCGCCTGTTTCGGACAAAGATTAAACGCAAACCGCAGGCAGTGTTTGGTGATCATCACCGGCACATCGCCCTTCTCTTCGTGCGCTTCATAGGCGGCGTCAATCAGCTGCACGCCATAGCGCTGGTAAAAGGCCCGCGCCTTATGGTTATAGACGTTGGCGAGGAAGGAGAGATGGGTCTCCGGATAGACCGGCGGCGGTACGGAGACCGGCTTGCGGGTGCCGCGTTGCCAGGCGTTGAGGCGCGCTTCGTCCAGCATTTCAGCCGTTTCACGACGCAGCTGGTTGAGCAGGCTGTTGGGGACAAACAGCGGCGGCAGGTTGACCTGCACGTCGCGTGGGTAGTAAATGGTCTGCCCCAGTTTTGTGACGCCGTCACGCAAATTGGCCAGCGCTTTATCTGCCTGATTGGCTTCGGCGAACGCTCCGTCGAGAGTATGGGTCACGCTGACGCCATCTTCACAGGTCATGGTCAGAACCAGCTGTTCCTGCCAGCCGCTCAGCGTAACGTCCACGGCGATGCGGCGTTCGCTGGAGGTCTTCAGCAGCGCCTGCTGCCAGTTGTGATCGAGGTTACGGTTGAGCGCCTGGTGCGGACGCGCTTTATGCAGATCCGCCGGCATCTCGTTCGGCCACACCCGATAGCGATTTTCGCCGGTTTTCTCCACCGTATTGGCACGGAAGCCCACCACTTCACGCTTGATCATCACGTTAAGGCCATCGCCGTTGGTTAACGGTTCGCTCACTTCGACATCAAGATGGTCTTTCCCCACCTTCAAGACTTCGCCCACCGGCAGCCCGATAAATTTCGGCGAATCAAACGCGCCGATATCGCCTTTGCGGGCATTGACGAAGTAGTCGGTACTGCCGCGATGGAAGGTTTTATCGGTAGACGGAATGAAGAAGTGCTCGGTGCGCCCTGCCGAGGCGCGCGCCAGATCGCCGCGGTCTTCGATAATGGCATCCAGCATTTGACGGTAGTGCGCAGTGATGTTTTTCACATAACTCATGTCTTTGTAACGGCCTTCAATTTTGAAGGAACGTACCCCGGCGTCGATCAGCGCCGCCAGGTTGGCGGTCTGATCGTTGTCCTTCATCGACAGGAGATGTTTTTCATAGGCCACCACCCGTCCCTGATCGTCTTTCAGGGTATACGGCAGGCGGCAAGCCTGCGAGCAGTCGCCCCGGTTGGCGCTACGTCCGGTCTGGGCGTGCGAAATGTTGCACTGCCCGGAATAGGCCACGCACAGCGCGCCATGAATAAAGAATTCAATGGTGGCGTCGGTATGGTCATAAATAGCTTTGATCTGACTGAGATTCAGTTCACGCGCCAGCACGATCTGGCTGAAGCCGGCGTCGGAGAGAAATTTCGCTTTTTCCACGCTGCGGATATCACACTGGGTGCTGGCGTGCAGCTCAATCGGCGGCAGATCCAGCTCCATGATCCCCATATCCTGCACAATCAGCGCGTCAACGCCCGCCTCATAAAGATCGGTAATCAGCCGCTGCGCCGGCTCCAGCTCATCATCATGCAGAATGGTGTTCAGCGTGACAAAGATTTTGGCGCCATAGCGATGGGCAAAAGGCACCAGACCGGCGATGTCGCTCAGGCTGTTGCTGGCATTGTGACGAGCGCCAAAGTCAGGCCCACCGATATAAACGGCGTCGGCGCCGTGGAGGATCGCTTCGCGAGCGATACCGGCGTCGCGGGCAGGACTAAGAAGTTCAAGAC
>OKWE01001323.1_pt1 | contig 11498 bp, 4 predicted proteins | sample 1607051 | NCBI WGS metagenome assembly OKWE01 (sample SAMN04414079, study PRJEB24778) | human gut metagenome | material: faecal | host: Homo sapiens | reverse complement strand
GTCCGGTCGCCGGCGCACCACGTGACCATCGTCTCGGGCCAGTGCACCATCGGGATCATGTGGAACGACAGCGTCTTGCCGCCCAGATCGAGCGTGTCGCCCTCCTTGACCTCGACCGTGCCCCCGGCGATGCCGTAAAACCCTTCGATCATCTGGAGCGTCTTGGCATTGCCGACGATCTCGATGTCGGGATAGATGCGGCGCAGCGCTGCGATCGACGACGAGTGGTCGGGTTCCATGTGGTTGACGACCAGATAATCGATCTTCCTTTCGCCGATGGCCTCGCTGATGTTGGCTTCGAGGCGGCTGCCGAAGGACTCTTCGACGGTGTCGATCAGGGCGATCTTTTCGCCTGCGACCAGATAGGCGTTGTACGACACGCCCATCGGAAGCGACCAGAGGGCTTCGAAGCGCGTGGTGGTGCGGTCATTGACCCCGACGTAGTGGATGCCGGGAAGTATTTCGGTAATTGCCATAAACCTTTTTTGTTTTGTTTTGGCACAAATTTACGAAAAATATTTTTCCGGCGCTACTGCCGGCTTTTTTATTGCTCCGGCAAGTTGCATGCCGGGGTGCGGAAGAGTCCCGTGCGCGGCGCGGCCTTCGCCCGGAAACAAAACGCCGCAACCCGGTGAAGGGTTGCGGCGCATGCCGGCAGGACGGCGGTTCAGAGGAACCGCGGCATATCTTCGGCCCTGCTTTGGGGTGTGGACTCCAGCGCGCCGGAGATGATCTCCGACGGGATTTCGGCCTTGACGAAGACCGAGACGTCGCTCGTGCTCGAAGTGCTGGTCAGCGTCATCCGTGTTCCGTCTGCGTTGAACGAAACCCGGTATGAGGCGCTTCCCCACGGGGTGTTGTCGCTGTACCGGCCGCTGAGCGTGGGTTTGTCGTAGGAATACGTGCCGTCCAGGTGGACGTATTCGGGCTTGTAGAGCCGCTGGTAGATGTCGAACGAACCGGACTCGCTGAACGAGAGGTAGACGTCGGCGGACTGGAGCGAACTCCACGAAACCAGATGCCAGCTGCCGACGACGTTGCCGTCGCCCTCGGGTTCGGGCGTATCCTTGGACGAATCGCCGCACCCGGTCAGCGCGAATGCCGCGGCGAGGCCGATCAATAACAGTTTGATGCTTTTCATAATGTGTCCTTGTTTTATAACCAACCTCCGTTCTGGGAATGAACCTCACGTGCGATGAAGGCGAATTCCTTCGTGATCGGCATGCCGTTCATTCCGCTGTTGTTGCCGTTTCCGGCGAGCAGCTTGATCCGGACCACCGCCGAACCGGGTTTGGTGCACTTGAGGATGATCTGGTTGGCGAATATGGTCGGGTTCGCCGAAATGCCCAGCCGGTCCATGTCTTCGGCCGAAATGGAGATTTCCGTAATCTTCAGGTCCAGATTTCCGCCGCCGAGGTACGGTTGCAGGTTCAGCGTGTACTGGCTGCCGACGGGAATCGGGATGCAGGTGATGCCGCGGACGTTCATCAGCACCTGGTAGGCGTCGATGTAACCCGTGCCCATTCCCTTTTTGTACTGCGACAGGTCGAGCGTCGCCAGGCTGCCCTTGTCGGTGAAATACTGTTTCGTTCCGGTGCAGTATTGGTTGATGTCGTTTACCGATGTCAGCAGCAGCGTCGTGAATTCGTTCTGGGTGAAGGTCTTGCCGAGTTGCAGCGCATAGGACAGCCCGAGCGCCGCCACGCCCGAAACGTGGGGGCAGGCCATCGACGTGCCCTGCATGTAGCCGTACTTTCCGCCGTTGACGGTCGATAACACCTCGGACGCTCCGGTATTTATGTTTTCCAGATACGACTGGTAGGCGTCGCCGCCGGGAGCCGCAATGTTGCAGCCGGGACCGTAGTTGGTGTAGTTGGCCGGCAGGTAGTCGGGCGAGAACGAGGTGACGGAGATATAATCACGATAACCCGCCGGATAGCCGGACATGGCCGTCGATTCGTTGCCGGCGGAAAAAATGATCAGTCCGCCGTCAAGGGCCTCGCAGTTCTTTTGGGCGGCGAAGTACTGAAGCGCCTCGTAATCCATCGGCGATTGTTTGATGAACATGTTGTCCGACGTGTATATTCCCGCCTTGATGCCCCACGAGCACTGGAGGATGGAGGCGCCGTGATCCGCGGCGTATTTTACGGCACGGCTCGACACGAGGGCGTCACCCGTCAGGTCTCCCGAGAAGATCTGACACGACATGAGACGCACACCGTCTCCCTTGCCCGTACCTCCGGCCACGCCGCAGACGCCGATGCCGTTGTTATTGACGGCGGCTACCGTGCCCGCAACGTGCGTTCCGTGTCCCGAATCGCCCTTCTGACCCCATGAAATGGGACCGTCGGCAGCGAAGTTCCATCCGTGAATGTCCTGGTTCTTGTATTCGGGCGAAGGGTTCGGATTGATCCACATGTTGGCCGCCAGATCCGGATGAGTGTATTTCACCCCTTCGTCCACGATGGCGACGATGACTTCGGGATTGCCTGCCGTGAGCTTCCATGCGTCGGCCACATGGATGTCGGCTCCGGCCACCGATGTCGTGGCGACGGCCTGGTCGGCATTGTTGATGTAATGCCACTGCCAGAAAAGATTCGGGTCGTTGAAATCCGCTGTAACCAAAGCGCGGGTCTGGCCGTTCGCCGTTGCTTGAAACGGATAGGTTTTGCAGTCGGAAGCCCGGTAGAGACGGGTGCGGAACTGTACTTTCGAGATTTCGGCGACATCTGCGAGTCTCTCGGCCGCCTTGTCGAGATCCTCTTCCGATGCGAACCCGAGCACATACCATCTGTGAAGCCCTGCCGCACGGGTGCGGGCCTCGTGTTCGCCGGCTTCGGGGAAGACGCGCTCCAGCGAGGTGACGTGCAGGTCGTTCAGGATGTCATCGACGGATTCGATGCCCGAACGGGTCAGCGCCGAACGGGTCTTGGCCGCATTCAACGCATTCTGTTCGAGACTGGGAATGGCTTCTTCGCCAAATTTTACGATGAGCGAACCGGCCACGGCGTCGTCCGACGTATTGCAGATTTTATCCGAAGTCTCGATTTCGGGAGCGGAATCCCCGCGGTTCGGTATTTCCTGCATGGGATCCGTCGAGCAGGCGGCCAGCAGCAGGGAGGCGAAAATCAGGAGTTTCGTTTTGTTATGCATATATCATGCTGATTTTTGAGTCCGGCAGGTTGTTTTTGGCTTGGAAAAAAGGGAGAGGCCGACACTTGCCGGACGACCGGCCTCTCCCGATCCGATATTACTTGAGCGTGATTTCGGCAGCGGCCGTTTTCCGGAAGCGGAGTTCCGATCCCGAACCGTTCGCACGCTGCACAGCGTCGCTGAATCCGACCGTAGCCCTTACGACTTTCGCTTCAGGAGCCGATGCGGGCAGGAATCCTTTCGCATAGTCGGTCGGTACGGTTTTGACGGAACCGCGTTCTGCGGAAACGGAGAATTCGGGCCGTTCGACGCAATTCCGCGGCTGCCGGAGCTCTGCGGCCATTCGGCGCAGTTCTGCGATCCGCTCTGCGGCCAGTTCGGGAATGCCGCCCATATCCTTGGCGGGATCGACGAGCAACATATCCGTAAGGATCGAATAGGGGGTCGTCGTACTCAACGTATATAGATAACGGAACGTGGCCCCCTGCTCGACATAGTGCGGGGTGGGCACGAAATAGATGTAACCGTCGGCCACGGCGCCTCCGATGAACGGATAATTGACCGCATAGAGGGCTTCGGGGTTCTCCTCCGAGACGCAGCCGGAGATGATGTCCTCGCCGTTGATGACACCGATCGGGTCCTGCGAAAGCATCGGAGAGATGGCGCCGGTTATGCCTGCGAGCGGAGCCGAGGCCGGAACGTAAACCGCCGGAATCTGGCCGCCTTCGTCGAACGCGAGACCGGTAAGCCCCGTAATGGTCAGCAGATCGACCGAACTGTCTTCCGTCGGATCGTCTTCGATGGTCACCGTGCCGATCTTCCGGCGCATCTGCTTCTCGTCCATGACGTTGATGGCATAATAGTTCCATTCGGTCGAAATCAGGTACTCCTTCGAGGGCTGCTCGTCCTGCGGCAGGAAGTCCGAGTAGAGGAACTCGCTCTCCAGGCCCGGGTTGTATTTGCCGGTGGTCCGGATGGACGCCGTGAAGAGTTCGCTGACATACCCGTTGCTGGCCAGTCCGGCGAACGTGTACTCCGTGTCGCCGTTCAGCCCCGTGAGCATGATGCTGTAATGTCCGCCGTTGATGGCATCGAGCTGCTCTTTGGTGAAATCCTTGCCCATCTGCTGGAGGAAAGCCGTCATGTCCAGTCCCTGGATGGCGTCCGTCTTGAAGACTCCGTACTTGACGGATTCGATCTCCTCGCCGTAGGCCCAGAATTTCGCCGCATTGTCCGTCGTAATGCCCTGTCCCGCGAATTCGTTCGTGGCTTCGAGCCCGATGCTGAGGATGACGGAAACCTCGTCGCCCTTGGCGACATATCCGAACGGAATGGAGGCATAGCCCTGCATTTTCAGGTTCTGCGACGCCGTTTCGCCGCCCTCCGAATTCGCCTCCTCGTCCGAACCGTAGATACAGCCTACGAGCGTGTACTTGCCCGTGCCGCCTTCCAGATCCTGCACGGAAATCGTTCCCGAAGCGGTGATCGTCTTGATGAGTTCCGCGGCGATCTTGCCGTCGGCCATCTCCTGTGCCTTGAGGCTCGCCTCGCCGTCGCTCAGACTGCCCGTGAAGATCGCATAGCGGAACTCCCGGATGTCCTCGGAGAGGGTGGCGCCGATTTCGACGACACCGTCTGCGGGTTCGCTTTTAGTGAGGGCCACCGAGTAGTCGTAGACCCTGGCTCCGGGAAGCATGATCCGCTGCAAGCCGTTGGCGTTGGCGTAGAAGAATTTACCGGCATATTCGCCTTCGCTCGGTTCGAGCACGATACCCTGCGCCGGGAAGGTAATCACGCCGTTCTTGAGCGTGCCATATTGTCCGGCCGACTCGTCCATGGCGAAATTCTCCGGCGTCTGCGATGCGATGTACCACTCGCCCATCTCGGCAAAGAGGGTCAGGCCGGTTGACTGGTAGGGAAAATAGACCTTGTTCGGGTCCGAAGCATCGACATAGGTCCAGACTCCGCGGTTCTCGTGACTTACCTGTCCTCCGGCGAAGATGTTCATCAGCTCCGGCGTGTAGGCCTTCATGCGGTAATAGCCCTTCTTGTCCGAACGCTCGTAGATTTCAAGTTCAATTTCGGGATTCGGATTAGCATTGGGGTTGTCTATCGACGCGAAGTTGCCCAGAATGTCGTCGCGGTAGCGGCCTTTGGTCGCGCCGGTCTTTTCGTCGGTGACCAGCTCCCATTTGGCCAGCACGAGCGATATCGAAAGGTTCACCTTATCGGCACCGTAGATCGAAGCGTAGCGCGGATCTTCGATGTTGATATCGCAGGTGTAGGTCGTGCCCATTTGGGCTCCGGGGAAACTGATCGTAAAGGTCGTCTCGTCCTCTCCGGCATCGAATGCGATCGGCTCGACGACGAAAATATCCTCGACGTTGGCCTTCACGACGACCGGAACGACGATCGGATCCACGGTATTGCGCCGTTTGACCGTATAGGTCGCCTCGGTCTGGGCGCCCGGTTCGAACTCCAGATCGGTCTGCGCAGACTGCTTCTTCGGGAAATAGACACCGTAGCAGTCGGGATCCTCCGCGGTTCCCCGGGTATAGTTCACATCGTCCTTGCAACCGGCCAGAACGAAGAGAGCCAGCAGGAACGGTAATATATGCTTGAATGTCTTCACGGTAATTTGCTTTTAGATTTGACAGCTTGATCGCAGATGGTCATCACCCGTTCCACGGCTTGACCGTTTGCGAAGGATCGGGATTGTTCTGCGTGGCGATGACGGGGTTGTTCTGCGTCTCACCGCGCGAGATCACGAAGTTCCAGTAGGGTGCACGGCCTTCCGTATTCAGCCGGTACGAGGCAGGAGAGTTGGTTCCCACATAGCCCCGTCGGGTGGACATGTCGAGCCGCTTCATGTCGAACATGACGATGCCTTCGCCCCAGAACTCGATGCGCTTCTGAAGCATCAGCTCGTTGGTGAAATTTTCAACCGACGACGACATGTTCGTACAGTCGTAACCTCCGCCCACAATGCGGTAATTGTTCATGAACTCATTGAGCAGCCGAATTCCTTCGCCAAGATTTTCATGCGCCTTGGCCTCGGCCTCGATGAAGTACATCTCCTCGACGCGCATGTAGGGATGGTCTGCGGCTCCGCCGACCTTGAAATCCTCATAGGCGCCCTGCGCCGGACGGAACTTGATGTTCGCGTAATCGGGCAGTTCATTGAAGTATTCCTTGCCCTCTTTACGGCAGCTTTTGTAGTCGTAGGACTCCTTCTCCGGGTCTTTGCGGTCGGGATCGAGCCACGAATGGCGGCGGAAGTCGCGCAGGTCGATACTGTTGTAGAGGTTGCTGTTGATGCAGCGGCAGGCGTCGTTTCCGTAGGCGCTCCACGCATTCTCCGTACTCATGTGCGCCGTGAAGCAGAGCAGGTTGGCAACGCTCTCGCTCGGAAGCGCAAGGCCCCAGATCCAGGCATTGTTCGACATGGCGCTGTTGAAGCCGTTCGAGGGGTCTTCCCACTGCTCCTGCGTCAGGGGTGTACAGCCGCTGGCGTTAATGGCCAAGCGGGCGTACTCGGCAGCGGAAACATAGGCTTCGGCGTCGTTATTGGCCGTACCGCGCTCAAGCCAGGCCCGGGCTTTCAGTCCGTAGACCAGCGCCGGACTGATCGTATACTTGTCGGGAGCCGTAAAGCCGCTCAACAGTTCTTCGGCCTTGTCCAGGTCGGGGAAGATCACTTGATCGTAGATGTCGTCGACCTTGGCACGGGGGTTGTTCTTGGCCTCGGCCTCGGTGGTCTCGGGCAGTACGACGGGCACGCCCAGCCCGAGAACCTCGGGCGCTTCGGTGTAGTTGTTCTCCTTGAACTCGTACAGACGCACCAGATCGAGGTAGAACATGGCCCGATAGGCGTAGGCGAAGCCCAGATAGGACTTCTGCGTGGCGTCGAGCGTCGCGAAATCCGAGGCGTCGATCTGTTTGATGACGTTGTTGGCCGCCATGATCCACGCATAGTAGTTGTTCCACGTGAGCGCGCCCACGGCATAGTCGGCCCCGAGCGCTTCGTTGGTTCCCCACTGTGCGAACCAGTCGTAACCGATATTGCCGCCGATGGCGACGTCGCCCGTCATGGATTCCGTGGCGATATGGATGGCCGGCAGGGCGAAATCCCAGGCTTGGCCATCCTGTGCGTAACCCGCGGAACCGGCCTGTACGAGCGAGGCCGGAATACCCTCGATCAGCGTTTCGAGGGTCACCTGATCCTCGGTGGCTATTTCATAGGGGTCGGCTTCTTTGATGCAGCTGCTTGCCAGCAAAGCCGCCGCCAGCGTCGCGAGCGTTATGTTTGTCGCTTTTTTCATAGTATATCGTTTGTCGTAAAGTGATTGAGGCCGATTAGAATTGGATGTTGATGCCGCCCGAAATCGTCCTTACGGGCGAATAGGTGGCCTGGCTCGTCGATCCCGAATAGGAGTAGCGGGGATCGAATCCCTGACGCTTGGACCGGTAGCAGATGTTCTCGCAGGCGAGGTAGATGCGCAGACGGTCCACGCCGAACTTCTGCGTGAACTTCGCCGGCAGCGTATAGCCCACGTTGATGTTCTGCAGGTTCAGGTAGCTGGCGTCCATGAGGAAACGGTCGGAGGTGGCGTTCTGGTCCTGATCCTCGTATTGCAGGCGCGGGATGTCCGATGAGGGGTTCTCCGGGCTCCATGCCTTGAGGATGTCCTTGTGCCAGTTCATGCCCGTCGTCTTGTTGGCCGGCGAGTACATGGCCGCCGCATAGCCCGAGTCGTAGGCCAGGCCGCCGATCTGGTAGGTGAAGGCCACGCTCAGGTCGAAGCCGCGGTAGCTGAAGCTCGTGCCGAAGCCGCCGTAGAGGTCGGGAATGGGGTCGCCGCAGAGATAGTCCGACGCCTTGGCATATTCGGTCGTCGTGACGCGCTTGCCCGTGGGGTTGCCCTTGTCGTCGGTCTCGTCCATATACCACATCGAAAGGCCCTCGTCTGAAACACCGGCATATTTCCTCATGTAGAAAGTGTACATCGGCAGCCCTTCTCCGAAGAAAGTGGAGCCGCTCACATAACCGGAGTAGCCATCGACCTGCTTGGTCCGCCGTTCGGGCGGCAGCATGGTGATCTTGTTGCGCAGGTGCGTCATGTTGAGGTTGATGTCCCACTGGACATGCTCCCGCCGGATCGGCGTAAAGTTCAGCTCGATTTCTACACCGCTGTTGCGCATGTCGCCCACGTTGGCGTAGTAGGACGAATAACCCAGCGACGGAGCGACCGGGAACGACAGCAGCATGTCGGTCGTCTTGCGGAGGAAATACTCGACGCCTCCGGAAACCGTACCGCGCAGGAAGCTGAATTCCACGCCGGCGTTGAAGTTGGAGTTGGTCTCCCAGGTGATGTTCTCGGAACCCTTGTCTTTGAAGACGGTCGAGACCTTTCCGTTGGCGTTTTCGATCGTGTAGGTGTTCGTGTAGCGGAAATTACCGATATTGTCGTTGCCCTGCGAGCCGATCGAGGCCTTCAGCTTGAGGTTGTCGAGCCATTCGTAGGTGCTCTCCATGAAATTTTCCTTCGAAATGATCCATGCGCCGCCCAGCGACCAGAAGTTGCCCCAGCGGTGGTCGGTGTGGAAGCGCGACGAGGCGTCGCGGCGGTAGGAGGCCGAGAAGAAGTACTTGTTCTCGTAGTCGTACATGACGCGGGCGAAGTAACCCTCGTTGTTGTACTCGGTGCGGTAGGAATTGGCCGCCTGCTTGTCGATGATCGCCCCGGCCAGTTCGTCGTTGTCCTGCGTCAGCATGTTGCTCTTGGAAGCCGACAACAAGTAAATGCGGTTCTGGTAGGACTCGTGGCCCAGCATCACGTTGATGTTGTGCGGGCCGATTTGCTTGGTGTAGTTGAGAATCTGCTGCAAGTTGAGGTCGAAATTCCGCTGATGGCCTTTCGAAACCGATCCCTTTTCGCTGGCGAACTGTCCGAACCAGGGATTCAGCACTTCGGTCGTACGGGTTTCGTCGAGCGAAACGCCGGCGTTGAACGTGAACTTGAAATCCTTGAGGAACGTGACGTCGATATATCCCGTACCGTTGAAGGCGTTGCCTTCGGCCTCCTGTTTGTTGAGACGCGAATCCGAGAGGGCGTTGCTGTTGGGGAAGAGCGAACGCTCCATGCCGGCGTTGTCGCCGTTGCCGTAGTCGTAGAGCTTGATGCCGTCCTCGTTGTACATGACATTACCCTCGCCGTCGCGGATGTAGAGCGGATAGATCGGACCGACGGCCGTCGTGTAGGCGAAGACGTTGCCCGACGAGTTGCTGGCACCGTCGTCGTCGATCTGGTTGTAGCGAAAATGCGTATAGTTGGCATTGGCGCCGAACTTGAGCCACTTCTTGGCCTGGTAGTCCACGCGCAGACGGGTCGTATAACGGTCCATGTCCGAATTGTAGGCGATACCTTCGTTGTTCAGGTAGCCGAACGATCCGTAGATCGAGGCGTTCCCGGTCTGGCCGGAGATCGAAGCGTTGTACTCCTGACGCAGGGACGAGCGGAAGGCGGCATCGGTCCAGTCGTCGGGACGGACGTAGTACTCCTTGCCCTCATAGACGAGACGGCGGCCGAGAGTCGCAGCGGGATTGACCTTGCCGTTGATGCCGATGAACTCCTGCCCGGAGGGAACCGTATAGACCATATAGCCCAGACCTCCGCCGCTCGCGGACGACGTAAGGGTCTCATTGGCGCGCAGATGCGCCTCGCCGGCACCCATATCCGAATCCATGTAGTAGTTTTTCAGCGCGCTGTAATGCAGTTCGTAGAATTGCGCCGGGTTGGTGATGTACGCATAGTCCTGGACGGCGCGCGAATTGACGCCCCACTTGGCGTCGATTGTCACGTGAGCCTCCTGCGACTTGGCCTTTTTGGTGGTGATCATCACCACGCCGTTGGCGCCGCGGGCGCCGTACAGAGCGTTCGAGGCGGCGTCCTTCAGCACGGTCATCGACTCGATGTCGCTCGGGTTGAGGTTGTTCAGGTCGCCCGAATAGGGCATACCGTCCACGATCCACAGCGGGTCGTTGCCGGCGTTGAGCGAGCTGAAGCCGCGGATGCGGATTTTCGGACTCTCTCCCGGCTGTCCCGAGGTGTTGGTCAGCTGTACGCCCGCGACCTTTCCGGCCAGAGCCTGCGCTACGTTCGACTGCTGCGACTTGGCGATGTCGTCCGACTTGATGACGGCGGCCGAACCGGTGAAGGCCTCCTTCTTCGCGGTACCGAACGCCACGACGATCACGTCGTCGATGGCCTGCGTGTCCTCTTTCAGCACGACGTCGATCCGGGTTTGCGACCCCACCCTGATCGTGTGGGACTGATAACCCATGAACGACACGACCAGCACATTGTCCGGTGCGGCTTTGATCGAAAAACTGCCGTCCGCACCGGAGGTCGTACCCTTTGTAGTGCCTTCGACCAGAATGGTGGCGCCGACGATGCCGGCCCCCGCATGATCTTTGACCGAACCCGTAATTTCCCGTTCCTGCGCATGGGCGGACAGGAGCAGGCCGAGAACAGCCATCAATGATAGAAAGATTTTTTTGGTCATAAATGCGCCATTTTAACGCTGGTAAAAAAATTGATTATAGAAAATTTGCCGTCTTCGTGTTCCGGCCCGGAGCCGAAACATATCCCCTCCCCTTCCGGAAGCCCGGAGGGAGGGGGGGGGAGGCTGTCATCCGCCTGTCCGGTCACCGAACCGGCCGGATCGCAGCCTATTTGTAGAAATCGTCTGCAAGGTCGTTCGGCTTCGAGCCCGAATACTTGGCAGCCTTGCCCCGGAATTCGATGATCAAGGTGTTTCCGGTTCCGGTCGGATCAGGGTTCCATGTACTGAATACTCCCCAATCGACCATCGAGAATTTGAAGATCCACTCCTTATTCTCCTGCTTGACGGTTACTGCCGCCTTCTCGGGACACCGCATGCAGTACTTATCCTTGTCGGAATATCCGTACCCGTTATATGAGGACAGATACATATACTGGAACCTGAGGTTCCATTTGCAATTCGTGCCTTCCGCAGGCAGGTCGATCTCTCCTTCATGGTCGAGGTAGCTGTCCGGCAGGAAAAACATCGGAGTAGTATTATCCGCATCGATACTCTCGGTGAAAGCATTCCGGAAATAGAAGCAATATCCCGATAGCAGATCGCCGGTATAACTATCCCGATAAGCCGGGTCGTGCCGCACCTCCATCGCCGTAACGGGCCAATACAGCATGTCCTTGTTATCCTTGTCCAGGAATTTGATATAGGGCTCGAACGGTTTGACGGGCTTCAATGTTTCTTCATCCATTGCGTCGGCCGTCGCAGCCGTCGGCACGCCGTAG
>OKWE01001320.1_pt1 | contig 11572 bp, 18 predicted proteins | sample 1607051 | NCBI WGS metagenome assembly OKWE01 (sample SAMN04414079, study PRJEB24778) | human gut metagenome | material: faecal | host: Homo sapiens | reverse complement strand
TATGGTATCTGCATGTGTCACACGTTCTGTCGTAATTCATTTTTTATTTCCCCTTCTGTAATGATTTCAAAAATTCTGCCAGTTCCATTTCACTGTTGGGATATTTGCTGTAAGCTTCTCTTACATTCCACTTAGGAACTCCATTTTTCTTTTCAGCCTCCGGACCTCCTACCAGATGGAAATAACAGTTTTCTCTTTCCGGAATGAGTTCATTGCCCGGAATGATATATGTTTCCGCGATCAATCTTGCCCCGTTGTCAAAATCGTACTTGTAATATTTACATCCAATATTCTCGTCTTCGTACCACAATCCCCATTCTTTGTATTTTCTGAGCCACGCTCTCCGCTGTTCATTATTTTTCAGCACTGGAAGCCCTGGCTGTTTCTCACCTTCGTGATACTGCAACGTTTTATGGTATATTGCCATGTTATCCATCCACCTCTACTTTCCGGACCTTGTACCGGGTTCCAAAGCCCGGCATCGGTCCTTTTTTCGTTCTTCTGTACCTTTCATTTTTTCCGCGGTATTCCACTGTTCTGACGGTATTCTCACTGACTCCCAGCCGCCTTGCTAATGCCGCTGCCGTATCCTCAACGATCAGCGGCAGTTTGTATTCATCCGCAGTCACTGCCATCCATAAATACCGCTGTTTCCCTATCATGCAAACGGCAGCTCTTCGTCAAAATCTTCCGGAATCGTCATAAACCCGTCTGCATCCACCTGCACCGGCTCTGGCCGTTCCTGGCTGCTTTCTTCCCGGTTTCTCTGTGCGGCCGCTTTGCTCTCTGCGAACTCCTGATCCTCAACCACCACGTCTGTCGTATAAACCTTGTTGCCATCACGGTTCGTGTAGCTGCCCGTCTGAATACGACCTATGACAACAACCTTCAGTCCCTGATGAAAATATTTCTCTGCAAACTCTGCACTGCGGCCAAACGCCACACAGCTGATAAAATCAGCACCCGCTTCGCCTTCACGCTTGTAGCGTCTGTCAACTGCCAGCGTATAGCGTGCAATTGCCGTGTTGCTCTCTCCGTTAGAATTACGCATCTCCGGGTCTCTGGTCAACCGTCCCATTAAAATTACTTTATTCATTATCCTCACCTGTACTTTCTGCAATCAGGTTGCCTTCTCTGTCGTAGTCATATCCCGCGACTCCCTCTTTTTTATTCAGATAACTGCAAAATTCCTGGCATTCTTCAAAAGAAGTAAAAAATATTCCGTAAACCTCTTTTTTATTGATTTCTTCAAAATTTTTGTTACGATCTATGATTTTTGACGGAATCACAGCAATTGTGTCAGCTATAAAATATTCTTTCCCCTTGTCTCCTCTTTCTTTATACCACACACGGAAATCAAGGCCTCTATCGGCTATTTCGTACAGTACATTTTCTTTTGGATGATACACACGTGCAGTTTTTGCACATATGCATGTGTCTGAAACAGTGTTTCCAGACGGCAACGTCACCTTAACGTTTCTCCAGCAATCACATTTATTACATTTTCTCTTGTATCGTGCTTCCCATGTTACTGACCATAATACAAGTTTCATCTGCTCCATCAGTTCTGCCAGCCTTGCATGTTTTGCACGATGCTCAGCGTCTTTCATTACTCTTTCGCATTCTTCTTTTTTTCTTTCAAAGCCCCTTTTGATAGACTCAAAATTGTTCTTGATCCCCTGTAATTCTTTGTTTTCCTTACGCAGTTTCTCGATTTCATCGTTGATTTCTTTTTTCACCGATTCCCTAAGCTCGTTCTTTAACTCTTCAATTTTCTCGTCAAATTCACCTGGTTCAAAATAATCATCAAATTCATAGTACATATCAGCTTTCCTCCTCCAGATAATCGAATATCGTCCGCTGTCCCGGTATCGGTTTCTGTGCCTCTTCTTCTCTTTTCGCTTTCATGGCACACTGGCAGCCGTAACCTCTTTCCACTGCTTCCTGGCTCGTCAGAAGCCTCCCGCACCGTTTGCAGCGTCTTGCCTGTATTGTGAATACCTCGTCCCCGCTCATGGCATACACACCTGTGCATTGCAGTCACGGATCTGGATCTGTGTATTCGTGCAGGGCCTCCATCTCTGAATGTACTGCACAGCTTCTTCGAAACGTCGTTTTGGCACGTTGTTTCTGGCGTTGACGTGGAAATAGTGTTTCAGGTCACGGTTGCACTCCGCGAATACTTTCTTGCCGATCTCGTTGTAGGCGTTGCTGTATTTGCCGCCCAGTGCGTCCAGAACCGCCTTGTTGACCTCATCGCCGAGAACTGTCTGCTGGCCGTAGTCAATGGTCATGTGATTCTCCAGATCTGTCACACGGTTGTCAATCTTCACCAGCTTCTTATCATGCATCAGGATCGCTTTTATCTCTGGCGAATATTCGTCCATGTCATAGCTACCAGTCTTGCGGATCGCTGGCAGCACTTCTGATGTCACCCAGCGTTTGAAACGCTTCGCTGATTCTAATTTGCTGCTGAGAATGAGTGAGTATAATCCTGACTCATTAATAATAGTCACCTTCTGATTTCCTCCAGGGGTCATCATTTTGGTGACCCCTTTGTCTTCTGGATCAACGTGATCAGAAACGGCATTTGCTAATGATTTCCCTTTTCCGTATCCTAACGCCTCAGCCACATCTTTCCCCACAAACCACACTTCCCCATCTCTCATCACGGTTCTGATCTGCCCAAATTCTTCATTTTCAAAAATCTTCAGCTGTCCCATATTGCCTCCTTACTCGTTCAACGTTCTTTCCAATGCGTCAAAATCATAGTCTCTTTGCGGAAATGCATTGAATGTATTCTTTACGGTTTTCTTTTCCTTCTTCTTGGCTGCTGGCTGCTTCTTGATTGGATAGAAGCTCTTCCAGCCGCTTACAGTCGCTTTTCTGACAATCGCCTCCATCTCCCTCGGATCCGTTGACAAATCCTTAAGATCCTCTTTCAACAGCTTCACCTGTTCTTCTGTGATCCTTGCACCTTCCTCTCTCCTGGTCTTCAGGAACAGCAGGAAGGCTTTGTTCAGGGAATCATCAGAAAAATAGGAATCCGGCGGAGCCGTATCTATATCTATATATTCTTTTTTCTTTTCCTTTCCTTTTGTGTTATTTTTCTCGGAATTATCCTCTTTTTTCTCGGAAAAATCGCTTTTTTTCTCAGAAGAATTTAAAGAAGGGTTCACTTTAATAAAGGTTTCGGTCTCTTCTTCCGAAAGAAGCCAGAACCTCTCGGCTGTGATCGGCGTTTTCGTGGCTCTGGCTTTCACCATCGCCTGATAACGCCTCTGTATTCCGGCAGAGGTCAAGACCTTGTCCGACTGGAAAAGTGTATCGTCAAACAGTGACCGTTCCAGCAAGAAGTTCAAGACCTGCTTCACCTTGTTGCCATCCATGTTCAGGTCATCCGAGATGATATATTCAAAATCATCGTCAACCTGTAAGTAATACCCTGTCTTGTAGATCTCACATAAAAGATACAGGTACAAGACAATCCCATCCGCCCCATAGCGGGCTTTCAGGATCTTTATCTTTCTGTCTGAGAAGAAGTCTGCATCCATCCGGAAAAAGCGGTTCCCTTCCTGCTTCTTCCTTGCCATATCAGCCTCCTTTTTCTCTCTTTATGTATCGAACCGCATCAGAGTAACGCTCAAATACGCTTCCTCTTTGTACGCCTTTGTGACGCTCAGTTTTATGATCTGCGTATCATCATGGTATGCGATGCCGTTCAGGGCATCCAGCACAACCTTTGCGATGTTGTCACTGTCCGGCTTCTTTGCCGGCCAGATCTTCCCTTCCAGCATCTCTGCCCTTTTCTTCTTCGAGATGCTCTTAGGCGGCTCAAAATACGCCAAGATATTAGCAACCACATACGCATCATCCGAAAACCGTTTCTGTCCGTATTTCTGTTGGAAACAGGTCTTGATCAGGTTTTCGTACAGCACCGTCTTTTCAGGTGTTACGCTGCTCATTTTATCGCTCTTGCTGTTGTGGAATGTTCTCGCCCGGGCTTTGCCCTGCGGCTTGCCCGGTACGGTGAACGTGAATAACTTTGGTTCTTCGTTATTGTTCTGACTGTTCATTTTCTACTTCCTTATACTCCTGGTCGATGATGTTCGGGTCTTCCTGCTCATTGACCACCTCGGACATATCGACGTTGATCTCGCTCTTGATACTCTCATCATTGTTCATCTGCATGACAAAATCTGTTTTCAGCGGTGCATATTTCAGGCACTTCTTAATGACCGTTTTCTTCGCCATCTCCTCATAGTTTGTTTTCCATGGACTGTAAGAACTACCGAAGCTCTGGCTGAACCGTCTCGCATGGTCGTCAACGTCTTCCTTGCTCATAACCTCAAAACCGAAGCCGCCATTTTTTGATTTCCAGAGTGCATATACAAGGATCAGGTTTCCTCTGTCTTTCAATGCCGGTTTGTGCACCAGCTTCGGATCCAGTCCCAGTTCATACTGAAAATCATCATTTTCATATACACACTGTGCCTGCACGGTCTGGATGTTTTCGTTGCGGTATACCATATCAATCAGCCCTTTGTAACCTATCTGGAACTGGCACTCCAGCTTCCCTTTGTTTCTATACGGGATCAGGTACGCCTGTCCCAGCGGCGTGTTTGGTTCCAGCCCAAGCTGTGCTGCGTTCATCAGTGCCCCGAGGAAGGACATCTGCGAACACTCTGCAAGCTTTGGTGTGGTGTTCAGTGCGGATAATGCCATGCGTGTGAAACGCTCCGGTGTGATCACCTGCGGCAGAGCCTTTCTGATTTCCGGCTCCATTGCCTTGATCATGTCTGCAATGCTCATGTTTTTTGTCAGCTTCACTGCTTCATTCTTTCTGCTGGTCTTTTCTGCCAGTGCGTCTTTTACTGCCATCTTGCTTCCTCCTTATGCTCTCTCAGCTCTTTTTACGGTGAACCGTCTGCTTTCAGACTGTTTCAATACCTGTTTGTAGATTTCCGGGAAATCTGCTTTCAGCTGCTTCGAATCCACACGGTTCGCGGTCACACTCTTCCAGGTGACGCGGTACAGATCCGATACTGCCATCTCTGCATCTTCCATATAAACCTTGATCTCCTGCTCAATCTGCTTCTTCTCTTTCTCCAGCTTGTCCTGAAGGTCGCTGATCTCTGCATGACGTTCCAGCTTTTCATCGAAATCAACCAGCGGGATCATCTTTTCCGGTTCAGAACTTCCGTAATACTTCTGCAGCAGTTCTTCCGCCGCCTTGCTTCCGTCCGGTGCCGGCATCTTGTCTGCCTTTACATTGTTCTGCCAGAAATCACTTTCAATATCAATCAGCATCTGGATCGTTTCCTCATCGCGTTCGATCTTTCGCCAGATGAATTCTTTTCCCAGCACCACGCAGGCGATATACCAGGCATCCGCCCCGGTCACTGCCATGTAATGGTGGCACTGGATCTCGTAGGATTCCGGGATATGCCCGTCTTTCCACTTGTCAGCTGAATAGGCAGACGCTGTCTTGCATTCCAGACCGGCATTCTCACCAACTACCAGGCGGTCAACGTTCGCCATCATGAAATCATGATCCGGATGCCCATAGATCGCATTGGCACGGCGTACCTTCTTGCCGGTCTCTTCCATAAACCGGCGGGCAACGTACTCCTCCAGGTCTCTTCCCTGTCTCATTGCCTCATTGTCTTCTTTTTCCCCTGCTTCTTTCTGCGTCTTATCCTGGAAGACAGCGATTGCAGAGCTATACGGATTCAATCCGCAGATGCTTCCGGCATCACTTCCACCGATGCCCAGTTTTCTGTATCGCAGCCATTCTTCATGGCTCATATCTACTGTCGAAATTAATTTATGTAATTTCACTTGATTTACCTCCTATGTTTGCTCTATAATGAGCTTGAAATGTTATTTTTGTGTCCCGGATCGCCCGCCAAAGCACCGGGACTTTTTACTACCTCGAGTGTCGCTTTCTCAACGATCACCGATTCTTTCGTCTCTTCATTTATTGCATGCACATAGATACTATTATGGTGCCAGATCCGGTACTTGTCCGAATCAATCCCGGCCAGTTCCAGGATGGCTCTGGCTTCCTGGTCGCGTCCTTCATTTACCCAGATCATCTGCTTTCCCCCTCCAGACGGATACATACTTTTGCCAGTTCCGCGGCAATCTTGTATTCTTTTTCGTATCTACTGCCTCCATGTGTTTCCTCCACTCTATCAACAAATTTCTGGAGGCTTCCCGAAAAGCAGCCACATCTTACCCCTATCGTATCATCCTTAGTCCTGTAAAATGTAACATATCCATCCCGGCTCCCGATCGGTCCTTGTACAAAGAAATGCCTCGTATTGAAAACTTCTGCGTTGCCGTAAACCTTTGCATTGCCGTAAACCTTTGCATTGTCGAAAACTCTTGCATCGCCGTAAACCCACGCATCGCCGGAAATCCACGCATTTCCGAAATGTGAAAGATTTTCCTCTTTCTCGATGTATCCGCCGAACTCTCCAGTTTTGACAGACCCGAAATCACGCACTGCTCTGATCCGGTACAGTGTTTTCCCGTAAACTGTGACCGTTTCCTCTGTTAATTCATATTTTTTCATTCTGCTTCCTCCTTCTCCGCCCACAGCATGATGCGGATTACTACCGCACACCACACGGTAATTGTGGTTCCGACAATGTCACGCTCATTCAACAGGCTGTATTTTCCCAGCCACCAAAAGGCAAATATTGCTGCTGCTGTGGCTACGATCGGGGCGATCACACCAGCTCCGGTTGTTTCTTCTGTTACTTCGGTTGTTTCTGTTTCTCTTCTTTTCATTGCTTGTCTCCTTTCCATACGAACCCGGTCAGCTCGTATAACTTTTTGGGACTGATGTATGTACTTCTTCGACTTGCCTGCCCTCTTTTGGTCGGCTTCGATCTGAACACCAGCCCGATATCCAGCTCACCGGACTCCATTCGGTTAATCACTGTGCTCTGTTCCACTCCCAGAACCTTTGCGGCTACCCTTGTGGGTACCGGTTCAGGCGGGAATTCTGGCTGCTTGCACTCCTGGAGTACTTCCAGAAGCATTTTTTTAAGTTCTTCCATGTTGCTCACCTCACTTTCCTATTCATTCATAATCAGCATCATCGCCATCATAGTCCAAGTCGTTTTTTAATTACGAGTATCACCAGAGAAACAAAGCTAAGAGCCAGAGCCGCCAGCGAGATTCCTTCTGTCTGGCGGTTCATTTTATCCAGATATTTTCTCTGCTCTTCCGGTGTCATGTCTTCATATTTTTTCTTCATCTCTACCCCGCTTTCTGTTCTGCTTCGTCTGCGAACTTCTCTTTTTCCAGACGCTTCATTACTGCCATTCCTTCTGCGATACCAAGAATGTAATCTTTCTTTTCTTCCGGTACTGCCTCGATTGCTTCAGAAAGTCTTTTGATTCTCTCCTGCTTCGTCATCTAATCACCTGCCTCTCTTAGTTTTGATGTTTCACATCTTAGATGTATATTATCACCACTAATGCGTGTTGTCAATAGTTTTCTACAACTTAGTTGTATTTTTCTGTTGACTTGCATTATTTTGTGGTATATACTAAGAATCACAGAAAGGAGGATATGATGCAAACAATTAACGATAGAATAGCTATTGTATTGGAAGAATCAGGTAAAACCAAAACCGCTTTCGGCGAGTCATTAAGTGTTTCGCAACAATACATTTCGAAATTGATTAGAACCGGTAATCCTAGTGCCTTATTAATAGATGATATATGCGAAAAGTACAGAATCCGTAAAGAATGGCTTACAGAGGGCAAGGGGGATATGAAAGCACCTATAGATAGAAATGACGAAATTGCCCGCCTGAGTGCTGATCTGTTTAAAAGCGAAAGCGGATCATTTAAAGAACGTCTGCTTTTTGCACTGGCTGCATTAGATGAAAGCGAGTGGCAAGTTCTTGAGGATATCGCAAATAAAATTGCAAAAAAAGACTAGGCTTTCGCCTAGTCCAGAAGTCTCAGAATTATTTTCAATACAAGATCCAATTCTGACGGCTTCAACTTATCCAACAGACCTATAATTTTATTTTTTACCGTTTCCATCCTATGTACCTCCCGATCACGTTTTTCAAACATTTGTTCGAATTTTCTTAATTTCATATTATCACAGAAATATTTGTGATGCAACTGTTTTCGAACATTTGTTTTAGCAAAATTTTCCTTTCATCTTAACAAACGTTTCAGGAGGAAAAAAGTTGTGCCTTGTCCGGAATCCCGGACGCTTTTTGAAAATCACTTATATTCAGACTCATACAAGTCAGAAATAGTGGTTTTCAGCCCTGCTGCCAACTGTTCCATAGTTGCCAGTGTAGGGCATACCTGACCGGTCACTATGTCACCGATCGTAGACCGGGGAACGCCGGTCATAATTGCCGCTTGCCGGATTGACAGGTGGTGCTGTTCTAAGAATTGAGATAATAATATTTTCATGGTGTTATTATCTCTGGAAAAAGGAAAAAGTATTCAAAGGAGAAAGTGAAATATGAAAAAGAAGGTTTTAATCTTATTATGTGTGTTTTCCTGCTGTAACTTAGTAGGATGTAACGTAGACTCAGAGCTATTATTTGGTTCTGAAGCTCAGCAAGAAACAGAAAAATCAACTCCTGAAGCCGCTACGGAGGCTAGTACCGAATATTATGAATCTTTAACGTTCCGTTCAAAATTAGGCAAGCGAATCAAAGACAACATAGAAGAACATTCCCCTTGGGAAACTGCCAATACAGAAGTTGATAAAGTGGTTGTACATTCTTCCAGAAAGAATCCTCAAAATCCATTTTCTATAAATATTGATCTTGTTTACCACGGTGGTTTTACGTTTGGACAAGAAGTTAGAATTGCATTCAACGCTATCAAAGAAGAATTATCTGATATTGATGAAAAGGCCGAAAGCATTCACATCAAAACTGCATATTTTAACGATGCTTCTAAATTTATTATGGCTACAACGACTGATTTTGGAGAAACTTGGCATTATGTACGCACCACGGATGGAATCACCGATACAGAATTCGGTTTAAGTCTTGATGAACTTGAATCTTTTGACGAGGTTCGCTTAGACGATAAAACAAGTGCTGATTCTGAAACAGAAGCAGATTTTTTAAATAACCTTCCTCTTGCTAGTTACGAAGACATTGCTGCCGGGAAATATACCGGTCAAGATGTATGTGTTGACGTTGTGATCGATAAAAAGATAGACCGCAATTATTCAGACGGTGATTCTTGCTCTTTCTCCTGTTGGATAAAAGGAAATGATGGATATTTTTATTCTCCGTCTTACATGCACGATGTCGATGATTCCGAAGCAAGTAAAGGATTCATGGAAGCAGAAAACGGTGATGTTGTCCGCTATGCAACAACTATATACAGTGATAATTCCTTCGGAACTTCTACCATTTTAGCTTCAGAAATTATTGGAAAAGAAGATTTACAAAGCGTATATGATACATACAAATCCAGTCTAAATGAATTCGACTATGAATCTGCAGAACGAAATCCAGACGAATACAAAGATAAATACTACAAGATTTCTGGACGAATTGTGCAAATAATAGACGAATCCGATTATTCTGCTGATTATCTCTTGTCTACTGATCAAGGATATATTTATCTCACAAATCCTGATGACAAAGAAGCTCGCGGAGCAAGATTATTAGAAAATGATAATGTAACTGTGTATGGAGATTTTACAGGATTAACAACCTATTCGTATTTAAGTGATAAACAATACATCCCAGAATTCTTTTCCGCTATCATTGAGTTGAATTAGTTGTTAAAGGAGAGCAAGCCATGAAACTGACATCCGGTTTTAATTTTGAAAATTATGAAATTACAGATTATTTGGGATTCTGTTCAGGAGAATATGCTTTAAATACAAAGTTTCTTTCTGACTTTAATCTTTTGTCTTCGTACTCTGAAAAACTTGAAGAGGCTCAGAAAAACGCTCTCGATATCTTGATCAACAACGCCAAGCAAATGGGAGCCGATGCAATTATCGGACTTGACATCGACTATACCACTGATGATCATGATATTATGGGCGTAATCGCAAATGGCACTGCTGTAACAATACAGAGCACTTTGAAAGAACCTGCTGTTCCTGTAAAAATAAATGTTATCAATTATAACCCTGATTTGGAATTTAGGGTATCGTCCTTGACGATATTGCCAGATACTGAAAAATCTACAATTACTGCAACATTATTCGGAAAATCATCTGAAAATATTACTGGTCTTCTCGCTGATATCTTTCTTGTTGATATCTTCGATGAATTACACCCAGTACATTACACAGGTTTTTCACGTTTTGATGTTGCACAAAACTTTGCTACTTCCATCAGTACACCTGTTCCTTGCAGTTTGGAACTTAATATACTTCCGTTGATTAAATGTGCAAAGGTAGTTATTAAAAAATACATATCCGACAACACAGTCATAACAGCTTCCGACAATAATAGTCTTCTGGATATCGAGCAAGAGGATATTCTTGAAAATAGCAATGACAATATTTTTTCTAACTACAAATTACAGTTAGATGAATATATGGATTCTGTATGCCACATGAACTCTGCCACTGAAATATTGCATTATACAAAAAACCTTATTGAAGAAAATCATGATTTTATACAGGCTGACTTAATACAATTGATTTCTTCTTGTGCAAGTCTTGAGCGTATGTATGGAAATTGTAAAAACGATTGCATTGAAAAAATCAAAACTTATTTTGATAGTATCTAAAAACAACCAAACAACAAAAAATCCGCCCCAGTGTTACCAGCACCGAAGCGGATCAACGAATCTATACAGGTCTGGAGACCGGCATAATTCTTCCTTGAGCAAGAAGATTATACCACAATCCTCCAGCACCTGTACAGGTGTATTTTTATACTCATTTTTAAGGAGGATGATATATTATGGCAAAATACAAAAAGAGAAAAGACGGCAGGTACGCCACATGGGTAGCTACCGATGAAATAAATCCGGAAACCGGAAAAAGAGTCCGCATACAGGTATACGGTCGTAGTGTTGCAGAACTGGAACGTAAGAAAGCCGAGGTGATCGAGCAGACCAGCAAAGGCATCTATGTATCAGAAAAGAACGTGACATTCGGGGCGTATAAATGGAAGTGGCTGGAGCTGTATAAAGCCGGTCGTGAAACGAACACGATCGAAGGATATCGGAACATTCTGAAAAACCACACTGCCGCACTGGATGGTCTCAAACTATTGCAGATTAAGAAAACAGATATTCAGACCGGTTACAATGCACTGAAAGGTCACGCCGATCTGCAGCGTCGTTACTACCAGACAGTCAACCAGATCATGCGTGCTGCCATTGATGACGGCCTGCTGTTCAAGAATGTTGCGGAAAATATCGAAAAGGATCCTGCACCGAAGAAGAAAAAACGGGCACTGACAGAGCTGGAACGTATCCACCTGGAAGACTTAGAGCTGGATCCGCAGGCAAGTACACTGCTGCATATGTTGCTGTATACCGGAATGCGGCGGCAGGAGATCATCCCTCTGACACGGTTTGATATCAATTTTGCC
>OKWE01001317.1_pt1 | contig 11605 bp, 9 predicted proteins | sample 1607051 | NCBI WGS metagenome assembly OKWE01 (sample SAMN04414079, study PRJEB24778) | human gut metagenome | material: faecal | host: Homo sapiens | reverse complement strand
AACACTTATTAAAAACGCTGAAATTATTCCCGCAAAAGATACGGATAAATATTATATCGGTATTTTGGACGACACCATTCAGGTAATATCCAAAGAAGTGCCGCAAGGATATGAAAACGCGCAGGTTATTGATGCCGAAGGTAAAATTGCCGTGCCGGGCATGGTAAACACCCATACCCACGCAGCAATGACGCTTTTGCGCAGCTATGCCGATGATATGGTACTGATGGACTGGCTGCAAAATAAAATCTGGCCTGCAGAAGACGGGCTTACGGATGACGATATTTACTGGGGCACAATGCTTTCCATTGCCGAAATGCTTAAAACCGGCACAACCTGCTTTGCCGATATGTATTTTGCAATGAACCGCGTTGCCGATGCCGTTGAAGAAACAGGCATCAGGGCTGCATTAAGCCGCGGCTTAACCGGATTCAGCGACGAAAACTATGCAAAACTTGAAGAAAATGCAGCGCTCTTTAAAGAACGCCATAACAGTGCAGGCGGACGCATTCATGTAATGCTCGGGCCGCATGCCCCGTATACCTGTTCTGTTGAATACCTGAAAAATGTTATTGCCAAAGCACAGCAGCTTGGCAGTGAAATTCATATTCACCTTTGTGAAACCAAAGGCGAAGTTGACAACTGCATTAAAGAACACGGCATGAGCCCGATAAAACTTATGGACAGCTTAGGCATGTTTGAATGCGGCACATTAGCAGCACACAGCGTACATGTAGATGAAGAAGACATGGCAATTATGGCAGGCAAACATGTGCGCGTTGCCCATAACCCGCAAAGCAACCTTAAACTTGCCAGCGGCATTGCACCGGTACCGGCAATGTTAAAGCACGGCATTACGGTTGGCCTTGGCACGGACGGCACCAGCAGCAACAACAACCTTGATATGCTGGAAGAATGCCGCATCGCCGCAATGCTGCATAAAAACATGACAGGAGACCCTGAAATTATACCGGCAGCGCAGGCACTTGCCATGGCAACAAGCGAAGGCGCTAAAGCACTTGGCTTTAATGATGTTGGCAGAATAGAAGCAGGGCAGAAAGCCGATATTGTCCTTTATAACATGAATAAACCTTACTGGCATCCGCGCAACGACAGAACTTCGCTGTTTGTATATGCGGCAAATGCCAATGACGCAGATACCGTACTTGTTAACGGCAAAGTTCTTATGCAAAACGGCGAACTGCTTTACATAGACCTGGAGAAAGTTTATGCCGAAGCAGACGCGCGCGCACGCCGCTTAACCAATAAATAACAAAAATTTTGGGAGGAAAACACAAGTGGCTAAAATTTTATTTAAAAGTAATTTAGCACCTTCTGTTTACGAATTTTTAGTAGACGCACCCCTGATTGCACATAAATGCCACCCGGGGCAATTTGTAATGATACGCACAGACGAAAACAGCGAACGCATTCCGCTGACCATTGCCGATTTTGACCGCGAAAAAGGCACTATTACCTTAATCGTTCAGGCAGTAGGCAATACCACAAAACATCTTTGCGAAACTTTTGAAGAAGGCGACGATATTCTCGACGTTGTCGGCCCGCTCGGCCATCCGTCCGAAATGGGCAAGTTTGGCACGGTTGTCTGCGTAGGCGGCGGTATTGGTGTTGCACCGGTATACCCGATTGCCCGCGCTTACCACGAGCTCGGCAACAAAGTAATTTCCATTGTCGGCGCACGCAGCAAAGATTTAATTATCTGGCGCGATAAAATGCAGGCAATCAGCGACGAGCTTATTATAACCACAGATGACGGCAGTGAAGGGCATAAAGGTTTTGTAACCGACCCGCTGCGCGAAATGCTGGAAAAAGGCGAAAAGATTGACCTGGTACTTGCCATTGGGCCGGTAATTATGATGAAAAACGTTGCCGCAACAACCAAACCCTTTGGCACCAAAACAACCGTAAGCCTTAACACAATTATGGTTGACGGCACCGGTATGTGCGGCGGCTGCCGTGTAATGGTGGGCAACGAAAATAAATTTGCCTGCGTTGACGGCCCGGAATTTGACGGGCATCTGGTTGACTTTGCCAACTTAATGCAGCGCCAGATGATGTACAAAGACCAGGAATCTATTGAATACAGCTGCGGAGGTCATTGCAAATGCGTGGAGAAATGAGAAACCCTATGCCGGAACAGCCGGCTGATGTAAGAAATAAAAACTTTAAAGAAGTTGCTCTCGGCTATGATATGAAAACCGCTGTTGATGAAGCAGAGCGCTGCCTGCATTGCCCTAAACCGCTGTGCGTAAGCGGCTGCCCTGTTAATGTTGAAATTCCGGCTTTTATTCAGGCTGTAAAAGAAGGCAACATGCAGGAAGCTATTAAAATTTTAAAACGCAAAAACAGCCTTCCGGCAGTTTGCGGCCGCGTATGCCCACAGGAAAACCAGTGCGAATCCAAATGCGTGCTCGGCATTAAAGGTCAGTCTGTCGCTATCGGCCGTCTGGAACGTGTTGTAGCAGATTACGCGCGTGAACACGGCTTAGATAACGTAGATAATGAAAAAGCGGCTCCTAACGGCAAAAAAGTAGCCATTGTAGGAAGCGGCCCTTCCGGCCTTACCGCAGCAGGCGACCTTGCAAAAATGGGCTATGATGTAACCATTTTTGAAGCACTGCACGCACCGGGCGGCGTTTTAATGTACGGCATTCCGGAATTCCGCCTGCCGAAAGAAATTGTGCAGCACGAAATTGACGCACTGAAAAAATTGGGTGTTAAAATTATGGTAGACGCCGTTATCGGCCGTTTGTTTACCATTCAGGAACTTTTTGAAGAAGAAGGCTTCGACGCCATTTATGTAGGCACAGGCGCAGGTCTGCCGCACTTTATGAATATTGAAGGCGAAAACCTTAACGGCGTATATTCTGCCAACGAATTTTTAACGCGCGTTAACTTAATGCGTGCTTATCAGTTCCCGAAAGTTGCAACACCGGTTTACATCGGTAAAAAAGTTGCCGTTGTCGGCGCAGGCAATGTTGCTATGGACGCAGCACGTACCGCAAAACGCCTCGGCGCAGAACAGGTTTATATTGTTTACCGCCGCAGCGAAGAAGAAATGCCTGCCCGCAAAGAAGAAATCGGCCATGCAAGAGAAGAAGGCATTGAGCTTCGCCTTTTGAACAACCCTGTACGTATTTTAGGCAACGAAAAAGGCTGGGTTAACGGCATGGAATGTATTAAAATGGAGCTTGGCGAACCTGATGCCAGCGGACGCCGCAGCCCGGTAGCCATTAAAGGCAGCGAATACGTGCTTGATGTTGACATGGTTGTAATGGCGATAGGGCAGGGGCCTAACCCGCTGTTAAAGCAAACCACGCACGATTTGGAAACCAACAAACGCGGCAACATCGTTGCTGACGAAACCGGCGCAACCTCCATCCCCGGCGTATTTGCAGGCGGCGACATTGTAACCGGCGCAGCAACCGTAATATCCGCCATGGGCGCAGGCAAAAAAGCCGCTCAGGCCATTGATGAGTATTTGAAGAATAAATAATTTATTGTAAATTGCAGCAGTTTACTTGTATAATTACGGGTAAACTGCTTTTTATTTATAAAAACCGCTTATAAATCTCGGATATCATTATAATTGTATACAACCAAAACAAAATGACATCTGCCTGTATTTGGTGTATAATAAATAATGATATGGTTTACAATAATTAAAATTTTACGAGGTGAATTATATGCGTTTTAAATTAAGAATGGGCGTTTCAGGACGTCATTGCCATTTAAAAAGAGAAGATATGGATATTTTGTTCGGTAAAGGCAGCGAGCTGCACCCGATAAAACCGATTGTGCAGCCCGGTCAGTTTACCTGCGAAGAAAAAATTATTCTGGTAACGGATAAAGGCGAAATGCCTCTGCGCGTTATCGGGCCGCTGCGTCCTTATACACAAATTGAACTTGCCAAAACGGATGCCCGTCAGCTTGGGCTGAACCCGCCGATTTGCTTCTCCGGTTATCTTGACGGCTCACTCGGCGGCAAAATCGTCGGCCCTGAAGGCGAAGTTATTTTAAAAGAGGGAATTATGCTTGTACAGCGCCATATTCATTTGTGCCCGGAAACTGCCGCCAAATATCATTTAAAGAACCATGATATTGTTGCCATGGAAACCACAGGCTCACGTGCACTGCGTTTTGAGCACGTTTATGTAAGAACCGGCCCGGAACATGCTGACGAAATTCATATTGATACCGACGAGGGCAATGCATGCGGACTTGAAAACGGCGCTTTGGTTGATATTGTAACCAGGCTTTAATTGTTATTGAGGAAGAACAATGCGCAAAATATTGTTTTTTATGCTGTTGTTGGTACAGCTTACTGCGGCGACGGCGTTTGCGTACACCAATAAAGAGGACGGGTTTAAAACACAAAGTCCGTCCTCTGCTAATTGCGTAGAGGCTGTTGGCAAACATTTTTACGGTTTTATTGACGATAACGGTGCTGCAGCAGGGTTATACCGAATGTTTAAGCAGTGAACAGGCTTCTAAATTTTTAGGAGCCCCGTTCAGCACGGCAACATTTGATAAAACTTACAGCGATATTTTACTTTTACAACGTAACGGCATCAGCAACGAACGTATTAATCAGCTTATAGCTGAGCCTGTTGTTTTGCCGCTTTTTGCTTTTGCAGAAAATGAAGAACCTGATTACCTGGTTTCTGCGCAAAAGTTTGGCTCAAACAAGTATATCGCCGTTACTTTTAACGTAAATCCTGAAACAGAACCGGTAACAATTTATTATACCTCAGCTAATGATAAGCTTTATATGCTTATGGCCGAGCAGCAAACGGCTGTTTCCAACGCTGTTGAAAACCGGCCGGAAAATAACATTGGCGTTATTGGCGGTGCCGATGGCCCTACAGACATTTACGTTAAAGATAATGTTTTGGCTAAAGAAGCCAACAAAACTTTTCTGAAAAAGTTTAAAACCGTTAAGCCGGTTGATAAAAACACCGCGTTTACCTTTGGAGAAAAAACAGCCAACGTAAAAGTAACCCTTCCGGATGACTGGTTTTACGTGCAGTTAGCAGACAGCAGATATAATGAAGAAGCTGTCGGTGTAACGGTTGCCATGCCTCAGGAATCTATGGCGCTGATTCTTAAAGAAGCGCTTGATATTGGCGTTACCGATATAGAATCGGCAGTTATTGCATCGCAGGCTGCGGCAGCTGATAAAACCATAAGCGCTGAATTAACAGATAAAAAAGATGATATAATGGATATTTTCCGTCATGGCATCATAATATTATCTGTTAAAGCCGGCGATAAAAGTTTTTCGGAATTTGTATTTGATAACCCCAATAAAACGGCTTACGGCGTAAATGAAGCGTTGGAAGATATAAAAGCCGCCCTTATTGAGCAGGGAACGGAATTTAAAACCTTTGCTTATAATACGGATTTTAAAGACGGGCAGGGGAGCTTTAGCCTGCAAACTGAATTGAAGCCTGCTGAAACTGATTTTTATTACACTTTAGTTGCCGAAGGCAAAGTTATTGGCAAAGCTGCTTATCTGGCTTTTGTATTTGACCGTAACGGTGATGATGAAAATACGGCACTTAAATTTTGGAACGGCAAAACACTTTTAAAAGATTAATGTCCACATTCGTACTTAAAGTAAAAAGAGGGTACAGATGATGAAAAAATTATATGCTGATATTTTAATGACAGGTTTGCTGTGCAGCGTTGCTCTTACGGCTAATGCCTTTGAATATGTAAGCAGCGGAGCAGGTTTTTCCGTTAACATTCCGGATCAGAACATTATGTTGATAGGCGAAAATATGTTCGCTGCCGAAAACCGTGTTTTTGACATTGACAAAAAACTTGTAAAAACCAACGGCATGCACTTTGTTACCGGGCTTAACCAGGAACAGCTTAAACAAAATTTCAATACCGCTTTTACAACGGAAAAATTTACTGCTGACCTCAATAATATTAAAAAAGCTTTAAAAAGCGGCACTGCTGCTGACGTTTTGCAAAGCAGCAGCTATAAATACCTTACCGAAGCCGCGGCTGGCGCCTATGTAAATTACAGCGGCGAAAGCGAAGACCTTGCCGGTTTATTGGAATTAAACAAACAATTTGCCGGTATGGCGAACATAAAAAAAGCATCCGTTGAAAATATTAAAGGCAAAGATGCTTTAATGATAGAATCGGATATTGAAAATATAACGTTTGAGTTAAAGCTGCCGCTGAAAAAATCGGAATTATTGCCGCAAGAATCAGTTGATAAAGAAAACCTGAAAGACCAGGGCTTTAAATTTGAATTTGCTGATGACGGCTATTTAGTTACTAAAATAGCAAATTTATATAATATTACAGAAAAAACTTATTTATTATCGGCCAATGACAACCTGTATACGGTAACGAGCCTGTTTGCTTCAACTAACGAATTGCCTGACAATGTCGACAGCCTTTATAAACTTGATAATAAAGGCTTTAATAAATTAAGCAAACAGCTGGTTAACAGTTTAAAATTTACAGAACCTCAGAAAAACGGCAATAAACCGCTTACAATCAATGATAATATCAGCGGACGCAAACTGCAATTGCCGGAAAAATGGCTGTACACAAGAACTGATTTCAGCAGCATTTACGATATTAATAAAGGCGGCTTTGGGCTTACTGCTTACAGCGCTTTACCGGAAACTTCACTTGATGCTGCAAATAACGCCATTAAAACCTTTGGTATAAGTTTTGATAACAGCACAAATACCTTGAAAATGGATTTGTCGCAGTTTACAATGCCGGATTTACTGAATTTGTTTGATGAGGGCATTGTTATGGCCAGCGGTAATTTTAATAATGTTGCGCAAATTGAGCCTGATTTCAGCAAGTATGTAAACGAATATAAAACAATTTTCGATAATCCGGAACTAACTAAATTTATCTTCCACAATAGTATGAACCAGCTTTTTAACAGCCTGCGCCCGGAAGATATTGCAGCCGTAGAAAAATACCTGAAAGCAGAAAACTTTAACTATACTTTTGACATCAATAATTACAATGCACGCTTCAATTGTGATGCTGATTTAAAGGCTCACATACCAGACATATTTAAAGTTCTGCAGGAAGCAAATTTTATTGCCGGAAACGCCGCTGACGCAGACGAAATGCGCAGCAGCCTGAGTAAAGATAAAGTTTTTGCCATGCTGGATACCAATCTGGTACCGTTTAACTGCTATTTTAAAAACCAGCTTTATTTTGACAGAAGCCAGCGCTTTAATAACCTGTTATATTTTACAAAAGGCGATAAGGCTGCTGCCAACCAGCAAATTACGAAGCAGTTTAATACAACCGATTTATATCTTTACTGATTTGTGTTATAATAATAAAGTATCAAGAGGCTTATGCAGAAAATGCCTGAGCCTCTTATATTTTTGTAATTATACTGTAAAAGTCACCCTCATAAATTGGCTGTAACAAATTTTGAAACGCATGCACATATAAATTAACGTGTTTATTATAAAAACGCCTTAAAACGCAAATATGAAGGCGTAAATAAAAGATGATTACATTTCAGCTAAAATTAATAAGAGTATTGATAAAAAGAGGTAAGATTATTCAAAAATAAATATAAAAATAACGTCCGATGTAATTTGTTAAGTAAAATGGTGAATGTGAACTCGTGCAAAACCATGTCAGATATTTTGGCTGGTTTTGCGTTCGCTTACCTTTTGCAAATTTTACATAATATATATTATCGGACGTTATTTTTGTATATTTATTTTTCCTTTAAACTTCTGTTTAATCTCATCTTCCAATACTAAAATCAAAATTAAACTAATACAGCGAACAACAAACAAATGTTTTGACTCCTTCTTAATTAACTGTTATAATAGAACTATATAAAATCTATTTCGGGAGGCTTTTATTAATGGCCAGACATAAACGCTTTTCTAATTTTGAAGGACAAATTACCGAAGAAATGCTTACTGACCGTCAGCGTCAGATTTTAGAATATATTCGCAAATGTGTTAAAGATAAAGGGTATCCTCCGGCTGTGCGTGAAATCGGCAAAGCTGTAGGATTATCTTCAAGCGCCAGCGTTCATAATCATCTGCACAAATTAGAAGAATACGGCTTTTTGCAGCGTGACCCTTCCAAGCCGCGTGCACTTGAACTGACCCAGGACACTGAATGGCGTCAGAAAACTGTTGTGCCCGTTCCGCTTGTTGGCCGTGTAACGGCGGGCGTTCCTATTCTGGCTGTTGAAAACATTGAAGAAACTTACCCCATTCCGCTTGATTTATTAGGCTGTGCTGATGATGTTTTTATGCTTTCCGTGAGCGGCGACAGCATGATTAAGGCCGGTATTTTAGACCATGACTATATTGTTGTGCGCAAGCAAAATTTTGCCAATAACGGCGATATAGTTGTTGCTTTAATCGACGGCGAAGAAACCACGGTAAAACGTTATTTCCGCGAACTCCGCTGCGTACGCTTACAGCCTGAAAACGATGCTTATCAGCCCATTGTAGGCGGCGATAATATTCAGGTTATCGGTAAAGTAATTGCGGTTTTTAGAATGCTGTGATATTTTAAAATTGTCATCAATCCTATTAAAATAAAATTATTTCAATTTCATATAAGCGTTAAGAAAACATTATATTAACGTCTGCATGACATCATAATAATTCTAAAAATAAAAACCATATACAATACTTAATAAAAATTAAAGGACTTGCTCTGATACAGAACAAGACCTTTTTATATGCAATTTTGCGCCGTTGCAGTTATTTTAAAACAATGCTGTAAATAGTATTTGACAGAACAACGGCTATTACAAGCACTATTGCAAATATTATAAAAAACCTTAAAATTCTAAAAAACTTCTTCATAATAAATAACTCTTCTCATAAAGATTTACCATTTTTCAGGTATAGTTTCAAACTTCCCTATGACATACATTGTGCCAAGCATTTCCGTGAGCAGCGTGCCTTCATTATTAAAGGTTTCTACTTTTATAATAATTATTTTGTGTCCGCGCTGAATTACCGTGCCAACAGCAGTAGCCACATCTCCGGCATGGAGGTTTTTTATAAAGTTTATCGTGTAGTTAATAGTTACTACTCTGGCCCCTACACTTGCGCTTGCCATCCCCAGCGCAGTATCTGCAAGTGCTGCCAGTGAACCGCCGTGGGCAACTTCATATAAATTGGTGTGCTTGGCTGCGTCAATAGGCATTGCAAGTGTTACTTTGCCGCATTCAACGTCAACAAGCTCCATGCCGCACAGTTTAACGAAACTATTAATACTATATACATCTTTGATAATTTGTGTATATTCTTCTTTTGCACTCATCAACTTTACCTCCCTGCCGGTACAATTTATTCTTTGGGGCCTACCATACGAGCTGCGCTCATAATGGCAATACGGCCATGTTCAAAAGTCAGCCCGCCCTGGAAATACACATTATATGGCTCACGGCACGGGCCGTCAGCACTTAATTCGATAGAAGCGCCCTGTACGAAAGTTCCAGCTGCCATAATAATTTCATCCTGATAACCCGGAATCATGGCAGGAACAGGCTCTACATGTGCGTCAACCGGCGAATTTGTCTGGATTGCAACACAGAAGTTGCATAATTTCTCACGTGTTTCCAAACGTATAGCCTGAATAATATCGCTGCGTACTTCTTCAGGCAGTGGTTTAACCGAATAACCAAGATTTTTAAAAACAGCAGAAGCAAAAATTGCCGTTTTTACTGCCTGTGTTACAACATGAGGCGCAATAAACAAGCCCTGGTAAAATTCGCGTGCCGTATCACCCAACGTTGCCCCCATTTCGCCGCCTAATCCCGGAGCGGTAAGACGGTATGAAGCAAGTTCTACCAAATCGGCACGTCCGGCTATATAGCCGCCGGTAGGAGCAAAACCGCCGCCCATATTTTTAATAAGAGAACCTGCTATCAAATCTGCGCCGACTTCGGTAGGTTCCTGTTTTTCAATAAATTCGCCGTAGCAGTTATCTACAAAGCAAATAACATCTGGCTTAACCTTTTTTACGGCTGCGCATATCTCGCCTATTTGCGCTACATTAAGCGTTTTACGTACACTGCTGTAACCGCAGGAACGCTGAATATGTATTAAGCGCGTTTTATCTGTAATAGCGCCGCAAATAGCTTCTAAATCCTGCTTGTCGTCCTGCATGGGAATTTCTTTATAAATAACGCCTAAATCTACAAGCGAACCCGGCGTTTTTACGGGGCTACCGATAATTGTCTGCATGGTATCATACGGAGTTCCTGTTGCAGCTATCATCTCGTCACCTGCACGCAGTACACCCAAAAGAGCTACTGCCAGCGCATGCGTACCGCTTACAAACTGTGAACGTACCAGCGCTGCTTCCGTATGGAAAATTTCTGCGTAAATAGCATCAAGGTTCTCTCGCCCAACATCGGAATAAGCATAACCGGTTGTAGGTTTTAAATAATAATCTGAAACCATGTGGTTACGGAAAGCCTTCATTACTTTTTCCGTGTTAAATAAGGCGGCTTCTTCGTATATTTTAGAATATTTTTCTACATCATTAAGTGCTGTTTTTTCAATTTCTGCAAAGTCTACCATTTAAATTATTCACTCGCTTTTTAAAATATATTCATTGTATGCTTCCAAATCTTCTACCGGCAGAATAACTTTCATTACTGCGCCATTTTCGGTATACTCCTGCTCTAAAACGTTGGCGGTTTCATGAAGCTGGGCAGCTTTGGCTGTTTCCGCATAAGGAATACACAAAGTAACTTCCACGGCTTTGCTTTTAAGATGTGATTCTATCATCTGCTGCAAAGATTCAAGGTTTAACTTTTTAGCTGCCGATATACAAACGGTATCTTCTTCCAGTGCCAATCTGTCAGCCAGTTTGCTGTCCGGAGGCAGTTTATCTATTTTATTATAAACCGTAATAACAGGCTTTGTTTCTGCGCCGATTTCTTTTAAAACTTCGTGTACCGCCGTGGCCTGTTCTTTATAAAGCTCGTGGCTTACGTCGATAACATGCACCAGTAAATCAGCTTCCGTTACAACTTCAAGCGTGGAACGGAAAGCGGCAATCAGCTGATGCGGCAGGCGCTGAATAAAACCAACCGTATCGGTTATGATTATTTCCTGCTTATTGGGAAGCGTCAGCTGGCGTGTAGTTGGGTCTAACGTTGCAAAAAGCTGGTCTTTGGCATAAATATCGGAATTTGTAAGTGTATTAAGAAGTGTTGATTTACCGGCATTGGTATAACCGGCTAACGCGACGCGAAACGCCGGTGACTCAATGCGGCTCTTGGACTGGACATCGCGATGCTGTTCAACCTGCTTGAGCTCACGACGAAGCGCGGCAATCTTATTGCGAATCAAGCGACGGTCAACCTCGAGCTGGCTTTCACCCTGGCCAAAGCGCGAACCGATGCCGCCGCGCGTCTGCTCCTTGGCAAGATGGCTCCACATGCCACGCAGACGAGGCAACAGATATTGAAGCTGCGCCAGCTGCACCTGTAGACGACCCTCGCGCGTCTGGGCATGCAGGCCGAAAATATCAAGAATGAGCGCCGTGCGATCGATGATCTTAACCGGTTCGCCCACGGCCTTCTCCA
>OKWE01001316.1_pt1 | contig 11612 bp, 10 predicted proteins | sample 1607051 | NCBI WGS metagenome assembly OKWE01 (sample SAMN04414079, study PRJEB24778) | human gut metagenome | material: faecal | host: Homo sapiens | reverse complement strand
TGAATGGGTTCATGTGCTGCTCCTTCAACTAAACAGTGGCATCAGTTTACCATCGTCAGATCTTTGCAACAGTGCCAAGAAAACTGGCCATACTCACCGCATTTGTTAAAGCGCAGGAAATAATAGCGCTGGATGAAGCCGTTGATGTGCTCGATATGCTGATACTGGACATTACCCGCGAGGCAAAGAAAACGGGGCAGAAAAAGCGGCTCAGAACGCTGAAAGATCTTGACCGGGCAGCGCTGTTGTTGGCGCGGGCATGTTCACTGTTGCTGGATGAGCAGGCTGACGATGCTGAACTGAGGGAGACCATATTCAGCAGCATACCGAAAAGCAGGCTGGCAGAATCCGTCAGCAAGGTAAATGAGCTGGCCCGCCCTCAGAACAACAATTTTCATGACGAAATGGTGGAGCAGTACGGGCGGGTAAAGCGTTTTCTTCCGGCGGTATTGCGCGACCTGCATTTCCAGGCAGCGCCAGCCGGAGAACATACGCTGTCCGCCATTCATTATCTGACCGAACTGAACGGCTCGAAAAAGCGCATCCTGGACGATGCGCCTGAACATATTATTACCGGCCCCTGGAAACGCCTGGTACACGATGCGGAGGGCCGGATACAACGTGCCGGTTACTCGCTTTGTCTGCTGGAGCGCCTTCAGGATGCACTGCGCCGACGGGACATCTGGCTCGAAAACAGCGATCGCTGGGGAAATCCCCGCGAGAAGCTGTTGCAGGGGGAAGAATGGCAGGCTCAGCGGGTGCCCGTCTGCCGGGCGCTGGGACATCCCACCGATGGACATAAAGGCGTGCAACAGCTGGCGATCCTGCTGGATGAAACCTGGAAAGCAGTTGCATCCCGCTTTGAAGGAAATGCGGAGGTTCATATCTGCAATGACGGTAAATATCCTTCCCTGACCATCAGTAGTCTGGAGAAACTGGAGGAGCCGCCATCGTTGCATCGTCTCAACAGTCGGGTAAGGCAGCTGCTTCCGCCGGTAGATTTGACGGAACTGTTGCTTGAGATAGATGCCAGAACAGGATTTACACGTGAGTTTACGCATGTCAGTGAATTCGGTGCCCGGGCGCAGGATCTGCACATCAGCCTGTGCGCGGGCCTGATGGCGGAGGCCTGCAATATCGGACTGGAACCGCTGATAAAGCACAATATACCGGCACTGACCCGCCATCGGCTCAGTTGGGTGAAACAAAATTACCTCCGTGCAGAAACGCTGGTCAGCGCCAATGCCCGTCTGGTTGATTTTCAGTCCACGCTGGAGCTTGCAGGTCACTGGGGCGGTGGCGAAGTGGCGTCAGCCGACGGTATGCGCTTTGTCACGCCGGTTAAAAGCGTCAATTCCGGGCCGAACAGAAAATATTTTGGCTCCGGGCGTGGCATCACCTGGTACAACTTCATCTCTGATCAGTACTCTGGATTCCACGGCATCGTTGTCCCCGGCACATTACGTGATTCCATTTTTGTGCTGGAAGGCCTTCTGAAGCAGCAGACAGGGCTGAATCCGGTTGAGATCATGACAGATACAGCCGGTACCAGTGACATTATTTTTGGCCTGTTCTGGCTGCTGGGATACCAGTTTTCCCCCCGCCTTGCCGATGCCGGTGAAGCGGTATTCTGGCGGGTGGATAAATCGGCAAATTACGGTGCACTGGATGAACTGGCGCGGGGTTGTGCCGATCTGTCAAAAGCCGAGGATCAGTGGGATGAGATGATGCGAACCGCCGGTTCGCTGAAACTGGGCACCATTCATGCTTCAGAACTCATTCGCTCTTTGCTGAAAAGCTCGCGCCCATCAGGGCTTGCACAGGCGATCATAGAGGTGGGACGCGTCAACAAGACGATGTATCTTCTTAATTATATTGATGATGAAGATTATCGTCGGAGGATCCTGACGCAGCTCAACCGGGGAGAAGGCCGCCATGCGGTGGCGCGGGCGATCTGCTACGGGCAGCGCGGTGAGATCAGAAAGCGCTATCGTGAAGGGCAGGAAGATCAACTGGGCGCACTGGGCCTGGTCACTAACGCAGTGGTGTTGTGGAACACACTTTATATGCAGGAAGCACTGAGCTGGATGCGCAATAATGGAGAAGAAACCGGGGTTGAAGATATCGCCCGATTATCCCCACTGATGCACGGGCATATCAATATGCTGGGGCATTATACGTTCACGCTACCGGAGGATATTTTGAAGGGAGAACTGAGAGCGTTAAATTTCAATATAAACAATGAATTACCTTCTTAGCGTACGTTTTCGTTCCATTGGCCCTCAAACCCCTATGTCTATTGGATGCTAAGCCATGGCCCGGGAACTGGTCAGTATTGGAAGCACCAGCGTCGATACCAGAAATGTCTACTGTAGGCGACAACGATCTAAATTTTGCATCGAGCGTTATTCTGGCTGCGTTGTGTCTACTATATGCGATACCCTCTGCTTCGTGATTAAGACTCAAACAATATTATCAGGACATACCGAGGTTCCTGTCTTTTGTGTCGACTACAGTAGACCAGCGGGAAAAGAGGGGGGAGGGGTAACCTGTATACCAGAACGCAAAAGCTATAATTCAAAAGAGACAGCCACATGCACTGAATCAGATCGGTTTCCTGATTTTTGTTTAACCTGATAATTAATGCTAATGTATGCGTACATTAGCTTTGGCTGAGGACAAGATTCGTGAGAGCTGAAACGAAAGAAGCTATGCGGATGTTTTTGGGGGGACGTTGCTACACGGCTAAACAACTCGAGAAGGACTATCTCTCTGAAGTGGCAGGTTACAGCGACGACCGCTGGGAAGCGCCGCAAAGAGCTGCCCGGCTGGCGGCAGCGGTAAAACGCTACAAAACCTCTGAGATGCTGCGTTTTATTTTTGCCACCATCGCGTATGATCCCGACCCGGATCTGACCCCGCTTGCCGTGAGGCGGCTGTGTCAGGCCTTGTTCGGCAGAACCGGTAGCCAGTGGCTTATAGTGGAAATTTTCGGGGTGAAGGGACGGCAGCACCGCAGCGATGACAGCACTCCGGAGGCCGTTGAAAAAATGGCAACCAGATATCGTCACGCCGCAGGGCTGCACTGGGCGGCAACTCTGGCGGAAATTGAGCGGGTAAAGCGCAACTATCAGACCCAGGTTAAGGCATCCAGGAAGGGAGAAGGGTAAATAACATAAATTTAAAGCTAATGTACGCATACATTAGCATTAAGATAAAATGGCTATACCTCCAGTTTTTGTATCCAGATGGCTTACTGACATGTTTCCTTGCACGGTAATTCAGGTCTGAATGCGACAGGGGCCTACAGCACAGAACGGGATTGAGAACTGGAATGCGCTGGTCTGTTTTGCACCAGCGCTACGGGGTTTTTTATACCACACACAGGTTTCAGCTGGTGGGCATCACGGCAGCTACTTGAGCTTACTGTAGTGTTTTTGCCCAGCCCGATACTGTTTTATTGCAGCCTGTTGGCAGGCTACGGAGTCAGCCGGGGCGATGTCTGGATTTTCTTTCAGTGCGTCAATTGTGGCCTGCACCATGCCCTTGTCCAAACCCCATGTGGGGGAGGAGGGATTATTGGCTTCTAAAGGGACTTTCAGTTCCAGTACATCTCGTTTAGCACACGTTTTATTTGCCTGGTTAGTAAGGTCTGGCCCTGCAAGGATTTTCGCGGATACACCAAAACTCGCCAAAACCAGACACAGGGTGATACTTGTCGTTCGCATGTTTTATCCTTATTAATCGTCACTGATAATCAGAGTGGTCTGGGATGCTTCTTTCTCCACGCCATCCACATTCTGTGTTCTGTCCTGATGTTTCCTTCAGAAGTTACTTTATTGTGCTTCGTGGTCGGAGGAGAGGCTAAAACGCTTTCAAGCGTTTCACCAGCATCGAATCGCGCGTACAGCTTGTAATCGGCGGCATTCGTGTTTGTCGGCTCACATTTGCCATGGCTCATTTTTATCATCCTTTGCGATAAGAACTTAACTCTGCCAGGTACCAGCTGCTGGCGCCATAAACGAATTTTTACTCCCGGTGGTAAATCACCTCAGGCATCGTCATCCCGGAGTTCCAGGTTTTAATGCGTAGTGAAGGTCTTGCTCAATACTCGCCGGACGGAATTATTCTTCATCACCGGCAGAGGCTGCAGTGCTGGTATGCACTTTATAGCAGTCCACCCGGCGGGACAATTCATGAAAGCTGGTGGGATCGGACCATCACGCTCATAACGTAAGACAACATGCCTTGTAGTCCTGCAAAGCCTTTGCTCCGGAGCGCCACGCTCTGCGTGGGTCGCGACTGTGCACATTTTCGGCATATTCTTTTTTTCTTTTTTTTTATTTTTTCTCTTTTTTTCGTCCGCGCGGCGGGGGCCGGGTCGGGCACGTTGAAGGTCAGGACCTTCAAGGGTATGTTGTCTTATGCATATTCTTTTGCTGCCTGCAGCACTTGCCGGCGATCAGAATCAGGAGAATGGCCATCTTTGGTGAGGATGCTTATTCGTTCCCTAATATCGCACACAGTAGACATATCCTCGCCCCACCACCTCGGGTCCCTGCGCATATCCTCCCTGGTTGAGCAAGCCTTTATGAAACAGTTTCGGGAGGAGGGATACCGGAAAGCGGTTTGGACGGCCTCCTGTTCTGAATGAAGAACTGAAACTACGGTGATTGGACAGATTAATGCCGGGATCAGCATGAGCGTCATCGCTCGGGAATTCAATACAACCAGGCAAACCATACTCAGGGTTTAGGCGGACGGCGATGACCCTGAGCTCTCAGCTGGACGGTCTGATATGTGCAAAAAGCGAATGTTACTTATCCTGACTATGCAAAAGACAAACCGCAGCATCTATGCGTCCAGTAGTGCTTCAATATCAGCGGACATGATTGCCACCAGTTGTATTAGCTCAAACTTGATCTGGCACTGTTACAGCACAGGGCTTAACCTAGACTGACAGTCCGCTCAGTGCTAAAAGCAGACTTTAAGTTGTCCAAGAACAGCTCTCATATCTTGGCCTATTTATGTCGACCACCACTTCAGTGCCTGCAGGATTTAAGGGGACAACGAGCCTGCATGTGGACACAGGTATATCGGTGAGTTAATGTCTTTAAGGGGTATCATTTGACAGTATCTTGAGGGACTTAGAGTGCGGGTTAAATCGATTAAGCTTACCAATTTCAAGAAATTCAAAGATGAATATTTTGAATTCAACGATGACGTAAATATCTTTGTAGGTGATAACAACGCCGGTAAAAGTACTATTCTGGAAGCCCTGGAAATCGTACTGAATTACAGCTATCGGGGCCGCCCCTTCAACAGCGAGTTTACGCCAGACATTTTTAATAAGGATGCAGTGCAGCTTTTTTTGGCTTCTGATAAATCGGCCATGCACTTGCCTGTCTTGGCAATAGAAGCATTCATTGAGGGAGTGCCTGAATACCGGGGTACAAATAATTTCCTTAAAGCCGATGCTCAAGGTATCACGGTGCTGGTGCGCTTTGATGACACGCTCAAGGACGTTTACGCCGACCACTTACTAACAAACCCACACATTACGAGTATCCCGATCGAATTCTACAAGCTGGAATGGCTGGATTTCGGATGGAATCCTGTTAAAGCCGTAGCGAAGAAATTCCGGGCGTTATACATCGACCCAACTCGTATCCACCCCACTCTGGGTAAGAATCAGTACATCTCTACCATACTTAATACCGCTTTAAAGAAAGAGGAACTGGTTAAGCTGACCCTCAATTATCGTGAGAATCAACAGGTTTTTAACAACTCAGGTGAGGTCAGGACAGTCAATACCGGTCTGGATACGGACCACTTGATCACAGAAAAAAAGCTGTCCATTGCCGCAAGCACTTTACCAGCGGGCTCTATTCAGACCAGCCTTCAGCTTGAAGTAGATGATGTCCCTTTCCAGTTCATTGGCAAGGGTGAGCAGAGTAATGTGCAGATCAAGCTCGCGATTCAGAACAAGTCGAAGGATATCGATTTGGTGATGATGGAGGAGCCCGAAAATCACCTTTCTCACACTAACCTCAATAAGCTGGTTCACTACATTGAAAATCAGCGGGGCGACAAACAACTCTTCCTTACCACTCACAGCTCGTATGTGCTCAACAAGCTGAGCATTGATAAAATCTGCCTGGTTCAGTCGGGATACAAACGTCTGCATAAGCTTGCCCCTGCAGTGGTCAAAACCTTAAAGCGCTTACCGGGCTATGACACATTGCGCGTGGCACTGTCGCACAAAGTCATCCTTGTCGAGGGACCGTCAGACGAGTTAGTACTCAAGAAGATTTACCACCGCAAGCACAACCGCCTGCCCGAGCAGGATGGTATTGATATCATCGTCGTGCGCGGAGTCGGGTTTGATACGTTCATCTCCGTAGGTATGGAAATTGGTACCCGAATAAACGTCCTCAGAGATAACGATGGCGACTATGAAGAAAACGTCGTGAAAGTGCGTGCCGATTATGCGGCCTATCCCAATATCAAGCTTATCTCCTCTGCCAAAAATGAGGAGTTTTCGCTTGAACCCGCGATGATATATGCCAATGCAACCGACTTGGTTACGCTGGACGCTTTCGCCAAAGTGGTGTTATCGACACAGACGTTTAACCTCTACGATAAAGTAGTCGACTTAGATAAGAGACGCGACTTTCTGATCGATTGGTTTCGAAGCGTCCAGGGAAACGGTAAGGGCGCTCGCAAGGTCGATTCAGCTATCAAGCTGTTCGATGGCACTCTGAATTTCAGGTATCCACCTTTCCTCGATGAGGTGTTCGACTTTGCCTAATGAATTCTGGATTGCCGGTGCAGGATCAGGAAAAACCCAAAAAATCATTGAGGATGCCATTGAAGTCATAAAGGCGGGCGGACGCGTATTGGTCGTCACCTACACCATGAACAACCAGGCAGAGCTCCGTTCTCGCTTTGTGGAATTGTACGGCAAACACAGCGATGATTTTGTTGTGAAAGGCCTGTTTTCATTTTACCTAGAAGACTTAGTGAGACCTTATCAAACGGCCATGTTTCCAGATCGAATCACTTCTACAATGTTCACCGAGCATAACCCTCACCTGATACCTGGTACGAGGAAATGGCATTCCAAAAGAGGGGAAAAAATTAATGGGGCGCTGAATCCTCTTCATTATCTGACGCCGTGCAAAACCAAAGCTTACACTGGACTGCTGGCGAAGCTGGCAACAAGAATCTCCGCTTCAACAAAGAATGCCCCCGCTAGCAGATTGAAAGAGATTTATCAGAGGATCTTTTTTGATGAGGTTCAGGATTTGGTTGGATGGGATTTTGACGTTATCAAAGCACTCAGTAAGGCAATGCATAACTCTATTTGCTGTGTAGGCGATTTTCGTCAAACTATTTACACGACCACGTTCGGCCACAAGGCACCGGAAACACCTGAGCAAAAGATTCAATACTTCAAAGACCTCAATTTTAGTCCGTTCTCGCTGGCGAAGAATCGCAGATGTATCCAGGAAATCTGCGATCTCGCGGATACCATTCATCCCGGTATTTATGAACAAACGCAATCAGAGGTGGGAGAAGTTCCTGCTGAGATGGCCCATCACTGCGGCTGTTTTCTCATAAAACCATCTCAGGTGAACGATTATTTCAATATATTCAAGCCTCAAGTTTTGCGATGGTCATCGACCATGGGAAAAGGCTATTTGCCACCAGGTATCACCTGTCACACTTTCGGCTCCTGTAAAGGTCTCGGTTTTGACCGCGTACTAATTATTTCACCGGAGAAACATCTCAAGTATCTGGGTGGCGACCTTGACGTGTTCGATAAAGATAAAACGGGGGAATCTAGAAACAAGCTGTACGTGGCCATTACCCGAGCTCGTTACAGCCTGGCGTTTGTCGTTGAGGAAGAGCATCTTACAAATATAAAGCTGCCACATTGGGTTAGACCTATGTAAGTCGATGCTAACGTCTAACCATTTAACTTCCGCTTTTCGCTCGCAGCGGACCATCAACTCTGACCTGCTCCCTGTTAATGAATACATCGCGATGTTAGTAATGTCTTCATAAGTCACATGAGGGCATCTCCATGAAGAAGCGTTTTTCCGTCGAACACATCATCAGTATTCTCCGCGAAGCGGAAGCCGGGGTTTCTGTCTGGGAGCTCTGTCGTAAGCACGCCATTTCCAATGCCACTTTCTACACCTGGCGTCAGAAGTTTGGTGGCATGGAAGTTCCTGAGGTGAAGCGACTTAAGTCGCTTGAAGAGGAGAACGCCCGCCTCAAGAAGCTGCTTGCCGAAGCTATGCTGGATAAGGAGGCGCTTCTGATGGCTCTGGGGCGAAAGTACTGACGACAGGCCAGAAGCGGGAAGCCGTGGTGTTGATGTGTGATGTGACAGGTCTGTCGCAACGTCGTGCCAGCAGGCTTACAGGTTTGTCTCTGTCGACCTGCCGTTATGACGCTCAGCGTCCGGCTACTGATGCCATTTATCAGGGCGTATTACTGAGCTGGTGTTTGAACGCAGACGTTTTGGACATCGGCGCTTCTGGAAGTTGCTGCGTAGGGAGGGCCATCACGTCAATCACAAGCGATTTACCACCATAATGGACTGAGTGTAAAACGCAGACGATGCCGTAAAGTACTGGCCAACAGTCGCAGGATCAAGTGCCTGACCTGTATGGATGATTTCACGAAGGAGTGTCTGACGATCACCGTTGCTTTCGGTATTTCAGGCGTTCAGATCACGCGTATTCCTGAAGCTTTAGAAAGAGAGCTACTCTTCCCAGAGCATAAACTCTGGGAAGAGCCATGCTATATCTTAAACGCGAGTTGTCTTCCAGCTTTCGAGACTGAAAAGTGTTACAGCATCACCATCTTTATTCCATACAGTCTTTCCAAGATTCCAAAAGAAATTATGCGTCATTGTGCCTTTTTCATTTTTAACTGAGTTATTCGTTCCATTTTTAGTCCAGAGTCTAATCCAATCTCCTTTTTTAACAGGCATTTTATTAAACCAATACATGTGTCGTAGCTCATTTGAAATCTTATCTTCAGCTGTAAAAGTTGTATCACAGAGTAGATAGAATGAAATATCTGGAGCGTCTTGATCAACGCTGAGCCAAACGCATTCTTTCCCAAGATCTCCTTTACCATCTATGCTATGTATCTTTAAGGCGTTCATAAACATTCCTTATTGGTATTAAAGTTAATAAGAAAACGTTGTAATTATAACGCTAATAAATAAATTCAACGCTATATTTCTGATCTTATATCTTAAAGTTGACTAGAAAGATCTTTGATTCTAAGAGGTATTGATTTATTTATCTGCTTAATAGTTTATTTAATGTGAAATGCTAAACATACTGATTTTAGCAAATTTTTATGGATAGATCGATCTCAGATGAGTCATACACCGTGATGTTTGTCTTGACCTGCAATGTAACTGTTACCACTTGAGCGAAGCCTGCTACCGAAGCCGCTGCTTACATATTGTGCAACAGATCGTCAAGTACGAGTATATGTTTTTAATATTACCGATTTAATTTTAACTAAACTCATTATTTTAAAGGTGTTATTTCGATGTGACTGGTCATAAGCGCATCCACTCTAATCTGTACCGGCGTCAGCATATCGGCATCGGTCTTCGTTACATGGATGGGGACGATGAGGCTGTAGTGCGCTTAAGAATCATAACGGTTCGGAGCACGTCGTTTTTTCCACCAACCCTGGCTTAGGAAAACGTCGAGGTACACAAAGCTGCCAGTTCTGCTGCAGTTCCTCGCCAGATAACCTGATGCAAAGATCCTTTATCACGCTAGCGGTACCTCAGGAGTCAGCAATTGTCGCTTACCGAGACAGAGGAAAAACCTTCTAGAATGTTGCGTAAGGATCTCATAGATGATGATGGATTCCGTGAGTTGCTGACATATTTGCTGGAAGCTCATGATCGTGGAGACACAATCAGTCATACCGGGGGATGCAGAAAGATCCCCTGGAGTCGCCCTGTAATGGGCAAGCGTGGTGGGGTAAGGGTTATTTACTACCTTCGCCTTGCCAGCGGCAGGTTATACCTGTTGCTGATATATTCAAAGAACGCTAAAGACGATCTTAGCGAGAATGAAAAAGCTGCGATGAAGGCACTAACGCAGCAACTGAAATAGTCGTAACCCTGCGATGGAAGGCCTCTCCGTAACGAGGATAAATTTATGGAAAAGAAACTTTTTGACGCCTTGATCAACAGCATGGAGGAAATGGTGGCCATAGAAAGCAGTTAGATCCAGCCTGCAGCTGAAAATGTTCACCGTCACCCCCTGCCGGACGTGAAGGCCATCCGCAAACATGCGGGGATGAAACAGGCGGAATTTACTGAGGTTGTGGGGACCAGTGTCGATTTGGTTCGTAGCTGGGAACAACAGCGGCGCGTATCTTTGGGTATTGCATTAAAAATGTTGTGGCTTATTGAGCCTGAGCCTGCGTTCCTTAATGTACTTCGTGGTACTCGCGTTTGAATTTTTCAATAGCGATCATCCTGGCAGGTGCACACCGATTTTTCCAGATGGAAACATGGTTTGCTTTACAAAGAGCACATATGCATGGAGTGATGGGGCTGTAAGGTGCTTCTGAAACATAGCGGTTCAAAGTACGCCATGTTTTCCACCAGCGCTGCCTCCAGGGCAAACGGTTTGGTTGTAGGCAAGGGAAGCTGCATTTGCAAACGCGTCCAATACGGATGCGATCGTTTCGGTGGACGATTTGTATAGCTATAGTGAAACCTACATAAAATTTTGCTATACCTATTCGCGAACTATGTGAAAAAACCCCTGACTAGTAGGATGCGTATTATTAACCCGGGACAAATCCTTGCCCGTAAAGAGCTGCAATTTATAGTCTTGTGGGTTTCAATTGGTAGCAAAGAGGCCCGTCTTGCTCGATGTCATCGAGTGTATAGCCATAATAATCGAGTGTATAGCCATAATAGATGATAAATTAGGACGGTTCTGGAGTCGTCATAATTGTGTTCACATGTGGGCAATTGATACAGATTAGCCATCCTGAATAGCACCCTAACTGCAGAAGTTCCGTAGAGTGGAGCACGTGAAATTATCATGAAAAAAACGCCTACATATGAAGAATATCTGAACCACACAGGACTCCATTATCATAAACTCTGGAAAGCAACGGGAGACTCTTGGATCTGCCCAGGATGTGGACGCAGCAAATTTTAGATCATGAGATGGACCCTCCGGTTCCCGAATACGCCGGGCGCCTTTATGGATTGGGTTGCTGCATTGCACAAACATCACGACCATTCTAATGATTACATGAACTTAGGAGAGCCTCGGTTTCCTGAAACACTAATTTGTGGTCAGTGTAATTCTGCGGATGGAACAGTAAAAAGGAAGCTTAAACTGCCGAAGAAATTCTCTTTCTCTCCTCAGGAGATGCGGATGTTCATCGAGGCGACGCAACACGCAAAACATAAAATTAATTACGAACGAGCACTAGAACTCTTTACTCTACAAATGAGCAACAATGATCGTGAATGAGTTTTAGTATTTGATCTCCTCCCTGAAAACAGTGCCAGGCTAAACTGAAGTCTCCGGTCTTTC
>OKWE01001314.1_pt1 | contig 11628 bp, 6 predicted proteins | sample 1607051 | NCBI WGS metagenome assembly OKWE01 (sample SAMN04414079, study PRJEB24778) | human gut metagenome | material: faecal | host: Homo sapiens | reverse complement strand
AACAATACCGTTGCGGATGTCGGCATATTCCTGGTTTTTGTTGTAGAACTCCTTGATGGTGCGGGCAATATGTTCTTTAAGCGCACTTTGGTGTGTTCCACCCTGTGTGGTATGCTGGCCGTTGACAAAGGAATAGTATTCCTCGCCGTATTGATTCGTATGCGTAAAGGCTATTTCAATATCTTCTCCTTTCAGATGGATAATATTGTAAAGGCCCTGTGCGGTCATATTGTCGTTCAGCAAATCTTCCAGTCCATGGCGTGAAATAATGCGCTGGCCGTTGTATATAATGGAAAGTCCTGTATTCAGGTACGTGTAGTTACGCAACAGCGTTTCCACGAAATTAGCCTGGAAGGAATAGTTCAGGAATAACGTGCTGTCCGGTTCAAAGAAGATATAAGTTCCGCTTTCCTCGTTACAGCTTTCCGTTACATCACTCTGGAGATTACCCTTTTCAAAGATGGCGATACGGACTTTACCTTCGCGATAACTACGTACTTCAAAGCGGCTGCTAAGTGCATTCACAGCTTTGATACCTACGCCGTTCAGTCCGACACTTTTCTTGAAAGCTTTACTGTCGTACTTACCGCCGGTATTGAGTTTACTCACCGCTTCAATCAGCTTTCCTTGCGGAATACCACGACCATAGTCGCGCACACTGACACGGAGATTATCCTCAATGTTAATCTCGATCCGTCTACCAGCACCCATTTTGAACTCATCGATGCTGTTGTCCATTACCTCTTTCAGCAATACATAGATACCGTCGTCGTTCTGCGTACCGTCGCCCAAACGACCGATATACATACCCGAACGGACACGGATGTGCTCCATGTCGTCCAAATGACGAATGTTGTCTTCCGTATATTCTACATTGCCTTCGGGCATCAGTCCGTTGATTTCTTCCATAAACTCTTATTTAGTTGACGAGGTCTGCAGTTGACAAGTTGACGAGGGAAAGAGTCTGCTTTATAATAGTGCAAATATAGTGCAACCCCTTGTTTCCTTGTTAACTTGTCTCCTTGTCCCCTTTTTATTTAATTTCTTTAATAAACGCCCTGCGCCGTTTATGTTGTTTGGTTTCAAAGTATTCCCATTGGGCTTGTACTTTGCCATTCATTTCAAGTTCAGGGTTGCTTTCTGCAAATATAAAACCTAATTTCTGATAAACCGGAATTAAATCGGAAAATAACAATGCGTTAACACCTTTGTTCTGGTACTCCGGCTTCACGGCAACAAGCAATAAATCCAACATTTTGGCACGCCGTTTCATGAACAGTGCTTTCAGCAGATAGTACCATCCGAAGGGTAATAACCGTCCATGAGCTTTCTGTAGAGCTTCGGACAGGGATGGCATGGATATGCCTACGCAAATAAGCTGGTCGTCGGCATCTGTGATAAGCGTCACCATGCGGAGGTCTACGATGGGGAGATACATTTTCACGTACTGGTCAATCTGCCGTTGGGACAGAGCGGAATAACCGAACAGGGGCTTATAAGCTTCGTTCATCAACTCAAAGATGGCCTGTCCATAGTCGCGGGCAATCTTCTTTGCAGATGTATATTTTTTAATCTTGAGATTATATTTACGCTGGATAAGATCGGAGATGCGTTTGTGCTTGTCCGGTATGGCATCCGGAATGTAGATCTGATATTCCACCCAGTCAGCTTCCTTCTCAAATCCCATACGCTCCATGTGTTGCGGATAGTAAGGATAGTTGTAAATGGTTGCCATGGTGCTGAGTTGATCGAAGCCTTCGATCAGCATGCCTTCCGCATCGAAGTCTGTGAAGCCCAACGGGCCTTGTATGTGAGTCATTCCACGTTCTTTTCCCCATTCTTCTACCGTGTGGATCAAGGCATCGGATACTTCCGGGTTATCAATGAAATCAATCCAGCCGAAACGGACATTCTTTTTATCCCAGGTTTTATTAGCCTTGTGGTTGATTATGGCAGCTACGCGGCCCACTATTTTATTGTCTTGGTAAGCCAGGAAATACTCTGCTTCACAGAATTCAAACGCCGCATTCTTCTTTTTATTGAAAGTGTTGAGCATGTCGTCGTAGAGATCGGGAACGGAGTAGGGGTTGCCTTTGTATAGCCGGTAATTGAAGCGGATGAACCGTTTCAATTCTTTCATTGTGGAAACTTTTTTGATTGTTATTGCCATAATTTTATGTCTAATGAAGTGGCAAAGATACATGATAATCTTTAAAATACCACGTGGCAGAGATAAAAACTAATCTATTTCTGTATGCTTTTCCGATACTGTAAAGGTGTCATACCCGTATTTTTGAAGAAAGCACGTCGGAACGTGGAAGTGGAGTTAAATCCGGAACGTTCGGCTATTTCGTCTATATTCATGGTGTAAGGATAGGTAGCCAGTAATTGCTTGCCGGTTTTCTCAATACGGAGATTGTTTATATAGTCGTAGAAAGTGATATTCAGCTTATTGTTGAAATAGGAGGATAAGTAGGTGCGGTTTGTTCCGATGGCATTGGCTACGTCACTGATAGTAAGCTTGGGGTTAAGGTAGAGTTGTTGCTCTTCCATTACTTTGTGCAGTATTTCCTGAAAGGCGTAATAAGAACCGTTTTCTTGTTCTTCTTCAACCTCTTCTTTCTCTTCTATGTTTTTTTTAGACAGCAGGTTGCCTTTCAGGTTGTTTGGCATGGAGATGCTGATCTGATAAGCTGAATAGTGGACAATGACAGACCATAAGAGAACTGAGGATATGTAATAAATAGTATCTCCCCAACCTGTAATATTTATGCTGGTATATACCCATGTCACCAAGCAGATGGCGAGAATAAATGTGGCTTTCTTCAACCATGCCACATCGATATGTTCCGAATAAGAGTAATTATTGCGTATATAGCGTTGATATCGGCGAGCGGCAAAAGTTACTATAAGTACAATAATTGCACTATAGATCAGTATAAATCCGAAATAAAAAGGAAATATAGGGGCATAAAAGGTGCACAAATAGGCAATTGTAAATGCAAGATAGGGACTGAGAAGTGAAAATACTTTCTTCCAGTTGAGCCATCCGGGCGCTGTTAATTCCAGAAGATAGAAGGAGCAGGCGGCAACTGCCCATCCGTCAATGAATAGCAGGGAGTTGACCAATCGCTCGGTTTTCAGTGAAGGGAAATAGAGTAATATATCTTTGAACTCCAGTAATGCCCAGAAAGCAAGGGTCAGCCCCAGTATTCTCTGAATGCGTGAGCGTGGCCTATGTGTGAGCAAACGGAAACTGACATATCCGAAAAACATGAATGCAGCTCCGTTCATGAAGTATGATATATTGATGCCTTCCATTAAACGTTGTAAATGAGTACGGTGGTGTATGCTATATAACAAAGTATCAGTATGCTGCCCTCTATGCGGGTAATGGTGCGTTTGGCGAAGAACAATCCGAATATCCATAGCAGTATGCTGGAGCCTACCAGTACCAATAGATCCATATTCGTGATACCCGTCAGGTGCAACGGTGTGATGGAAGCGCTGCATCCCAGTACGAAGAAGATGTTGAACAGGTTACTGCCAATCACGTTTCCGATAGCAATTTCCGGATTCTTCTTTAAGGCGGCGACAATGGAGGTTGCAAGTTCGGGCAGAGATGTGCCGCCTGCTACCAGAGTCAGTCCGATGACGGATTCACTTACTCCCAGATTGCGTGCAATGCCGCTGGCGCCATCTACGAAGAAATTACCGCCGGCAATCAGTGCCACCAGCCCACCTATTATATATAGTATGGATCGCCACATGGGAAGTTGTTTGATTTCCTCTTCTGTCTCTCCCTCTTTCTTCCCTTGAAAAGCGATGGCAAAGGTATATCCGAGGAAAATGATGAAAAAACAGAGCAGCAACAGTCCGTCTGTAATACTGATTATATTTTCAGAACTATGATCCAGAAAGACATCATTCGCGCAAATCAGCAATACTATGGAGGATAGGATACAGAGCGGGATTTCCTTGCGCAGTGTATTTCTGGAAATAACAATTGGAGCGAAGAGTGCCGTACAGCCTACAATCATCAGTGTATTGAAGATATTGCTGCCTACAACGTTTCCGATGGCGATGTCCGCACTGCCTTTCAGAGCCGAAGAGACGCTGACCGTCAGTTCGGGAGCGGAAGTTCCGAAAGCTACGATGGTAAGGCCGATAACAATGGAAGGAATGCGGAAGCGCTTGGCGATGGATGCGGCTCCGTCTGTGAGTCCGTTGGCACCTAAAAGGATGAGGAGAAGACCTCCGAGAAGAGAAAGAATATCCATGAGAATTCTGTTTTTTGTGCAAATATAATTAATTCCTTTCATGAAAAGCGAAAAACATTCCGTATGTTTGGCACGTTAATTAATTTGTTGTTTCTAAATAACCTGATTAAGGGCTTTTATATGAAGGGAATACGTGCGTTGTGTCTTTGGTTCTTGCTGTTGCCTGCGGGCGTTGCATCTGCCCAGTTGGTAGAGAAGGTTTTAGATATCTTTAATGAAGATAGTTTAGGAACCGTTGTTGCCCAAAGGGCGGATACGGACTCGGTTCATCTGCTGAAGATGAAAGAGGATTTGGAGGTTGCAAGGCTGAATGAGGCTAATCTCAGGATGGAGATAGAGCAAATGAGGCTGAAGTATGATGCGGCGGACTCCCTGAAGCTGGCAAAGCAGCGATTGCGTATTGATTCGCTCAGGCGGATGACAACAGGCGTGCCGGTGGTGGTGGAAGGCGATACGCTATATTACCTGTTTGCCAAGCGTGGTGGTCATACTCCGCAGCAACGTGCCGAAATGAATGCAGCGGCAATAACGGAACTGGGCAAGCGATTTAATCTGCAACCGGATTCGGTTTACTTAGAGAGCAGTGATATTGTTACCGATCTGATGTACGGTAATAAGGTTCTTTCTTCTTTTACGGATCAGGATGGTCTGTGGGAAGGTTGCTCGCGCGACCAGTTGGCGGCTGCCAAACGTAAAGTGATCGTAGACAAGCTGAAGGTAATGAAGGACGAACATAGTCTGTGGCAGCTTGGCAAACGTATTCTCTATTTCATTCTTGTAATCATAGGTCAGTATCTGCTGTTTAAACTCACCACCTGGTTGTTCAATAAGCTGAAAGTACGTATTCAACGATTGAAGGATACCAAACTGAAACCTATTTCCATTCAGGAATATGAATTGCTGGATACGCAGAAGCAGGTGAATCTGCTTGTCTTTCTGGCAAATCTGTTGCGATATGCCGTAATGCTGCTCCAGTTGATATTGACGGTGCCGTTGCTTTTCTCCATATTTCCCCAAACGAAAGACCTTGCTTATAAGTTATTCTCGTATATATGGGACCCTATAAAGAGCATCTTCCTGGGTATAGTAGAATATGTTCCTAACCTGTTTACCATCTTTGTGATATGGCTTGCCGTGAAGTATCTGGTGAGGTTGGTGCATTATCTTGCCAGTGAAATTCAATCGGAGCGGCTGAAGATAAGTGGCTTCTATGCCGATTGGGCTATGCCAACGTTTCACATTGTGCGTTTCCTGCTTTATGCATTTATGATTGCTATGATTTATCCCTATCTGCCGGGTTCCAAGTCGGGCGTTTTCCAGGGGATATCGGTCTTTGTCGGCTTGATTGTTTCGTTGGGTTCGAGTACGGTGATCGGGAATATTATTGCGGGATTGGTAATCACCTATATGCGTCCCTTTAAGTTGGGCGACCGCATCAAGCTGAATGATACTACGGGAAATGTAATAGAGAAGACTCCGTTGGTGACGCGCATCCGTACACCGAAGAATGAGGTGGTGACGATTCCGAACTCTTTCATCATGTCTTCGCATACGGTAAACTTTAGTCAGTCGGCACGTGACTACGGGCTGATTATCCATTCGGAAGTGAGTGTGGGGTATGATATTCCCTGGCGGAAGACACATCAACTTCTGGTTGAGGCTGCTCTGAATACTCCCGGAGTGGTAGATGATCCGCGTCCGTTTATATTGGAAACGTCTCTTCAGGATTATTACCCGGTCTATCAGGTGAATGCATATATTAAAGATGCTAACCAGTTGGCACAGGTTTATTCCGATTTGCACCAGAATATCCAGGATAGATTTAATGAAGAGGGTATAGAAATTATGTCTCCACATTATATTGCTACACGCGACGGGAGTGCGACGACGATACCTAAGGATGATCTGCGACCGAAAAAGTAAGCCTTTTCCGGTGCGGGAATGAGCGATCCTCCCGGTAGGATTGAAACTGATTCCCACTACGAGAGAAGGCATCTCCCACTACGAGTGAAGGTACTTCCCAATAGGGGTGAACGGGTGTTCCACTACGAGTGAATGTAGTGGAACACTAAGTGCTTTATCGCACAGATAGTTATCCGTTTGTAATGTTGCTAAAGTCGTCCGAGAGGGCTGCGGATGATAAAGAAAATGAAGTGTCTTTATCGTGCGGCTACAATTTCCGAATAAGGATAGTTGTCTGTAACCTGCTGCCAGTCCTTTTTCACTAAGTCGTAGGCATAAATCAGTCTGCCGTTCCGATAACCTTCGAACAATACATAGATTTTCATCGTCTCTGTATCTTGGGCGAGCATGGTTACTGAACGTGCCGAATTGGGGAATGTGGCAAAAGGCTCATCCAAGCTCATTGTTGTCTGATTCCAAAGACACAGTTCTGTCTGGCCATTATCGGCTCTTACTACGGCATATCCACCGGTACGTACATATTTAGTAGTTCCGGTATCTTTTCCGCTGATTATTGTCCAGAAGGGAATGAGTGCGGTAGCCTGTATCGGATCGCCGATGTATATTTTCCCGCTACTTTGTTGCAGATCCAGTACAACGGGGGTGAAGCTGTTGTTTCCGTTATCGGCCGAGAGTAGCAGTTGGCTGCCGCCGCCTTGTACACCGGGATAGCGTGTCAGGGATTCGAGCTTTATATTGGCAGGCAGTTTATATTGGCGTGTTAGAGCTTGATCCATGTTTCGGGTGTAGGGCCAGGAGCCTGTGGTTGCCAATATCACTTCATCGGTGGATATTTGCCTTACGGCTATTATAGAGCTTTGGCCGTTGCAAAGGGTCAATATGTTTTCAAGTCCCATATCTTGCCAGAAACGCATGGAAAGGTCGTAGCTGAATACTTTGCGCACTCCATCTTTCGTCTGTATTCCGCAGAGGTTCTGACTTTCCGGGACATTGACTACACAGGAGAAATCTTCCTGGTCTTCTGCCAATTTTACTATCTTCTTAGGGCTGCCATCTGTGAGGTTTACGTGCTCACTGCAGTTATCATAACTTGTGTCGGAATGAGAATTTACAATGCCGTAGAGCTGGAACTCTTTGGGGGCTTCGCCGTTGGTTACCGAAATCTCACCAAGCGTCATGATCTCACCGGAGCGACGCAGACGTACCTTGGTGGTTGAGGCAGGATAATGTCCCGGTGCCAGGAAGGTGATACTTGTAGTGGTCTGTTCAATCATGACGGGCGATACTCCAAGAGCATATCCCTGATAGTTTAGGGCGGGCTGGTCGGGGAGCGGCCAATAGATTTCGAACATAATATCGTCACCGGGTTGGAAACCTTGTGCTTTAATCGTGACTTTATCACCAGGGTTAAAACTGGTCTGAGCAGGCATTACAATGTCGGTTACCAGGATGGGTTCGTCTTTGTCGTCGTTTTTAACGCATGCGGCAATTAGTAGACAGAGTAGTAGATAGAGAGATAACTTCTTCATAGCGTTTGTATATTTGATAGGCACAAATATATTGCTTTCCTTTGACATATAAAGCTGTATCTCTTTTTTTAACCTGTTGGCGAATGAATTCGTTTTCATGACTATCGGCAATGGAATTAATTTCGCCAACAGGTCTTTCTCATTTTTTCCGGCTTATGGTATGCAGTATGTTGCCTTTTTTATCAATCATTCGCAATGTCAGTTCTTTTTTGTCCGCAGATACTACAGAGAAGCCCGGTTCCGGATTACAAAAAACGGTTCCTTCTGTGGGCTTCACTTTGCGGGCAAGGGAACCGGCTGAGTTGACAATGTAGTCGATATCACTTCCCGGCCTGCGAATATGCTGGAAGTTGTGGATATGTCCGCAGATGTACATGTCTACCTTGTGCTTGCGAAGTATCGGATCGAGACGTTTCTGCATATCCAGACGTTCGCTGTCATCTTTCGAAGTTTCTGCATAGATGGGATGGTGTCCGGCTACGATGATCCAGTCTTCTTTGGCACTGGTCAGTACAGAGTCGATCCAGGAGAGTTGTTTTTGTAAATCCTGTTTGCACGCGTCGGGATAGGTGGCGGAGTCATTGCGGTATTTGTCCATCATAGGGGCGGTGTCTATCCAGACGATGCGGATAGTGGTACCTTTGTCTTCAAATGCCTTTGTATAGTAGCGGGCGGGCATGGTCCAGCGGCGACTGATGCTGGTGTAGTCCAATACCGCCTGTGTGTTGCCACGGTACTCATGATTGCCGAGTACGGGGAACCAGTCGATCATCAGTTCGGGGTGGGAGTAGATAAGCTCGTAGTTGGTCATCCACAAAGGGTCGTTCACGCTACGCACTCCGTCGAAGTGGTGAACGTCTCCGGTGGCTAATACAAATTCGGGACCTATCTCTTCGCCCATTGTGCCCATCAGTTCGGCGATTGGCTTTTGGTCATAGTAGCCGTTGCGACCTAAATCATTGGCTACATAGAAGTTAAACTTCTTGTCAAAGATGGAATAATCCGTGAGCTGTGCGTGGGCGAATGTAAAGACGGAAAGGAAAAGAAGAATGAATAAGCTTTTTATCTTCATATTATATTGATTATTAGTTGTTTATAATTGTCGTTAATGAAAGACTGAAATTCTCTGTTCTTTTGGTTTTAAAGGAACGAGGCGTTGGTTTAAAACCAAGACCCCGTTCCTTTAAAACCAACGGGGCGTTCCATTCTTAGGAACGGAGGTTTTCGCTTTGCGTGCTGTCAGAAGTTAACTTTTACGCCGGCATTAATCTTTACACCGTAGTACTCCGCCTGCATGGTGCGGTCTTTGGTTCCCTGATAGTAACGAAGAGGCTGGTTCAGCAGGTTGGTGGCGTCTGCATAGAACGTGGTCTTTATCTTCTTGCCGAAGGTGTAGCTGGCGTTCAGGTCCATGTAGCTCACTGCGTCATAGTAACGGTCGAGAGCTGCCACTTCTCCCATTTCGTCGATGAAGCTCGAAGCGTAGTTGTAGGAGAAACGTACGTTGAAACCTTTCTTTTCGAAGTAAAGGGAAGCATTGGCTGTATGTTCGGGTGATCCCGGCAGGGACAGGTCTTTCTCGTTCTCACGACCTTCGAAGTTGAAGTTGTTCACTTGGGTGTGGGTGTAGGTGTACGTACCATAGAAACCGATACATTTCAGTGCGGGAGCAATGAAGCCGAAGTCGCGTTGATAGGCCAGTTCTACGCCCAGCAGGTCGGCGTCGCCGGCGTTTTTGGGCTGGGTGAACTTCTTGTATTCGTTGTTCTGATAGGTGTAGTCACCGATGACCTGATCGACGATAAAGTCATTGATCTTCTTGTAGAAGATACCTGCGCTGATCAGACCGACACTTTTGAAGTAGTAGTCTGCGCTGAGGTCGAGATTGTAGGAGATGGTCGGGGTCAGGTCGGAGTTACCCATCACCAGTTCGTTGTCGCTGCGGTTGATGTTGACACAGGGGATCAATGCGGAGTATTTCGGGCGGCTCAGTGTCTCGGTGAACGAAGCGCGGAGCTTTAAGTCGTCGTTCACATCGTATTTGAACAAGAGGCTGGGGAGCCAGTTGACATAGCTGTTCTTATGGTTTCCGGTAGGTTCGAGGGTTTCTGTCTCGTCTTTGTCGTCGGCTACGTTCCAGTTCCAGCCGTTGTATTTGATGTGGGTGGCTTCCATGCGTAAGCCTGCCATCATTTTTATCTTCTTTCCCAAGTTCTGGTCGAAGCGGAAGAAGGCGGAAGTTACGTTCTCACGGGCGTGGTAGTTGCCGGATGATTCTTCGAGCACCTGTTCGCCTTCCATACTGCTGAGGTCGAGTGAGCCCAGGTATTCTTTGGATACGAAATCGGTCGGCTTATATTGGTCTCCCGGCATATATCCGTCACGAATCTGGCTGGTGAGGTTGTTCATGTAATCCTTGTCGAAGGTGTCTTTGTACGTATCTGCGTAATCATAGCAGAGGGTGTTGCGGTCTTTGGTCTTGGAGGCGTACTTTGCTCCGAACCGCAGGCTGTTGCCATAGATGCCGTTTGTCAGCGGAAGTTCGAAGTCGACTTTGAACTTCAGGTCTTTTTCGTAGATTTCCTGGTTGCTTTCGGTCAGTTCCTTCACTTTCCATTTGCCTCTTTCGCCGTCCGCTTCTCCGTTGTGCAGGCTGACGTCCGTAGTCACGTAAGGGAAACGGTCGCCGGCATCTACGACGGTAAAGCCGAGGAAGTCCTGTTTCAGGCTGAAGTATCTTTCGTTCGGACGGTCTTCGCTGGCACGGGCGTAGGAAGCTCCCCAGTTGACGGATAGTTTGCCGAACTGATGTTCACCGCTCAGACTGAGGTCCATTGTCTGTTGTAATTCCAGACGGGCATTTCTGTTGTCGGGTGTTCCTCCTTTTGTCTCGATCTGGGCGGATTGCTGCATATCTCCTTCGTCGTCTAGTCCTGTCTTATCCAAATCCTTATAGGTGACGCGGTAGCGGTTTTCCCAGTCGTGGCGACGGTTGTAGATACCTTGCAGCGTCAGCCGGTGGTTCGGGTTGATGTCGTAGTCGAAAGCCAGGGAGTAGCTTTGGCGTTCGCGGGTCACGTAGTACTGGCGTTTCTGTGCTTCCACCATGACTACCTCGCCTTTTTTGTTGACGTCATATTCAAACTCCACATCGTCCGATCCTGACGGAGCGTTCTGATAAGAGATGGCGGCCATCATTCCCAGTTTGTCATTGAAGAAACGGTCGCCGTAGGTAAATCCTAAGTTCAGCTGTGCTTTCTGGCTGATCCAGTTGTAGCCGGTTCCTGCTGTGGCGCTGAACATCCGTTTGTAAGGAGTGCTTTTCGTCACCAGATTGATGGAGCCGCCGATGGCATCTCCGTCCATATCCGAGGTAACGACTTTGTTCACTTCGATTGTCTGCACCATGTCGGCGGGGATGAGGTCGAGCTGGACATTACGGGTATCGCCTTCGGCAGAAGGGAGGCGGTTGCCGTTGATGGTCACGGAACTGAGGTCGGCGGAAGTACCGCGGACTTGTCCGAAGCGGGCTTCCCCCTGGTCGTATTGTACATTAATACCGTTGATACGTTTGAGGGCGTCGCCGATATTGGAATCGGGGAACTTTCCGACCTGATCGGCTGAAACGACATTGGTGATTCCGAGGTTGTTCTTTTGTGAGTTGATGGCGCGGCGTTGTCCCTGGAAGGCGCCGCCTACCACTACTTCCTGCAGTTCGAGCCCTTCATTGAGTACGACGTCCTTTTCGAGTGTCTTTCCTGCCGGAATGGTGATTTTCATTTCGACGGGAGAGTAGCCTACGTAGCTGACTTTCACGGTGTATGTGCCCGGTGTGAGATTGGAGGAAGTAAAGTAATTATCGATAAACAACGATAAACATCTATAGGAAAAGGTGT
>OKWE01001300.1_pt1 | contig 11751 bp, 12 predicted proteins | sample 1607051 | NCBI WGS metagenome assembly OKWE01 (sample SAMN04414079, study PRJEB24778) | human gut metagenome | material: faecal | host: Homo sapiens | reverse complement strand
GGGGGACAGGTTAACCGCAGCGCGTCTGCGTACGCTCTGGTCATTGGCCTTGTGGCACAGCGGCAAAACTGCGGCAGCGCGCACGACATTTCAGCCAGTAGTGCAGCTGGCTGAACAACAGCATCTCAAGGGCCTCTTTCTTGAGGCTGGCGATACATTGCAACCTTTGCTTATCGGTATGAACGATTCCTCTTCGGCTTGGACAGAGGAAAGGGGAGTGCAAGGTCCCTGGGCAGAGAAGCGCGCGCCTGCAGACAGAACACCGTTTAATAGTGGAAGTCCTGATATTCATGAGGAGCTCAGCGAGCGAGAGTTGCAGATATTACAGCTGATCGCTGAAGGTCAGATGAACAAAGAAATCGCTCGCTCCCTCGCTATTTCTGCCGAGACGGTCAAATGGCACATCAAAAACATCTACGCGAAGCTTAAAGTGAATAGTCGCACTCAAGCGATGAGTCGGGCGCTGGAGATGAAATTACTGGATTAACGGTTTGAACAGGGAGGGCTGGGCACAAAATATTATTCAAACGAGCCACTTTCTTAACGGGCTATGAGCCATGGATAAGTGAAGTACTTGTAAGTCCATGGGGGAGCTCTCTGAACAGTGATGGCAGTTTTGATGCCCAGGCTCAGCGATATGAACATTGGTTTTAAGGAGGCGACGCCAGGGGAAAGTCATCCCAGAGAGGCTTTAGGGGAGTGTTTTCTGTAACGTTTTGATTGAGGTGGTGCGATAATAAGAACAAAACAAAATCACTCAACACACTGAATTTATTATATTTTTCCATAATTCAATTTTAAACATACCCCCAAAGATACCCCCAATAATTTTTCTGCGATAGGCATTTGTTCGTTTTTCAGCCGTTTCGTTAGAGGTATACTCATCATCAAATTTGGGTGTAAATCCTCAACTGCAGTTTCACTGTGACATGGAAAGTTGACATTATGAAAAACAAAATCTTTGCCTTGGCCCTGTTAGTAAGTCTCCCTGTGATAGGCTCAGAGCCGTCTTTAATCGTATGTAAGCCACAAGATCCTAATAACTCATCAGCGATTGGCCTCCGGCCCTCTCCATATCTATCTAAAGATAAACTGTGCTTTGATATTCGAGTAGATGAAGGGGATGAGTGCGTTGGTAATGAGCAAAGCTCCAGTTGGCTTACTAAGGCTGTCATAGTCGATATAGATGGAATTCCTCAAGGACGTGACGATACATGGTTTCGAGTAGTTCGACCTACAATTACTGATAAGAAAATTGAGTACGAGATCGAAGGTTCCAGGGATAAGAAAGCTTGGGGGCTAGTCTCGAATGTGACAATCAATCGACTAACTGGGCAGGGGATAGACTGGTTGATAGGAGAACATGAAGGAATCTCTTACAAATGCCATACTGAAGGACGAAAAATTTAAAAAATATTTATTTTTTAATTTCTCAAAACACATAACAAGATAAATCAATAATTAGGAGGATACAAATGTCTTATGCCTTGATTGACAATGCTTCTTTAACCGCAGTTGAAAGGACCCTTGGTGATATCACTATTAATAATACAGATACTATTAATGGTGATTTGGTTGCTTTTGAAAACACAATTCAAGCAATTCTTTTTTACGATAACCTGATATGCATAGATAATTATAAAGAAGAATATCGCGAAGCGCGAAAAGAAAAGTTCGACTTTATTAATTTCTTATCAGAAAGTGACTATGATTTAAGTAAATTAGACAAGATTGCTAAAACTGAAGCTCAACAAATCAAACCTGAAATAAAAGGTGGGGAGTTTGTTGATAATGACTTCGGCCAGCTTATAGACATGTTGAAACTTAACATGGTTTGCACATGGGATCTTAGGTCCAGCGTATATTACCTAACAATGAAGATGCTAGGACAACCTAATACACCTGAATATGAGAAATATAGCGAATTAAGCGCGTCTATATTTAATGAACTTTCTGACATTGCTGTAACGAAAGGCTATTGGTCGTCTGAAGCAAAACTAATAAGCTCGACCGGTCATGTTTTTACCGAAGCTGAGTTCAGACAAGAAAGAGAGAAATCATCTGGTGGTAAAGGTGGAATGACAACTGCCTTGGAAAGTTTTATTGCTGCGTTGAATTGGATGGCTTATAAATCAATTTATTACAGTGTTGTCGCAAAACATTTTCAAGCAGATTCTTTTATTCATCCAATTAGACATGCCTATCAATTACATTGGATGAAAAAAACTGGCGCATTTGGACATGATTATACCGCTAAAATCATAAACTCCTTATCTAAAAAAATAAACACAACCAGATCAGAAATCGTTGATCATGGGCGTAACTCGACAACTTCGTTGGACTTGCCAATATTCTCAGCATGGCTAGCGAATGAATCTGGAAGTGTAAGCAGTGTAATAAAAGCGGCCCTAGAAATTAAAAATGAAAACCATTTCAAAACCTGTCGAGAAATAATTCGTGAAATTGACACAGCCTACAACGAATCCGGAATTAGGGATGGTAATAAAAAAACAACAGCTTTAATGAAGGATTTAGATAAAATATCCGGTGATATTAAAAGGCTATATGGTGTTCCTTCAAACCAAGGAATTCAAGGTAGTTTTTTAATTAAAACATTTAACTCACTCTCTTCTATTATCAGCATACCAAGCATTCCAGAAAAAGAGTTTGCTCTTAGCACCCCCGAGTTCATGAAATCTAAACGGCATAAAGCATTTTCTACCGTATTCAAAGATGTCACTAACGAACTCATGAGCATTGAGCGACTTGGGGGACTCAGAGACAAACTTGTCTCTGAGTTTAAGGTACGCAAAGGACCAGTTTACTCCGGTGCAAAAACAGAGAATCCAAAGTTCAGGTATGCAACCACTCACTGGAAGCAGCCGATGTAACCAACCAATTTACGTTTGGGTTTTGTGTAAAGTGAAATTATCATTTATGACTTTCCTTTTGATAAGTCACTTTACACTTTTGCCCTTTCTTCCCGCGCGAACCTTAACATTCCTTAACATCGCCACTTTAGACTTTTCCACTAAGCCCTGGCTTCGTTCGGCTTTCAGCGTGGTTTACACTTTCCATTTTTTTGCGCAAAAATCTTAGGATTTCTTAGGGATTGCGCAGTTTTGATATGGGGTTTTCTGACACCATTCGTGGCTTAGAACATCGAAAACCCAGCAACCACTAGGCCTCCAGGTTGGTTTACACTTCCCACTATTTGCCCCAAAAACCCTGGCATTTCTCAGCATCACAGGTTGACACTTTGGCGTAAAATAACTGGTCATTCAAAGGCAAAAGTTCGCGGAGGACAGCTTAAACACTGGGGCACGTGATTTTTAGAGTCGGCTTACACTTTCCATTTTTGCGCAAAAAACCTTAGCATTTCTTAGCATGCCAGCTTGACACTTTTCTGCTGAAAGCCGTCCTTGACCTATATAATTCTCTATATTTAGGCTCGTATTTTGCTTGGAGGCCGCGATAGCAAGAGTGAGAGAGTAGGTTTACACTTTGGATGGGCGTTTTGATTGAGGCGGCTCAGAATTAAAACCTTTCCCTCTGCGCAATAGCTTACAGAGTACATTTCAACACTAACTCTCATCCTCCCCCATGTATTCGTGGATGGGCTTTAAACGAGCTTCATCTGTTTCAGTCGGCGTACACAATGCCTTAAGCCCCTTCACTGACCAACGGTCCCACTCCGGATCTATATGGTCTCCTTTGCCGCGTAATTTCATCCTCAGGCAATCTGCCAGGATAAAATCTTGTATGAAGGCTATAGCATTGCCCAGTTGGTGGAACCCATGGAAATAGTGCTCGCAATCGTCGGGTTCGTGATAGAGCCTGACAACTTCTCCTCCGTCTTCATCACTCAGGTACTCAATATCGTATGTAATTAACTGGGCGGCGGCTTCCAGCAGCTGTTTCGCTTCTTCCTGGCTTTGCGCTGCAGGGAACTTATCCTGATTGGTATGAATCCATTCAATTACCTGTGAAGCAGACAGGACCAGATAGTCCTTGCCCTCAGCCCCCTCAGAATGTTCGTTTCCGTACTGCATTTGTTCAGTAGCTTCAACGTCAATCTTGTTACCGGACATCACTACTTCACCCTTAGCTACCCAGTCATAAACTGTCTGGCGACTCACCCCACAATGACGGGCATAAGCCGATTTACTCATTACAGCCATGTAAACCTCACGTCAGTATATTGATACAATCACGCAGAATGGATAAAAAAGTTGAACATTACTGCCTAACCCTTTAATTTCGCTATTGTCTAGCTTAAACATTATAAACAAAAAGGATTATTTATGATACTGACAACCCCAGATAATAACTTCAGCGATGGTTTTACTGATGACTTAGATTTATTTGGAAGAAAACCATTATTTGAGCAAATAATGAGGGTTGCTCTCCAGGCACCAGATGAAAATTTGGTATTAGCACTTGAGGATAAGTGGGGGAACGGAAAATCAACCTTTGTAAAAATGATGACATCAGAAATAAAATTAAACCATGACAATCTTAATGTTATCTATTTTGACGCTTACGAAAATGACTATCAATCAGACCCCTTTATATCATTATCCTCAGTAATATATGAAATGGTGGAAAATGATAAAAAACTCACATCGATGTTTGGTGAAAAGCTTTTAAGTGCAAGTAAAAAAATCGGTCTCTCTGTACTTTCTCATACTGCAAAATTTGCCATTTCTACCGCAACAGCAAACCTTTTAACCACTACCGCTATTGAAAAAGCATCTGATGCCATTGCTGAGTCATTAACTAACCCTTTAGAGGAATATATAGCTGACAAAATAAAATCAGCAAAAAATGAAAGAAATAACATTGTTCACTTTAAAGAAACCCTAGAAGAAATTCACGCCAGAACCCAGAAGAAAACTCTCATAATTATTGACGAACTAGATAGAGCAAGGCCAGATTATGCATTGGATTTACTCGAGAAAATTAAACACTTATTTTCTGTGAAAGGCTTTGTTTTTCTTCTTGTTGTTAATCGTGAGCAGTTCGAAAAAAGTATTGAATGCCGTTACGGACAAATTGATTCACGCCTTTATCTAAATAAATTCATCCATTACTGGTTTACTTTGCCAAAATTTACTCTCGCTAGCGAAGATGTAAGGAATGGCTTTTATCAATCCACATTGGAAAAATATTTACTATCAATTGATACAAAGCAAAAATTACTGACACGAGGGGGATCTCTAGTAAAAATACTTTCCATGTTGTTAGAAAATAACGGCTGTTCTCTCAGAGAAGCTGAAAGATGCTATTCAGTACTATCAGTCATTGATAACAAACATATGATACGCGATTTGAGCGGTAAAAATTTCCAGGTTTCACTAGCACTGATTTGTTATTTAAAGGTATGTAATCCGAAGCTTTTAGAGGATTTAATCTTCAAAAGAATTACGGCTGACAACATGCTGAAAAACCTACACATTAAACCGCATGAAATCGGTACAGATGCAAACCTTTCCAAACTAAACTCTATAATTAACTACCATCTTTTGAGTGATTCTGAAATGAGAAACAGGAGAGAAAACTCACAACCTAAAGATTTATTACTTCAAGAGATAGAAGGTAATCGAAACGAACGAATTGAATATATTCAAAATATATATGACTCATTAAATAATATGCGCATATCTAATTTTTAGATTACATAAAGGGAGCTGCATAGCTCCCATTAAACTAATAAATTTAAAATTTTTCGTTCATGGTTATGCCCAACGCCTGATGCATATCATCAGACTGTTCCTACTGGATGCGCCTTATCAGCCCATCCGCATCCACGCTACCAGCGGTTATGTTGTAGTGGTTAATGACTCCCCGTGGAGATTACAGTGGCGGGCATAAGCGGCTTTTGACATCAACATAGAATCTATCCTTTTGGCATTACCTGATAAACAGCAGCTCCAGCACTAATGGCGGCAGCCAAAAACGAGAAAAAGGCTGTCCAGAACATTCGTTTTTGCAGTTTCATCCCCTGTTCATGTTTTTGAAGAGAATCGACATATGATGATTGAGTGATATATGCTTTCCCTGTTGGTTTATACATACTGTGTTCAACTTTAATTAACTCTCCACCATCAACGAAAGAACTTAAAATTAAGTTCATTTTTCTTTTCATTTGTGAGCTTTCAGGATGGCGGAACCAATATTTTGTGTGCATTTCTGTCATTATATTCCAGAAATCTATTCCATCATCTCTATCAGAAGCCAAAAATAACGCAATAACCCTATCAAGGACATCCATTCTGTTTTTGATATCGTGGCGTTTTAGATTATATGCTTTTTGATTTGCTGTATGGACAAAATTATAATACCTAACCCTTACTTTATAAAGCCTTCTTTTAAGCTGTAAGAGTTCGTCAAGATTCTTGAACTCGATACGATGACCTTTATAAAAATGAGTTCCTGTGAAATTAAAATGAATGCATTTAAGAGCTTGGAACTCTACAGGGGTATCGAAGCGCTTTGCATCTTCATTCCATGAAAGCGCGTAAATTTTTCCATCTTTATAACTATCAAATAGATACTCCTTTTCATTCTCAGGGTCTGCCATATAAACTGAAAAAATATCATAATGTTGATACTCATCAGAACTTAAGGATATTCGGCCAGTTTTGGATCTCTTATCACTAAACTCTGCCATTGTCTTTAAAAAAGTTGTTCTCCACATAAGCCACCTATTTTATTTGATGATATTTTTCAAAATTTGTGAGATAGAATAGATCAATAAAAATTCCGCCGAACATAATGCATAAAAAACATAAATTTTCTTAACCCACATATGGTTGAAGTATACCTCTGCGTGCTGGGTTATTCGAGCCACCATCCATGCGCCTACTGCACAAAGCGCTGGAGCTATGAAAATGGTCATAAGCCATATTGTTGTGCTTAACCCTTGCTTACTGATAATAGCTAAAGGTATAGCAAAAATAAAAGTTAGGGCAGCGTTACCCAATAGTATATCTTTTAATGTATTTTCAATTAATTTATCTAATTTTTCTTTCATAGTATGTAGTTAAGTTGGATCTTACGCTAAAAGCCCCTGGTTAAGGGGCTTAATTGTTGTTGATTAAAGAGAGCTTTTTTTCGCCCCCTCAATCTCTGCCTGACACACATCATTATTTATAAATGAGTATTGGAGGTAGACATAGCCTTTTGAAGAGCTGTTAGCCCTGGCTTCAATAGATATAGTATCTATATTATTTTTTAGCGGCGTTTCTTTTGTGCCTTTCCAGGTGGCAGATAAGAAGCGTTCTTTTTTGTTTAGCCCCATCATCCAGTCCTGAGGTTCTTTCCAGATCGACCCCTCCAGTACAAGGTCGGTGGTTTCAGCTTTTCCATAAAGTGAACTTAACGAACTACTCAAATCTTCAAACCGGGATTTTAAAGCGAGCCCATAACTATCGGTATCAATGTTTTTACCAACAGCTCTGATCTGACATAAGCCAGCTTTAGGCGAGATCAACAAGCCATACATTTCAAAATCTGCGTTTTGCTTCGGTAGTGTATCGGAAGTATACAGATTCACGCTATCCGGTAGTGGTTTTAACTTTGCCCCGATCATATCTTCGATATTTTTCTGGGTCAGACCAGCTTCAAGACCGAACGGGCCTTCAGCGGGTGGCAACAGAGGGGGTTGTTCTTGGGTAGTTTTAGAAGTTGCTTCCTTCTTGCCGCTGGCGGTTGCTGCATTATCTTGAACAGGTGCTAACTTAACTTCAGCGAGCCCATACTTAGCGGTAAGGTATTTTTGCTGAAGCATAGCCATGCTTTGCTCTTCAGTGGCAACTGCTGATAGTTTCAGTACCTGAATCAAACCACCAGTGTACTGGCTGGCATCTGCTTTAGCTTCGTTAATTTTAACAGTCAGATTATCGATCTCTGTTTTAATAGAGGCAGCAAGTTCAGGGTCTGGCTTGGTACCAGAGACAACTACATCAATTTTGGCACCGGACTCAATAGCATTGATACGCTGTTCTAAAAGAGCCTTATTAGTTCCTAAAACCTCCAATCTTGCTGTCGTTAAATTCTTGATTAACCCACCAGAAAATTGTTGATCAACTTCTTTCGCTGCTGAGATTTCTCCCTCAGTTTGGGACAACTCAGCCTTAAGTGCAGAAACTTCCTGTTTTTGTTCGGGGGTTAACTCTTGTGGCCCACACCCGGTTAACATCGTTATGCCCACTAATGTTGCAATCAAAGTTTTCTTCATATCCCTATCCCAGTTGAACGCATTCGGATTAATCCTATCAGGAAGTTAGACGTATTAGAATTTGTCAGTCTTGGTCAAATTCATTGGCTGATGAATGTCTTCCGACTGTTCCTGCTTGATACGCCTCACCAGCCCGTCCGCATCCACGCCACCAGCGATTATGTTGTAATGATTGGTCTGGTTGATGGTCCCCCCTGAATGGTTGCTGGTGGATGAAACAACAGGAGCGCCATAGCCACTGAGGTACTGCACGGGGTTGTAATTCATCCCGCCATTTATGGCCCGTGACATGTCACTTTCCGGAAGTTAATTGCCGCCGTTCTCGTGATCGATAATCCCTTAAATGAGATGTGTAGCTAAGCTACCGATCAGAAGAAGAACGTAAAAAACACCACAACACTAAGCAGGAAAGTTTCGTGCTAACCTCATAGCCTTGAAGGGCAGGAATTTAAGTCGATTTGCATTGTTGAAGTGCCGACTTATCTGTCAGGTGTTCATGACTGATATAGCGAAGGCGTCAAATGGAATTTTTGAAACTCTATGGCAAAGAGATTTTTTCAGTAGTAGCGGCGTTACTCACATGGACCTTAAATACTTACTTCAAGGCTCGCGTCAGGCTTGCATACGGCGAGTTGCACAACTTTACTTTTCTCGTTCCTGAACCTTTAAGGAATCCAGAAGGTTAAGTTATTCGCCACCAGCAACTTGTACACACACGTTCGGTCACGTTGTTAAATGAAGGTCGAGAAGTCGCAACAAAAATTGAGGTGATTTTCAACTATCAACCGAGATATCTGAATATATGGCCGGTTCGGAAGTTTACAGAATTCAAAGAGGCTGATGGAAGGTACATCATTGAATTTGAAAGCCTTGCTCCAAAGGACTCTGTAATGTTCGAAGCTCTTTCTATCAACGGAGATTTGCCTGACATCCTTGCAATAAGATCCAAGGAATCGATAGCCCGTGAAATTAACCTCGTTCACTATCGCGATTTCAGTCCTTTGGTGAAGCGAACATTGGCTTTTTTGCTTTTGCTTGGCTTTACCTCAGCGGTCTATTTGACACTTCTGCTCCTGCAGTGGTTGTTGTGTAAATAGACCCGTTTTAGTTCCATGCATTTTTTGAGATCCCGGCCAAATAATGGTGCTGTCGGTATTCCTCCGGTGTCATATTGTTCAGTGATTCATGAGGGCGTTCACAGTTATATTCTGACACCCATCTTTCCGTGATTTCCCGCACTTCATTCAGCGTTCTGAACAGATAAAAATCGAGTATTTCTGTACGGTATGTTCGGTTAAAGCGCTCAATAAAAGCGTTCTGTGTCGGCTTACCCGGCTGGATAAACTCCAGTTTTACTGCATGTTGCTCTGCCCATTCAGCCAGTGCAAGTGAGATAAATTCCGGACCATTATCCATGCGTAGCATGACAGGATAGCCGCGATTTGCCGCGATCCTGTCAAGCACACGGACCACGCGCAGAGCTGGCAGATTCAGATCGATTTCAATCGACAATGCTTCACGGTTAAAGTCATCAACGACATTGAACGTGCGAAAACGACGGCCACAGACCAGAGCATCATGCATAAAATCGACAGATCAGCTCTGGTTCAACGCTTCCGGTGTGATCAGTGGCGAGGGATTACGCACCGGCAACCGTTGTTTGCCTTTACGGCGAAAATTCAGCTTCAGCAGACAATAAATACGATGGATCCTTTTGTGATTCCCCGGGTATCCCTGCCGCCGCAGAACCTGGAAAAGTTTTGGAAAACCGTACCGTGGGTATCGTTCTGCCACTGCCTGCAACGCGACAATAACGGGTTCATCACGCGTGGTATCCGGACGGTAATGGTAAACCGTTCTGCTCAGGTTCAGACTCCGGCAGGCCTGACGGATACTGAGCCCAAATGTCGTTATCAGATGAGTGACCAGCTCACGCTTAAAGGCTGGTTTTAAAGCTTTTTTTCGATAACATCTTTCAGCGCCCGGTTCTCAAGGCTCAGGTCGGCAAACATCTGTTTGAGACGCCGATTCTCGTCCTCAAGATCCTTGATCTTTTTAATATCAGAAGCCTCCATGCCGCCGTATCTGGCCTTCCAGTTGTAGTAGGTGGCTTCAGAGATACCGGCCTCCCGGCAGACATCTTTAACGGTTCGTCCGGCTTCAACCGATTTAATTACGGCAATGATCTGATGCTCAGTAAAACGGGCTTTACGCATAGCGATCTCCTTTGTTGGCAGAGTGATTATGCCGGAGGATCTCTAAATGTGAATGGCACGATTATGCGGGATACTTACAATATCACCCCTTGAGAACCTTTGTCTTAATCAAAACAAGTCTGTATACATCGATGAACTGGGTAACCAGGCCCAAGTTAGGAGATAGTGGATCATTAGTCAGTAAAGCCGCCAGCGACCACAAAAGAGCTTCAAACGTCTGATTAAAACCGTCCATTAACTCATCATAATCAATCACGTAATTTACAAAACCACCATCATTTGCGTACAGAAGCAAGTTCCTAAAATCGGCTCTTTTCATAACAAACTCTTTAAGAGGTATTCCAAGATTATCCTGTACTTCTTTTTCTAATGTTTCGTATAAACTTTCAATAACATCTTGTTCCTCATCTTCATGGTTGATTGACATAGATAATGGGTTAAGAGGTGCCATGAATCCAGTCGAGGGTATTGATAAACATAGCTCGACCTTCCCATTTTCAAAGCGAGGTTTCATTTCAACGTTAACCCCATGAATATTTAAATTCGGTCCGATGCTTTCTATAAGGACATTCTTCATCAATAACAAAACAGGTGTAAACATCAATTTTACTTGATGATTTTTGAATTTACCCACTAAGTCCCTATGTTCTGGCATCTTATCAGTGTTTAATTTCAGCCATTCAAAAATTGCTACAACCAATTCTTCTTCAGCTGCGATCAACCGAATGGAAAACATCTCCATATCGATATCTTTAATTCTGTGAGCTTTTCGCACATGGTCCGCAGCTTTAATCACTCGCCATTTTACTTTCGTGGGGGCCTTCGTTAAAATCATGTCTACCAGGTTTTCACCTACTAACGAATTGAAATATTCAAGCTCAAAACAATCCTCATCCATTTCCATAGCAACACCATACAAAGATTTAAGTTAAGACAATAGCAGCCATAAAGCGCCGTGATGGGACACTATAGCAAACGCCTTTAGGCGCATCATCAGGGGTGTTTGTCAGTTAACCGTTCTCTTATCGAGTACCGTTCGTTTATGGCACGGTGAACACCACGAGAGAGCCAGCCCCTTTCCCGGACTGGTTAGGATTCCCATCATTTGCTCGTTTATCCGTGGCGTGTCATCACGACAGGCTGTTACGGGACACCGCGCTAAGTGTGGAACGGTTAAAATTTGTGGGATTGATTAAAGACGTTGGCAGCGTCATCAGCTTCGAGTTGATAGCGGTTCGTGTGGACTGTTCACGCTTTGTACCTGTTCGAGCTTTACAACTACAGGCCGCTACG
>OKWE01001299.1_pt1 | contig 11754 bp, 15 predicted proteins | sample 1607051 | NCBI WGS metagenome assembly OKWE01 (sample SAMN04414079, study PRJEB24778) | human gut metagenome | material: faecal | host: Homo sapiens | reverse complement strand
TCGTTGTTGCTCCTATCGAGGGGAGGCCTTGGCATATCGGAAAAGTCAGCCTCTTCGCCAGAGGCTCCCCTACAAGGGGAGCTGGCGGGCGCAAGCCCGACTGAGAGGTTGGATGAAGGAGCAGTCAACCAATAAAGGAGTCTGTATGGCATCAATTATTACGGCCCATGACTTGAACCTCTGGTACGGCGACTTCAAGGCCCTCAAGGGCATCTCGCTGGACGTGGGCGAACGGGAGATCACTGCCCTCATCGGCCCCTCGGGCTGCGGCAAATCCACCTTCCTCAAGACCCTGAACCGGATGAACGACCTTGTGCCGAACGTCCGCATCGAGGGCGACGTCCGGCTCCGGGGCGAGGATATTTTCTCAAAGGAGATGCAGCTGACCGACCTGCGCCGCCGCGTGGGCATGGTCTTCCAGAAGGCGAACCCCTTCCCCATGAGCATCTACGACAATATTACTTACGGCCCCAAGCTCCACGGCGTCCGCAATAAGGCGGAGCTGGATGAGCTGGTGGAAAGCTCCCTGCGGGGCGCTGCCCTCTGGGACGAGGTGAAAGACCGCCTGAAAAAGAGCGCGCTGGGCCTCTCCGGCGGCCAGCAGCAGCGCCTGTGCATCGCCCGGGCTCTGGCTGTCAAGCCCGAAGTCCTGTTGATGGACGAGCCCACCAGCGCCCTCGACCCCGGCTCCACCATGAAGGTGGAAGAGCTGATGAGCGAGCTGAAAAAGAACTACACCGTGGTCATCGTCACCCATAACATGCAGCAGGCGGCCCGTATCAGCGACCGCACGGGCTTCTTCCTGCTGGGTGAGCTGGTGGAGTGCGGCCCCACGGGCGAGATTTTCAGCACCCCGAAGGATAAGCGCACCGAGGACTACATCTCGGGCCGCTTCGGTTAAAAAGGAGGGTTTGCGATATGAGCACACGCACACAGTACGAAGCCGACCTCGCGGCCCTGAAGGGATCGCTGGCCAAGATGGGCCAGCTCTCTGCCGACGCGGTGGAAGATGCGCTGGAAGCCCTCTGCACGGCGGACGCCGAGGCAGCAAAGGGCATCATCAAGGGCGACACCGAGGTCAACCGGATGGAGCGGGACATCGAGCACCGCTGCATGACCCTGCTGCTGCGTCAGCAGCCGGTGGCAGGTGATCTGCGCTTTATCTCTGCTGCCATGAAGGTGGTGACAGATGTGGAGCGCATCGGTGACCACGCCGCCGACATCGCGGAGATCGTCCCCCATCTGGCCGGCGTCCGCAAGGCGGGCGACCCCGCCGTGAGCAGGAGCATTGAGATGGGCCGCAAAGCCCACAAGATGCTGCAGGACGCCATGAGCGCCTTTGCGGCAGAGAATGAGGCGGCGGCAAAAGCCGTCATCGACGCCGACGACGCGGTGGACTACGACTTCAACACCATCAAGCGGATGCTGGCGGCGGAGATCGCCGCCGACCCCGGCAAGGTGGACGCCGCGCTGGATGTGCTGATGGTCATCAAGTACCTCGAGCGCATCGGCGACCACGCCGTGAACATCGCCGAGTGGGTGGAGTTCCTGCGCACGGGCCGGTATCACCACGAGAAGATGTTCTGAGTTCTGTTTTCCTCTTCTTCTTTTCCTGAAAAGCTGCTGCCCCACATGGGCGGCAGCTTTTGCTTTGTCGAAACCCCGTCTGAAAAATTTTGGGGTTTTGTCTTGTCTTATGCAATTTCCGGCCCGGATGCGCCGTATTATAAGCAGAAGCCTCCCAACAGAGGGACGCTTATGAGACCTGAGCGCGGCCCGGCTCCGACATCCCCCATGTCCCCGGCTGCGCCGCAACGGAGGATACCTATGAGCATCAAGAAATTCCCGCTGGAAGCCTACGGCGCGGCCGTCAGCCGCGAAGAGCTGGTGCAGGCGGCTTTGGATGAGATCACCAAGAATTACCGTGAGGCCAGCCTCTCCAATGTGGCCCGCAGCTACGGCGTCTCTCTGGCCTATGTCAGCGAGTGCGTCCGGGCGCAGACAGGCCGTACTTACAAGGAATTGCTCCAGAAGCACCGGATGGAGACTGCCGCCCGCCTGCTGCGCCGCAGCGACTGGAACATCCAGCAGATCATCACCTACGTCGGCTACGAGAACACCAGCTATTTCTACCGCCTGTTCCACGAGCGGTACGGCCAGAGCCCCCGTGAGTACCGCCAGAGCCGCGCGGCCCGCACCCGCACACCGGCCTGACCTTTGAGCACACCGCGAAAAAAGACGTCCCGTGTCAGCGGGACGTCTTTTGATGTCTTAAGATGGAAAAACGATGCAGAGTGTGTTACAATAAAAGCCGGACCTGAAAAAATGCGGGAGTGCGCTGCGGCGCATAGAAAGAGAAGGTGGGAATGGAATGTTTCGTGGAGCACGGCGCTCTGATCTGGAGCAAATTTTAGAGATCTATGCCCATGCCCGGAAAGCAATGGCGGATTCGGGCAACCCGACTGTAGACCTCCGCGTCGATCACGCCGTACTCTCCGAGGGCCGTGCCCTCGTACTCGCGCTTCTCGCGGTCGTTGAACTTGACCACGAGGAAGCCGTTGATCTTCTTGATCTTTCTCATGCTGCCGTCATTCCTTTCTGCCCTGCCATCTTCAGACCGGGTGGGGCAGTTCCCGGTGACGCCCTTCCGGGCGTTTCGGCTTAGTGGTGGGTCGCTTCAAAGTTCTCAATCGCCCAGCGGTTGCCCGTGGCGTACACGGCCCGCCGCGTCCGCTCCTGTGGCGTTTCCCGCCTCGGCATGGCCGCCAGTGCCTCCATCATGCCGCACCTCGGGCAGATGTCTGTCTGGTTGTCCACTCGCGACAGCGCGGGCGGCTCGTCGTATGCTCGCCCACACAGTGGGCAGATGTGCGGTTGCTCCTTCATGCTGCTGCTCCTTCCTGCAAAGCTCATCCGGCCAGTGGCGGGATGACGCGGATCGTGTCGTGGTACTTGTTCAGAATGATTAGCTCGCCGTTTGCTTTCTGCTTCACGACCAGCCAGTTCTCCGGGGCGAGGCCCGCTTGCCCGAGCCGGATCTTCTGCTTGCGGGTGGGCTTCTTGCCGCGTCTCATGATCTGCCTCCTTTCCTTTTCTCAGCGTTTGTGGTAGAGCAAAAGCGAACGGCGGTCGGCGGAATTAAATCTAAGAGTCGCTTAGGTGTTGGTGGGCTTTAGCAGCCCGTCAGGGTGTCGCCCTTGACCTCGTAACGATTGGGGCCGATGATGACGAAGGCCAGCATATTGGTCGTGCCGTCATGGTTGACCTGATTGATCGCCTCGTCCAGCTTGCCGTTGGTGACGTGGACTTTCTCCATGCTGCCGGTGCCGGTGTCCAACAGACCGAAGCCGTTGGCCTCTTCCGGGGTATCTCCGACAGTGGTGAGGGCCATCTCGTCGGGGGTGATCTCGTTGCGGCCCGGTTCCAAGTTGAAACCCGCCTCCGCCTCCTTCAAGGCGTCGTTCGTCTCTTCCAGTGTGGCCTCGCCAGTGGTGTACTTGAACAGGATGTCTGCGATGTCGTTCTTCATGGTGTCGTTCTCCTTCTGAAAAACGCCTCCGCCGCTCGCTTTTGCTCTACCGTTCGCCGATTTGCTATTTCATTTTCGGTCGGGGTGTGCTATGATTTACTTGCTTTATACTTAAATCAGATTACACCCCTATTATAGTAGCCCATTCACTAATTGTCAAGCCAAAATTAGCCTGTCCACTAAATTTTAAGGAGACTATTCACTATGACTATTTACGACCGAGTTCTCGCATTGATAAAAGAGCAAAACCTTACAGTCAAGCAAGTTGAGAGGGAATGCGATCTTGCCAATGCGACTATCCGCAGATGGGCAACCCAAACCCCTAATGTCGAAAGCGTCCGAAGAGTAGCGCATAGGCTAAGTGTGACGCTGGATTACTTGGTGGAGGGAGGTAGCTCAAACACAACCCACGGCGCGTGCGATGGTGTCGGATTGTCTGAGATGGAGAGCGACTTGATCGCCATGTTCCGCTTATTGCCGATGGATGCTCAAAAGGAAGTTTTTGACTTGGTTCACTACAAGTACAGCCGCGTCAGCACCGGGGAAAAAGAGTCTATATTCTGGACATATTTCGACGAGAGCAGCAACGCAAAAAGCGGCCCCGCCGAGGACGCTGAAGCCCAAGGCGGAACCGCTTGATTTTTTGCGCTGTTTTGATTTAGTTGTAAATCTGTTTTCTGTCCCATTGATGAAGCGGCGAAAAACGAGGGTCGAAAGCCCGAAAACCCTTGAAAACAGGGCAATGGGACACAGTCCCATCGGTTTTGCAGATTTGTCCCATTGCTCGCCGCCTGTTTTGCCCCGCTTCGCCGCCCCGCCGCGCACGCCTCGCACGGCCAGCGCACGCCCTAATCCCCGCCGATCCGCACCGAAAAGCCCCGTTTTCCCCAAAACTCGCACGCTCTAACGCTCCGTTAGCACGCTTGCCCCTCTTGCAATCCGCCGCCGCGTCTGCTACAATAGCAGCATGAGCCGCAAAGCTCTCGTCCTCTTGGTCTGCTGCTGTGACTTCCGGGACGGGGCCGAGCGGCTCATACCATCTAAAAGCCTCGGAAATGCCGTTATACGGGCGTTTCCGGGGCTTTTTCGTATTCTGCGTATGTGTGCGCCTCGCCACGCCGCCGCCGTTGTGCGGCCTCGTGAGCGTAAAAAAAGCGCCGACCGCCGCCGACGCATCCTCATCTCAAGATTGTTGATAATTCGCGCCTCCGTCCCGCGCCGAAAGTCGCCGTTTCCCGCGTATTTCAAGGGTTTTCCCGCCGTCTCCCTCCTCATCCCGCCTTATCCCGCATTTCTCAAATATCCTGTCTCCCCACACCGGCGCAGAGTCCGTTCGGGCCGATGTGGCTGTCAGACATTTCCCCGCCGCGGGCCGGCACCGCGGGGTAGTTGTCCGATAACAATTTCGCTGCCATAAATTTACCAATTTTCTCCCTTTTCGTCAATAGTTTTTTAACATTTTCCGCACAAATATGGATTTTCAGCGCAAGTTATAATTTTTTCGTACCCTGTTTTGTCATTTTCACGAAAATAAAACCACCTCTTGCAGTCCTAAAAACAGCGTCGTATACTGAATTTAGAGGAGCTCATCAGGCAGCTGATCCTCCACTTTCTAAAGATCAGGCGACATTTCGTCAATTTCAAGTTTGTTTCCGCAAGAAAAAGTTGTCTGACAATGCCGCAAAGCCACCCCAGAACCCCACAAACCCCCTCTCCCGGGGGCTTGCAGTTCGATTCTGCCGCCCAAAAAAGCGGCTCCAGCCCCCGGATGCCAGGGGCTGGAGCCAACATAACACGCTTAGTTTGTTCGGATATAAGAACGCGCAGCTCATTACATCCCCATATCCGAACAGAAATCATTCTTCCGAGCCCCAGAGCTGGCCCGAACCTCCGGCCCCGGCCCGACCCTTTTATAATAAGGAAAGGAAGTGATCCTTCTATGCCTTCCGGAGACGCCCACCGTTCCCTGGCCCGGGCCCTGGATATCCTGGAGCTGTGCAGCCAGAACGGCGTTGGTTACACCCTGACCCAGCTGTCCCAGCAGCTGGGCATTGCCAAGGGCAGCATCTCTCCCCTACTGCACACCCTGCAGGATCGGGGGTATCTGACCTTGGACGAGCAGGACCACCACTACCGCATCGGCCGCATGGCGTTCCGCATTGGGAACACCTACCTAGACGAGGCCAGTGCCCTGCGAGAGATCCACCGCCTGATGAAGGATATCGTGGCGGTCTGCCACGAGACATGCCACCTGGGCTGCCTGAAAAACGGGGATGTATACTATCTGAAAAAGGTGGATAGCCCCTTGTACAGCCACACCGTCACGGTGGAGGGCCGCAGCCTGCCAGCCTACGCCACCGGCGTGGGCAAGGCCCTGCTGGCAGACTACCAGCTGCCTCAGCTGAAGGCTCTGTACTACGACGGCCTGTACCCCCTCACGGAGCACACCATCACCGACTTTCGGCAACTGGCCGACCAGCTGGTGGAGATCCGGGCCAAGGGCTTTGCCTACGAGTGCGAGGAGAGCACCCGGGGCATCCGGTGCATCGGCGTGCCCCTGCGGAAGAACGGCCAGGTGGCTGCCGCCCTCAGCGTAGCCTTCCCTCTGGAGCGGTACAACCCCCAGGCGGCCACCCAGGCGGAAAAAGCCCTGGACGAGACTCGGCGTCAGATCGAACGAATGCTTTGCAGCGTAGAGCTGCAATTCTGAGCCCTATAAGAAAAGGAGTGTTTTTATGCCACAGTTGATCACCATCGGCGAGACCATGGCCGCCTTTACCCCCGACAGCGTAGGTGCCCTGCGCTATGTGCAGAACTTCGGCATCCGCACTGCCGGTGCCGAAAGCAATGTTGCCGTTGGGCTGGCAAAGCTGGGCCTAGAGGCCGCCTGGGTCAGCCGCCTAGGCACCGACGAGTTCGGCTGCTTTATCCGTAACCAGCTCCGGGCCGAGGGTGTGGACTGCTCCCGCGTCATCTACGACCCCGACCACCGCACCGGTATCATGTTCAAGGAGACCAGCGTGGGGGAGACCAAAGTGTTCTATTACCGGGAGAACAGTGCCGCCAGCCACCTGTGCCCCGAGGATGTGACCCCCGCCCTGCTGGACGGCGTCAAGATCCTGCATATGAGTGGCATCACACCCGTGCTGAGCGAGAGCTGCCTGGAAATGACCAAGGCTGCCTTTGCCCTAGCCAAGGAAAAGGGCGTGGCCATCAGCTTTGACCCCAACATCCGCCGAAAGCTGTGGCATGGGCAGGACTATGCCCCCTTCATCCGGGAGCTTACCCAGCAGAGCGAGATCGTGTTGCTGGGCTTGGACGAGGCCGAGGCTCTGTTCGGCCTACGGGATCCGGACGCCATCTTCGACCTGCTGTTCTGCGACGGATGCGCTCAGTACGTTGCCATCAAGGACGGCGGCAACGGTGCTTGGGTAGCCGACAAGACTACCCGCGAAAAGCTGCCCCCTTACCCCTGCAAACCCATTGAGCCCATTGGTGCCGGCGACGGCTTCAATGCCGGCTTCCTGGCAGGCATCCTGCAGGGTCGCGACGCGGTCACCTCAGGCCGCATGGGCGCTGTATGCGGTGCTTTGGCCACCCAGACCCCCGGCGATGTGGAGGGCTACCCAGACGCCATCCAGATGGAAGCTGCCCTCACCGGCGCTGCCATCACTTACCGTTGATCCTCTGAAACCACCGGTTTCATTGTTTGGTGAAAGGAGTTTTTCTGTATGGACACTTATGATCTGGTTTCCAAACACCCTTTGCTGGCCATCCTGCGGAACGTTCCGTTGGAAAAGACCATCGATTACGCCGAGGCTGCCGTGCAGGGCGGTGCTCCCTTCTTTGAGGTGGCACTGAACAGCCCCCACGCTCTGGAACAGATTACGATGCTGCGCACCCATTTCGGCGATCGCTGCACCGTGGGTGCTGGCACTGCCATTACGGTGAAGCGTTGCAAGGCCGCGCTGAACGCCGGGGCACAGTTCCTGCTGACCCCCGGCACCCCTCTGGATGTGTTCAGCTACTGCGCCGACCACGACATTGCCCTGCTGCCCGGCGTGCTGACCCCCACCGACGTAGCCACCAGCCTGCAGTTCGGCTACAAGACCATGAAGCTATTCCCCGCCGGCAGCATGCCCCGCCACTACGTCAAGGATCTGCAAGGCCCCTTTGACGGCACAAACTACATGGCCATTGGCGGCGTGAGCCCCGCCAATATCCGCGAGTTCTTTGACGCCGGCTGCATCAGCGTAGGGTTGGCTTCCAGCCTGATGCCCAAGGATGCCGTAGCCGCCAATGACTGGGAGGCCTGCGCCGCCTATGTGCGTGGCATGGTGGAGCAGATCCAGCGCTGAAATCCGGAAGCCGTCTAAACATTCTGTAATATCTGCAATATGCAATATAAGAAAGGATGATTTTCCATGAAGATCACTGAAGTCAATACCTATACCGTCCGTCCCCGCTGGGGCTTTGTTGAGATCGTGACCGACGAGGGTCTGACCGGCTGGGGCGAGCCCGTGCTGGAAGGCCACTGCGCCACCGTGCTGGCCTGTGTCCAGGAGATAAAGCCCTACCTCATTGGTCAGGACCCCATGAGGATCGAAGATTTTTCCGCCGTGCTGTACCGTGCCGGGTTCTACCGGGGCGGCGGCGTGCTCATGAGCGCCATTGCCGGCATTGATCAGGCTCTGTGGGACATCAAGGGCAAGTTCTTCAATGCCCCGGTGTACCAGCTCATGGGCGGTGCCTGCCGTGATAACATGCGTGTGTACAGCTGGATCGGTGGCGATCGCCCCAGCGATGTGGGCGCTGCCGCTCTGGAACGCAAGAACGCCGGCTTTACCGCTATCAAGATGAACGCCACCGAAGAGCTACAGATGATCGACACCTACGACAAAGTGGACGCTGTTCTGGAGCGCGTGGCCGCCATCCGTGAGAGCTGCGGCAAGTACTTCGGCATTGCCATTGACTTCCACGGCCGTGTGCACAAGCCCATGGCCAAGGTGCTGGCCAAAAAGCTGGAGGAGTTTGACCCCATGTTCATCGAGGAGCCGGTGCTGTGCGAGAACATGGAGGCGTTCAAGGAGATCGCCGCTGCCTGCAATGTGCCCATTGCCACCGGCGAGCGTCTGTTCACCAAGTACGACTTCAAGCGCCTGTTGCAGGCTGGCGGCGTGGACATCATCCAGCCGGACCTGAGCCATGCAGGCGGCCTTACGGAGGTGAAAAAGATCGCCTCCATGGCCGAGGCCTATGACGTGGCTCTGGCCCCCCACTGCCCCCTGGGTCCCATTGCTCTGGCCAGCTGCCTGAACGTGGACGCCACCTGCTACAACGCCGTGATCCAGGAGCAGAGCATCGGCATCCACTACAACGTAGGCAAGAGCGTGCTGGACTACGTGACCAACCAGGAGGACTTTAAGTTCGTGGACGGCCGTGTGCAGCTGCCTGTGCGCCCGGGTCTAGGTGTAGAGGTAAACAAGGAGCTGGTGCTGGAGGAGAACAAGACCCCCCACCAGTGGAAGAACCCGGTGTGGCGTCACAAGGATGGCAGCGTCGCCGAGTGGTGATACCCCCTGCCCCGGCAGCCTGAAATTCCATAAAAATCAGCCCACAGACCGGAGCGTTCTGCTCCCAGCCTGTGGGCTGTTCTTGTTGTTGGAAAAAGGCTCAGGTCTCCTCTTCCTGAGGGCTGCCGAGCTCCTTCAGAGCCAGCACCCATTTCGGCACCTTGGGGGTCAGCGGCGGTTCGCCGCTGCGCTGGCGGCGCATCTTCCGGTACAGGTCCCGGTTGTAGGAAATGTGTAGAGTCATGGCGTCCCGAGCCCAGGTGCTGTCGCCGCTCTTGATGGCCTCCAGCACTGCCTTGTGGGTGTCCAGGGTCTCCTGCAGCAGGGTGCGGTGGGTGCCCTCGGTGAACACCTCCACCGACGCCGTGATAATGGGGGTCAACTGGGGAGCCACCAGGTTGCCGCTGGCCTGGGCAATGGCCCGGTGGAACTTCATATCCTCTTCCAGATAGTCCTGGCCGTGGAGGATGTGGTACTCCATCTGATCGTACAGCTGCTCCATCTCGGCGATCTGCTCCGGGGTGGCGTGGTGGGCTGCCAGCGCGGCAATGGCAGGCTCGATGATATTGCGTACTTCCAGCAGGTCAAAGGCCAGCCGCTCTTTGTCCTCGATAAAATCCAGCCCCAGGGGGTCATCAGCCAAGCCTGGCTGGTCCGTCACAAAGGAGCCTGCCCCGTGGCGCACCGTCAGGATGTTCTGGGATTCCAGCCGCTTGATAGCCTCACGCACGGTACTGCGGGCCACTCCCATTTCCTTGGCCAGAGCCGTTTCTGTAGGGAGCTTATCACCAGCCTTCAGTTTTTCTTCCAGGATGTAATCCTTGATCTTTTGGGCCACCTGTTCTGCCAGTGGTCGGCTGGAATCATATTCCGCGTTCTCCATAAGTTTCCTCTCTCTTTGGTCTTTTCAGCTTTTTTCTATTTTTCATTATACCGAAAATTTCAGAGACTGTAAAGCATCTTGGTCGCAGAAATGTCTGTATCGACAATCTTTTCATCGCAGCCGTGGGAAGTGATGTTGCGGGTGGCAATGATCTTGTTCCATGCGTCCGCGTCCTGAATGTTACCAGCGACAAAATCTTCTTTCGGCACAGAGCGCGGAGTAGCGACGGGCGTTGTACTGCCTTAATCTTCCGGATATTCCTTGATGGACTTCCACAGTAAACTCAAAGCGCTGGATGGCTCGATGAGTTTCGCTACCTCGATCTGAAGGATCTGTCTGCCGCACAATCCTGCCACTTCTATGCCTCCGGGCTTATGGTCAACGGCCGCTTTTATTCCGTCGAGAGTATCCCTCTTCAATTCCCATATAAGCCGCTCCGCTCCGTGTTGGAGACCACCCCACTTGCAGAGCGATATTTCCTCTCTGCTGCCGACATCGATCACTGGCGGTATCTCAAGGGCGCAAAGCAGGAGACCCGCCACCGCAGGAACGGTTCTACTTATTTCTTTTCGGAAGGTTCCATGGCGTTCCCCGATCGTTCCGACCTTCCTGCCCGCACGATGCTCACCAGCGAAGGCTCCGTTTCCCGCAGCGCCCATGTAGTCGCAGACCCACGGACCCAACGTCTGCGTACGCTAACGCCCATCGAATGCGAACGGCTCAACGGCATCCCGGATGATTGGACAGCCGGGATGCCGGAACGACTGCGCTATTTCACCATGGGGAATGCGCTCGTCGTTCCGCTGGTCAAGGCTATGGTCAAGCGGATCAGCGCACTGGCCGAGGACGAGCAGCGTAGTTGATGGGCGTTTCTCTTGGGTTTCCAAAGGGGTGCGGGTCGCCAGTGGCGACCTCAAAATGCAGCGCATTTTGAAGCACCTGACCGAGCCGACAGGCGAGAGGCAGCACCCCTTTGGCACACGACTTTGCCTGCAAAGTCTAGTATGTTACACCTTGGTTCCGGCTGACGCGGAAAAGGGGCTGCGAGAGGTTCCGGCAAGCACCTGTTCTGCGGCAGAAGGATGCGCGGATGGGCGTGGCAGTTGACGACCTCCGCCCACCCAGCGCAGGCTTGCAGAGGAACCAATGGTGTACATTCTCCCGTCCTGCCGTAGCAGCGTTTTTCTCTATCAGGCGCAGGGCAAATGATCAACGTCTGTGCTTTCCCCGGTTGCCTGCAAGTGTCCCCGGTTTCAGCATTGCCGTTTTATAAAGAATCTTCTTTATCAGCTTTCTTTCATCCTCTGTCAGCTTATCGTAGTTGATGCCGATTGCCTTCAATGCTGTTCGGATCTTCTTTTCATCCGCAGACCCTTCAAGTTTCTGTGCATCCTCCAGTTCCTTCATCAAGTTATCGACCATTGCACCATCCGAAGTGGTCTTGTCCTTGCGGTGTTCCGTCTTGATGTTCTTCAGGATAGCCACCAACTCGTCATACAAGACCCGACCAAAGTACTCATCTTCATCGATCTGCCTCAGCTTCAAGGTACTCATGTACAGATCATTTTCATCTGCTGCATACTTCTTTTTCAGCATTTGCCGCGTTGCTTCCAGACCGGCATTGAGGTTTTGAATGTTTGCGCTGACATATCCATCCACATAGATTTCCAGATCGGTCATGAACCGCTGGAAATTCTCATGCACGATCAGCTCGCACAGCAGCCGATGATTGAATTTTCCATTCCTTAATACGTCCACTGCGCCATCGC
>OKWE01001297.1_pt1 | contig 11778 bp, 10 predicted proteins | sample 1607051 | NCBI WGS metagenome assembly OKWE01 (sample SAMN04414079, study PRJEB24778) | human gut metagenome | material: faecal | host: Homo sapiens | reverse complement strand
ATTTTGTTTTCCTCCCTTTAGAAAAACACATTTTATTTTTATAAAACGCTTGGGGAAGAAATTTCTGCTTTCGGCATCTGCCCTGAGTGCGAGTCTCCTGGTTTCCTCTACCGTTGCAAACGCTTAATTACATTTTTCTTCCTGCTGCGGTTTATAAACCCCAGTGAAGGCCTGCCCCTGAGGAAACGGCAAGCCTTATTGTATAAAGTATTGAGTAAACCTGAAAAACGTTCCTGAGGAGAAGGTTTTTTGACTACCCAGTCTTTTATACAGCCTCATTATAACACGTTTGCCCCCCCTGTAAAGACCACTTTTAAAGATAAATCTGAATTTTTCGCTTTTTCACCGTCTGCGCAGCAATACCCCGAACCCCTGCCGCGCTAAGGCAGAAACTTATAAAAGGTTTCAATACGCATTTTTTCAAAGCATTGCTTAACCGAAATTTTACATTACGCTCCTGCATTTTTAACTAATCTGACAAGGCTTTGTTCCGCTCAGCCCGCAATTTGGGCAATAAAAAAGAGCCGGAAGTTATCCGGCCCCTGCCATAGCAATTTTAAGTTTTAAACGAAAATATATTTCAAAACGAACAAAAATGCCAGTATATACATAATACCGCTGATATTCTTTTTACCGGCCGCGCCGGAAAGAACATTGATAACCACATAAGAAATTATACCAAGCGCAATGCCTTCGGAAATTGAATACATAAACGGCATGGCAATAATGGCAATAAAACCGGGCACTGCTTCGCCCATATCGTTAAAATCAATGTTTAAAACTGTAGCCAGCATTAAAAAGCCTACAATAATAAGCGCCGGCGCCGTTGCAAATGCCGGTATTGCCAGAAATACCGGTGCAAACAGTAAAGAGGCCAAAAAGAATATTGCCACGGTAACAGCAGTAAGGCCTGTGCGGCCGCCTGCCATAACACCGGAAGAACTTTCGACAAAAGTTGTTACCGTAGAAGTACCGAGTACAGCACCTGCCGATGTTGCAACAGAGTCGGCCAGCAGCGCGCCTCTGATTCTGGGCAGGCGTCCCTGCCTGTCAAGCATATTGGCTTTGGAAGCAACACCGATTAAAGTACCCAGTGTGTCAAACAAATCTACAAACATGAAAGACAGCATTATGGTAACAAAATTAAAGGTAAAAATATAACTGAAATCCATCTGCATAAAGCTCGGCATCAGGCTCGGTATATATAATCCGTTAGAAAAATCCGGCATTACCGAAAATGCGCCTTTGGCCGGGTCGGGAATATAAATACCTGTTACTTCCGCTATTATGCCAAGGCCCCATGTAATAAGTATGCCGAGCAAAATTGCGCCGCGCACATTTTTTATCATTAAAACCGCCGTTAAAATTACGCCTATCAGCGCCAGCAGCGCGCCGATACCGGTTGTATAAAACTCTCCGCTTGCAAGCGAAGCTTTAAACGGATAAATGCTTACCAGCGTTGCGCCATCCACAACAAGGTGCGAATTTTGCAGGCCGATAAAAGCAATAAACAACCCTATACCGCCGGTAACGCCATATTTAAGCGAAAACGGTATGCAGTTAAAAATTGCTTCACGCACTTTTGTAAGCGACAGAATGAAAAACAAAATGCCTTCAACAAATACGGCAGCCAGTGCAACCTGCCACGAATACCCCATTTGCCCTACGACAGTATAGGCAAAAAATGCGTTCAGGCCCATGCCGGGCGCCAGCGCAAACGGATAATTGGCAAAAAACGCCATAAACAGCGTGCCGATGCAGGAGGCAATGGCAGTTGCCGTAAATACGGCGCCGGAATCCATACCGGATGCGGATAAAATAGCAGGGTTTACAGCCAGAATATAAGCCATAGTCATAAAAGTTGTAATCCCGGCCATCATTTCCGTTTTGGCATTGGTACCGTTTTCTTTAAGTTTGAACAGATTTTCCAGCAAAATATCAACGCCTTTCAAAAATAATGAGCCGCTTGTAAAAAGCGGCTTAAACATTAAATACACATATAAATTTTATTCGATATGATTATAAATGTCAATTTTAAATTCTGAAGTCGCGTTCGCCTTCTTCAATATCCTTCAAATGGCGTTCCACAAGTTCGCGCACTTTTTCGTTGGGAATATTATGAATTTCCTTAGCAATAAGTTCGTCACCCAGTTCTTTTACATGCGGAGAAGCGTAATCTACCAGATATTCTTTTAAGGTCATCAGCGCATTGGGGTGGCAGCAGTTTTGAATCTGCCCGCTCTTGCAGAGGCTCATAAAGCGGTCGCCGGTACGCCCTGCGCGGTAGCAGGCAGTACAGAAGCTCGGAATATAGCCAAGTTCCATCAGCCAGCCAACAACTTCATCCAGTGTACGGTTGTCGCTTACATCAAACTGGGCCGAATCATTTTCTTTTTCCGGCTCGGCATAGCCGCCAACGCTGGTGCGGGAACCGCCGCTGATTTGCGAAATGCCGAGGTGCAGCACTCTTTCGCGGGCGCGCTGGCTTTCACGGGTAGATACAATCATGCCGGTGTAAGGCACGCTGATACGGATGCAGGCAACAAGTTTTTCAAAAATATCGTCGCTGATGCTGTTATCGAAAGCAGACGGGTCAATATCATCTGCCGGGCAGATGCGCGGAACGCTGATAGTATGCGGCCCAACACCATGAACTGCTTCCAGATGTTCTGCGTGCATTAAAAGCCCTGCAAATTCATAGCGGTAAAGTTCAAGCCCGAACAATACGCCGAGGCCGACATCGTCTATGCCGCCTTCCATTGCCCTGTCCATTGCTTCGGTATGGTAGGCATAATTGCTTTTCGGCCCGTAGGGATGCAGTTTTTCATAACTTTCTTTATGATAGGTTTCCTGAAAAAGAATATAGGTGCCGATACCGGCTTCTTTTAATTTGCGGTAGTTTTCAACCGTAGTTGCGGCAATGTTAACGTTTACCCTGCGGATTGCGCCGTTTTTATGTTTAATGCTGTAAATTGTTTTAATTGATTCAAGAATATATTCAATCGGGTTATTAACCGGGTCTTCACCGGCTTCCAGTGCCAGGCGTTTATGCCCCATATCCTGCAAGGCAATAACTTCGGCACGGATTTCATCCTGAGTGAGTTTTTTGCGGGCAATGTGTTTGTTTACGCTGTGATACGGGCAGTACACACAGCCGTTAATGCAGTAATTGGAAAGATACAGCGGTGCAAACATAACAATGCGGTTGCCGTAAAAATCTTTTTTTATCTGTTCTGCCAGCGCAAAAATTTCCGCGTTTTTGTCCTCCAGTTCGCAGTCCAGCAGTACTGCTGCTTCGCGGTGGCTTAAGCCTTTGCGCAGTTTTGCCTTTTCAATAATCTCGGAAATAAGGGCAGCGTTGTTTTTATTGGCTGCGGCATATTCCAATGTTGCCATAATCTCGTTATGGTCAATAAATTCTTCGGCCTTCATTGATTTTGCATCATACATTTGATTTTCCTCCTTAAAGGTCAGGACGAACCTTCCCTGTCAGTATTTCTCCTATAAAAAAGCCCTAAGGCATTAAGGACTAAGCCTGTTTCCCGGCATAAAGCGCTTTGGCCGTAACTCCCGGCAGCATGCCGATTTTTCCTGCAAGCGCGCTGATAATGTTCTGCGGCGCATCAAGAACTATACTGATAATATGCAGATTTTTTTCGCGGTAGGGCAGCCCCATGCGCCCGATAATATAACTGCCGTAATTATGCAAAATAGCATTCAGTTCTTCAACAGCGGCAGTGTTTTCTACAATAATGCCCAAAAGTACCACTCTTGTATCCATAACAATGCCCCCATATTAAAAGTTTGCGGTGCGTTTTGTAATTAACCGTGCCAGCAATATGCCGCAAATACCTGTTACCATCTGCGGCCAGCCCATCATAAAACCAATGGCAAATACCATTTTTTCAGGCAGCGCCAGCACTTTTAAAAGCACAAGGCTTGACGTAAACATGCAGATTGTTTTGGCAAGCGGCGCCAGCATAAGCCCGCGGTGCCACGCCCAATGACAGATAAGCACAAACACGGCGTTTCCGCCGATAACTACCGGTATTAAAAGCGGTATTGGCAGCTGCCCCTGCAAATATGCAAAAAACGGAAGCAGCACAACTGCCAGCAGCGCCGGTTTTAAACCCGCAAGGCGCACGGTAACGGCAAGCATCATATTAACAAGCGTACCTATAAAAAACATGCTTGCCATTGGCGGCAGCGGTATAAAAAGGCGCAGCGACTGCAAAACAACCGTCAGAGCAATAAGCATTGCCCCGCGCACTAAAGTTTTATCCATAATTTATTACCTTGCCGGACATTCTTTGGCAACAAAATTTTTATAAGCCTCTAAAAGCTGCGGCACTACTTTGCCAACTTCGCCGCCGTTCAGCAGCTTGCGGTCTATTTTAACTACGGGCACAATTTCGCAGCGCGGCCCGCAGATAAAGGCTTCTTCTGCTTTTAACGCAAAATCCACGTCAAAATTTTTCTCTACAACCGGCATGCCCAAATCAAGCGCCAGGCGTTCTTTAATTACTTTACGAGTAATATTTTTATGAATGTTTTCGTTTTCGGGAGCCGTCCACAAAACTTCATCTTTTACAAGCATAAAGCTGCTTTCGGTGGTTTCGGTAATTTTTCCATCGCGCACAAACAAAGCGTCAAATGCGCCGCTGATGGCTGCTTTCTGGCGTGCCATTACTTCCGGCAGGCGGTTTAAGGTATTAACGTCGCAATGCTGCCAGCGCAGGTCTTTTTCGGTAATAAGTTTTACACCCTTCTGCTGTGCTTCAGCAAGCTGAGAGCGGTCTGTAAAAACAGGCTGCATTACAAGCTGCGGCACGCTCATTTCCGGAAAAGCCAGCCCGAACGGCGCACTGCCGCGTGTAATCTGCGTATAAATTTCGCCGTTTTCCATACCGGTGGCTTTTATTAACGCTTCATGAAACTCAACCAGTTCTTCCACCATATAAACGGCAGGTATTTTTAAACGCGTTACGGAAGTAAAAAGGTTTTCCATGTGAGGAATCATGCCAAAAACCTTGCCGTTATAAACCGGCACAATTTCAAAAACACCGTCGCCAAACTGATGCCCGCGGTCGCAGTATTCAATAAGCCCTTCTTTACGGTCAACTATATCGCCGTTAATCAAAATCAAATCTGTATTCATGCTTTGCCTCCGTATTTTCAAATATTTTGCAAACAGTATGCCTTGTTAAAAAGCACTGTGTCATTGTATAATAATATAGCGGCGTTTTTTACTGCCGCTTATAAACATTAAACCTATTTTATTATACAACATTTCTTTTTATTTGTCGCTTATCTTATTTTACAAAAGTAAGGAGGAACCTTAGATGGCGCATTTACCACCAATCGTTTCCGACCTCGCTATGATTTTGCTGGTAGCAGGTATTACTACCATTCTTTTTAAAAAGCTCAATCAACCGCTTGTACTCGGATATATCGTTGCCGGTTTTATTACCGGCCCGCATTTTTCCTTTTTCCCGACGGTTACGGATTTTAACAACATCCATACATGGTCGGAAATAGGCATTATCTTTTTAATGTTTTCGCTTGGGCTGGAATTCAGTTTCAATAAGCTGAAACAAGTTGGCAATACTGCCTTTATTGCAACCATAGTGGAAATCGCCGGCCTGCTCTCACTTGGCTACGGCGCGGGCACGCTTATGGGCTGGAGCCACATGAACAGCCTGTTTTTGGGCGGCATGCTTTCCATGTCATCCACAACCATCATTATAAAAGCCTTTGAAGATTTAAAAATGAAGGGCAAACGCTTTACCGAAATGGTTTTTGGCATATTAATTGTAGAAGACATTGCCGGTATTATCATGATGGTTCTGCTTTCCACACTTGCTGCCTCCGCAGGCATTTCCGGCACGGAGCTTTTGGCCAGCGTTATGCGCCTGCTGTTCTTTCTGGTATTGTGGTTTGTGCTTGGTATTTACCTTGTGCCTACCTTTTATAAACGCTCGCTGAAACTGATGAACAACGAAACGATGCTCGTTACCTCCATCGGCCTTTGCCTCGGCATGGTTGTTCTGGCAACGCATCTCGGCTTTTCCGCTGCGCTTGGCGCATTTATAATGGGTTCGCTTATTGCCGAAGCGCCGAACTCCGAAAAAATCGAGCACCTTTTCACCCCTGTAAAAGATATTTTCGGCGCAGTGTTCTTCGTTTCCGTCGGCATGCTGGTAGACCCGGCACTGCTGGTGGAATACTGGCTGCCCATTATCGTTCTTATTATAGTTACCATTGCCGGCAAACTTATTTTTTCCGCCGGCGGCGTACTGCTTTCCGGGCAAAACCTGCAAACTTCAATTTTATGCGGGTTCAGCCTGGCGCAGATTGGTGAATTTTCTTTTATTATTGCTTCTTTAGGCATGAGCCTCGGCGTTATCAGCGATTTTATTTATCCTATCATCGTTGCCGTATCCGTTATGACGACTTTTACCACGCCGTTCTGCATTATGGCTGCCGACCCGGCTTATAAAATTATCCGCCGCCTGCTGCCGCAGCGTATTAACGACTGGCTTGACCGTTACACCGAAAAAAATATCAGCACCAGAGCCACAACGGACTGGAGCAATTTTTTGCGTGAATATTTTACGCGCATGCTGATTTTTACAACACTGCTGACGGCGATAGCGCTTTTTGCGGAATATTATTTAAGCGGTTACCTGCGCGATAGTTTAAAACTGCCTTACGCAGATATTATTACCGCCGTGCTTACCTTTATTATAGCGGCACCGTTTTTGCGTGCTATCCTTGTTAACCGCACCAGGCGCTCGGAACTGTTTTCCGTACTGTGGTTTGAAAAACGCAGCAACCATATTCCGCTTATGGTGCTCATCCTATTAAAAATTATTGCTGCCGCAGGCTTTATCTTCTTTGTATTTGCCTGGATTTTAAACCTGTCTGAATTTTTTGCCGCCGCCGCAACCTTAATTACGGCTTACTTTATTTCTTCTTCCGACTGGCTGATGGGCGAATACCTGCGGATGGAATCGCGCTTTCTGGTTAACCTTAACGAGCGCCATATGTTAAAACACCGCCAGGCTTTAAAAGAATCGGGTGAGCACACACCTTACGGCTGGTTTGATGAAGATTTACAGTTAGCCCACTACAAAGTGGAAGAAGGTTCCGTTACTGCCGGACAGACCCTGCTGAACCTCGCCCTGCGCGAATCTTACGGCTGTAATGTTTTGCAGGCCGATACCGGCAGGCAGATTCACGATATGCCGGGCGGCAGCTTTACAATCACCGCCGGAACAAAGCTTTTAATTATCGGCACCAAAGCGCATTTTAAACTTTTAAATGCCGCCATAAAAAATAAAAATCTTGGCCTTACCATGCTCGATTCTCCCGTAAGCATGCGCCAGTTTATGCTTGTTAACGAAGCTGAAGGCCGCCACGATATTGCTTTTATGCCCTGCGCCATTACGGTTGACAAACATTCACCGCTGCTTGGCAAGTCTATAAAATCTACCAATATCCGCAATAAATGGCACTGCCTTGTAATTGGGCTTGAACGCGGCAGCTACACCATAGTAAACCCCAATATTTCGCTTGTGTTCGAAAAAGGCAATTTATTATGGGTTCTTGGCAAACAAAAAATGATTAACCAGCTTGTCCGCGACGAAATTTTGTAAAACTTACGCGCAAAATAAAAACTGCACTTCTTTCCGTTTTATACGGATTGAAGCGCAGTTTTTTGTTATCATCCTAAAAAGCTGCTGATGAAATAATAAATCAGGCCGATGCCTGCTATTATAACAAACAGCGGCATAAAGAAAATAAACAAACCAATCAGTACGCAGATAACCAGCAAAGCGGTAAGCAGCCCACCGCCGCAGCCAAGGTTTTTAACGTAAATTTTAGGGCCTCTGCCGCTGCGCGCACCGCTGTATTCTTCGCTGCGGTATTCGTAAGTCTGCCTGTATTCGGGGCTTCTTGTGCCATTATTTCCGGCAGTGTTTTCTTCATAACCACTTTCGTCAATGGTTACGCCTTCAAACTCATCACGCTCACGCGGATTGAGTATCGTTGCTTCCTGCTCGAATCTGTAATGGCAATATGGGCATTCTTCTGTGCCTTTAGGCACTTCCCTACCGCAAAAATTACATTTCATAAAGTTCTCCTTTACATGTAAGCACTCATGAGCATTGCCAAAATGCCTTCTTCGTTGCTGTAACGCGGGTCATGCTTCTCTATTTGCAGCACTTCGCATATCGTTTCGGAAGCCTTTTGCATGGCAGCCACTTCCGTTCCGCAAAAACCGGCAATGCGTTCATCAAAGAAAGTATAGGCACCGTTAAGTTTTACAAATGTATAAATTATGCCTGCTGCCCATACCGTTTCGCTGTAAGCAGCCAAATCTGCACCCGCAGCCTGCAAATCGCACCACATCTGCGTTGCCAGCCGCACATCCGCAAGTGCAAAATAATTTTTCAGCATAATATTTTTTAAAATACCGGCAACCAGCGTTTCATCACTGTAAGGCGCTGCCGCAAATGCGGTATGTTCCGTATAGTTGTTAAAGTTTTTATGCGCAATGCCTGCCGCATATAAAAACAGCATATTGCGCAGCACCATAGGATAATACTCGCTGAACCACTGCCAGTCCGGTTCCTTCTGCTGTACGCTTACCCATTTATAAGCGCGTTTTAAAGTATCGCGCAGGCATAAAGCGTTTATGTTGTCTATCTTGTAGCCGCGCATATTTTCGGTAAGCATATTATCGTTGTAAAACAAATGCCCGATAAACAGCATATCCGTTGTATCAATATCTTCGGTTAACGGCAAATTAAGCTGGTAAGTTTCGTTTGTAAGAAAATCACGGCATAAATACATGCCTTCTTCGCCAAAACCTTCCACGGTAAACAGCACCAGGCGCGCGGAAATAATTTCCTTTAAAATATCGCTGTTGCGCTTGGCAAAGCCTGCATCGTAATAACTGCTGTCACTGCTGCATACAGTTTCGTAAAAATATTCCAGCGGGTGCATATCGCGCAGCATCAAACGGTAATCAAGCAAAAAATAATCCCAAAATGAATTAAAGGCTTCCTGCCTGCTTTTTGCCGACTCGTTAATGGCATTGCCAAAAATTCCATGATACAGCACGGAAGCGCGTTCCAAATCAACGCTGAACCTGCTTTCAGTAAAAAATTCATGCATTGCCGCATAAATTTCCTGCATCCGTTCATTTACGTTTAAAAATATTTTATTGGAAGCATCCGGCACCGTAAACAGGCGGCGGTCTTTATTTTCATCAGTAAAACTTCCGTCCGGATTCACAATATTCATTTTTCCGCCTGCCAGCAGTTTTTCTTCCGCTTCAAGCGGAGCACCGGCGTCAGAAATTACATTTTTCTTCTGCAAATAGGCGTACAGCCTCACGCAGGTATCCAGAAAATATTTTGTATGCTCATAATCGGCATCAAATTCGGATACGTTGCGGCCGCACCAGGCAATGCAGTCCACAAAATCATCCGCGCTCATATCGCCAAGCATAAGTTCCGTATTACCAAGGTAAAGGCACAGCATTGTCAGCTGGTCCCATATATCATACAATTCTTCCTGCGTTTTTCCATGCCATGCTTCTATACGCAGAAAGCCCTCGGCGTATTCCCGACGGAGCAGAAAATTCCAGCCCGGGTCATGCCCGTAAAAATCTTCCACTAAATCGTAAACATTATCCATTCTTTATAAAATACCTCTTTCTGTTATAGCTTATTATAACATATACAAGCGGGCAACTACAATAACACTGCCCTGTATAAAAAAGAACGGCTTTGCAGCCGCTCTTTGAAAAATTTTTTATTCTTCACCGATAACCAGCACTTCCGGATGAAGTTCCACACCGGCTTTTTCCATAATTACTCTGCGCACGTCCGCTATCAGCTGCAAAACATCTGCCGCCGTGGCGTTGCCGCAGTTTACAACAAAACCTGCATGCTTGGGCGAAACCTGCGCGCCGCCAACCTTATAGCCTTTCAATCCGGCTTCCTCAATAAGCGTTCCGGCAAAATATCCCGGCGGACGCTTAAACATACTGCCGGCACTTGGCATTTCCAGCGGCTGCTTGCTGATGCGCCTGCTGCTGAAATCGTCCATCATGGCTTTAATGGCGTCTTTGTCGCCGGACTGCATATTAAGGCAAACTTCGGTAATAATATAGCCGCTTTCCTGCAAACTTGTTTTGCGGTAGCCAAACTGCAAATCCGCTGCGGTAAGCACAAACTCCCTGCCGTTCATATCCATAACGGCTACACTTTCAACTACGCCTTTCATTTCACCGTTATACGCACCGGCATTCATGTAAACGGCGCCGCCAATGCTTCCCGGAATGCCTACGGCAAATTCCATGCCGCTTAAACCGCATTCCCACGCTTTGCGTGAGGCCAAAGCCAGCGAATAGCCGGAACCGAAGAACAGCCTGTTGCCGTCACGGCGGAAACTTTTAAGTGCATTGCCAAGCTGAATAACCAGCCCGCGGATACCCTTATCGCGCACAAGCACATTGGAGCCGTTGCCGAGAATTGTTACCGGCACTTCGTAATCTTTGGCAGCTGCAAGGGCAAAGGCAAGCCCTTCAGAATTTTCCGGCTGCACAAGCACATCTGCCGGGCCGCCGATTTTAAACGAAGTATGCCTGCTCATTGGTTCACAGCAATAAACCCTACCGGGCATTTTTTCTTTTAAAACTTCTGCTAACAGATTAACGGAATTATTCACCGACAGCTTCCTTTACAACGTCATTAATCGTTTTGGTAATATCGGCCATCATCATCTGGAAGCGCATAAACGCGTGCAGATATTCCATGGCGGTCGGGTTCAGGCTTAATAAAGAAGAAAGTTTCTGCAGCTTTTCTTCTTTTTCTTTGTCAACTTCCTGTTTCTGATATTTGGCAAGTTCAATTTCAGAGCTTAATTTAATAAAATCATTGGCAAGTTCTTCAGCCTGAGCATCTTTTTTAAGGACAACTCTTGCTTCCTGTAATTTTTTAAATTCATGGCTTTCCTTTAATGCTTTAGCCAGTTCGTTAGCGCAATCATAAACGTTCATTATATGTCACCTCATAATTAATTATGTTTTTTCGTAAATATTATAACACATTTACAGATACTGTAAATGCCTGTTACTGCGGTTTTACATTCAAATGTGCAAATCCTTTGATATCTCCGTAATCAAAGTGCCACCATTCAGTTTCGCTTGCCGTAAAGCCTGCCATCTGCATGGCGCTGCGCAGCAAATCACGGCGGTAGCGTTCAAGTGTTGTGCCGCCTGCAAAATCTGCGTACTGGCGCACGGACGGCTCATCAAAATCACTAATCATACCGGCATTTTCGCCTGTTGCTAAAAGATACAGGCTTACATCAATGCTGCGGCCGGTATTATGGCTGAAGCCAGCTTCCGGCGCAGGCAGCATGGATTTTTTATCTGCCGGCAGGGCGTCATAGGCAAGTTTGGAAACCGACCACGGGCGGTAAGCCTCCCATACCAGAATACCGTAGCCATAGGGTTTTAAATATTGCTGTGCCTGCGCCAGTGCCTGTGCAGCGTCGGCATCCAAAAATGCCCGCTGGTCATCGGTAAGCGCCTGGCCGAAGCAGTTATCTGCCTGCGCATAACGCAAGTCAAATTTAAGCCCCGGTACGGCCTGTGCCAAATCAACAAGCTGTGCCTGCTGCCCGGCGCCAAGCTGCGCCGGCATTACGGCAGCGTCTGCCGCAGTTTTTAATGCCTGCCAGTCACTTGCAGGAGCAAAG
>OKWE01001281.1_pt1 | contig 11932 bp, 9 predicted proteins | sample 1607051 | NCBI WGS metagenome assembly OKWE01 (sample SAMN04414079, study PRJEB24778) | human gut metagenome | material: faecal | host: Homo sapiens | reverse complement strand
GCGATGTGTCCGGTTCCGCGGTGGCAGTCTGCGTTTCCGCGGCATGCTGCACCTGTTCTTTTTCTGCCGTAGAACCACAGCCAGACAAAACCGACACACACATACAAAGGGACACGATAATTACCGTTAATTTCCTGCTTTTCATACTTTTTCTCTTTGACCGGATGATTTCTCCGATCCATCCTATCTGTTTTCCTGTAACTTTTGACACATGTACATCATTTTCAAATACGATGTACTGGGATTGCCGCCGTCTGGCAGACAACTCACATTTTATTTTTTCTGTGCATCTGATACACTGACTTTATGATCATACCAGGTTCCCTTGGTTCCAAGAATTGCAAGGTCAAACTCTTTTCCAAGTTCTTCTACCGGCACGTCAAATCCGTAAACTTCCTCTGTCGTTCCATCGCTGTATTTTACTTTATCTGTCGTTGGCTGTAACAATTCTGCACCGTCTTTTTCTGCATCTTTTGCGCTTCCCAGAAACAGATTTACGATTTTCTTGGATACCAGACGAATATGAATGGTCATCTTTTTGTCTTTTACGGTAAGGGTTCCACATCCATTGTCTGCTTCATTGACATGAAACATCCCACTGTCGGTATTAAACTTTGCGGTATAAGTGCCGTCCTCCAGCGCGGATACCGCGCTGGAAGAAGCAGACTTGGAAACTATTCCAAGTGACTCAATTGCTTTTTTTGTATGCTCTACATAAAGTTTCTGGACAGCTTCAATCTCACCAAGTCCGGCAATCTGTGTGTCAACACTGTCGAAATTGCCGCTTGCAGTGAACTGGCTCTTCCAGGAATCGTCATCGTCTCCTGCCATGTCATTGTTTGCATGATCTCCGGCAACAACCATGAGTGGACGAAGAATAACTTTCTTGTAACCTGCGTCCTTAACTGCCTTGATTACATTTTCACAGGAAGTCTCTTCCGGCTTCCCCTCTACGGTTCCGATAAAGACATTGTCATAACCAAGCTTATCCATCTGTGTAGACATCTGGCTGTAACTTACTTTTGCAGAATGGGAAGTACCGTGTCCCATGAATACAAATGCAGTACCGTCCTTCTTTGCAGCATCCAGTGAATCGTATCCTGCGGTTTTTACGGCTTCTGCTGTAATGTCTTCTGCAACTGCCTTCTTGTCATCGTTGATCACTGTTGCATCATCACCAACTTCGCCAAGCAGCGGTTCCGCAACGACAACTTTTTCAAACTTATCCTTATATGCATCCAGCTCTCCGACAAGTTCATCATACTCTGCCCCATGCATCAGGTGTGTCGGCTGGATCACCAGATTCTTTACCCCGTTATCGACCGCTCTCTGTAATGCCTGGTCTACGTTGTCGATCTTCTCGCCATCTCTTGCCTGTACGTGATTGATAATGATCTGTGCGGTAAATGCCCTGCGGACTGCCCAGTCCGGATTTGCTGCCTGAATGGCTTTTTCCACACCACTGATATCTGCGGCACGGCTGTCATTAAAAGATGTACCAAAGCTTACGACAAGGATTTCATTATCTCCGATATTATCCTGATTTAACGGATCATCCTTGGAAGCATCACCGGTATCTCTGCCGAAATAATCCGGATCTGCATTTTCACCGGAAACAAGTGCTTTCTGTGCATCTGTCAGCTTGTCCCATGCTTCTTTTGCAGCAGCACACTGCTCATCGGTTTTATCTGTTCTTTCCTGAACATAAATAGCATCAATCAATTCTGCTACCTCATCTGCTGCTGCCTGATCGTCTTTTGCAGACTCTGTGCCCTGCGAATTTTCTACCTGATTGTTGTCTTTGCTGTCTTTGTTTCCGCATCCGGCAAGCATGCCTGCAGCCAGTACACATGTCAGAAACAATGCAAGTGTTTTCTTTCTCATAATTCTCTCCTTTTTGAAATACAGCATAGGCTGCATTTCCTGCATACACCGCATCCACCCTGACGGATTTCTCATGCGATGTATTCTTTGGGTTGACGGGTTGCTTCATCTCATAAGATCACGCATCATCCAAAGTGCCAAAAGAAAAGCCCCACCCGGAACATTCCGAAAGGAGCAATCAACCCATGCAAAAAGGAACTGTCTGTGGACGGCTGTCCCACACAGTTTTCTGTAACATGCAGTACGATCAATGACTCGTGATCTGAAAGTAAAAACTTTCTGTACCAGATCATTGGCAGGTTTCCTGGCTCATAGATCATCATAACATGCTTCGCCTTCCCAATGCAGTTGCATCAGTGGCATATGAAATGCAGCCTAAGCTGCATTTCCTACGTACATCGCATCCGCGTCAGCGGATTTCTCATGCGGTGTGCTCCTTCTTGAAATGCAGCCTAAGCTGCATTTCCTACGTACACCGCATCCGCCCTGGCGGATTTCTCATGCGATGTGCTTCTTGCAGTTACTCCCTAATCACAGTGACGAGTTCGTACAGGATTTGCACCTGTTTCCCTTTTACCCTGCGCATACAAGCCCATATATCCCATGCAAAGTGGCTTTATATGACAGGCACCAACGATCTTCTTTATGAAACTTTCTACATATTAGCATATTGCGCGTTTATTTACAATGCGAAAATTGCATCAGATTTCCGTCGTTTACAGTAATTTTTATTGACAGTTCATATACCCCTGCTTTTGACACATCAAAAAAACTCTGCATAAACTGTATAAACACAGTAATGCAGAGATTAAAAATATGTGTGCTATTTACTTTTAACAATTTTTTCGACTTCATCCGGATTCGGCATAGAACGAATCGCACCCTTTTTTGTTGTGACAAGATATGCAGCAGCATTTGAGATTCTGAGCATTTCAATCAATTGTTCTTCTGTCAGATGATCGACATCATGCTCCAAAAGATAATTTAATACACTGCCACAAAAAGTATCTCCTGCCCCTGTTGTATCTACTGTCCCTCCCAGCAGATACGATGGTACAAATACCTTTTTCCCCTGATAATAGGAATAACTTCCATCTGCACCTGCAGTCAGATTCAACAATCGAATATTCGGATATTGATCCATCAAAATCTGTACACCTTCATCAAAATCTGACGTATCTGTCATAAATTCAATTTCATTATCCGAAATTTTCAAAACATCACATTGACCTAACCCATATGCAATCTGAACTTTTGCCTCATCCATACTTTTCCAGAGCGGCGGACGAAGATTCGGATCAAAAGAAATTAATAATCCCTGTTCCTTAGCCAATGCGATTGCCTGAATCGTTGCTTCTCTAACCGTTTCATCCGTCATGGATAATGTACCAAAATGAAAAATTTCAGCCTGCCGAATCAGATCATAAGCAACTTCGGATGCTTTCAGCATCATATCAGCTCCCGGATGACGGTAAAAGGAAAATTCACGGTCTCCGTTTTCAAAGTTTTTCACAAACGCTAATGTTGTATTATAATACGGATCAACAATCAGTCCCTTGTGATCAATTCCGATTTCATCCAGAATATCTGTCAGCATTTTTCCGAACAGGTCCTCTCCGATTTTGCCGATGAAAGCACACGATCTGTCATACTTTTTCAACAAGGCAAGCACATTGCATGGAGCACCTCCGGGATTTGCTTCAAAGACAGGATTTGTCTGCTCACTTATGCCATAATCCGTAAAATCAATCAATAGTTCTCCAAGAGCGATCACATCATACTTCTTCATGCCGCTTCCTCCTGCTTAACCAAGCATATAACGTTCAAATTCCAATGCTGCCTTAGCATCCCGATCCAACGCTTCCTCACTGGTATCCGGGACAATATCACGCCATATTTTAATATTCTGTCCTACCGTTCCTCCCGGCATGACAAAAGGTTCCATAACTACGGTCTTATCATATTGGATATCGCGAAGTGCTTCCCCAATTTCCCGCCAAGGTGTTCTTCCTTTGCCCGGAACCATACGGTTGCACTCACCGGTATGAAAATGTCCAAGCAAACTGCCCGCTGTACGGATTGCGGCGCCGATGCTCTCTTCTTCAATATTCATATGAAAGGTATCCAGCATAACGCTTACATTGGAAGCCTTTGGCTCTAATTCTCTGACACTTTTAACAAAGGAAACCCCTTCCGCTGCTGTATTCAGCACGTGGTTTTCAAAACGGTTCAGACACTCAAGTCCAAGCACTTCAATACCACATTCCGAAGCAATTTTGCCAAGTTTTGCCATGCCTTCAATTCCGCGCTCCCAATCCCCCTTCTTGTCAACCGGTTTCGAATAATCAATCGGCCAGCAGGAATAGAGCGCCCCACCAATGAGAGTTGCCCCGATTTTTTCCATTCTCTGGAACAAATCCGTATAGAACGCCAAAGCGTGCTTACGCACCTGCGGATCACTGCTTGCGATGTTATTTTCCGGTGCCGGACCATATCCCACCGTAAGGCGAATATTCTGCTCCTTTGCATGCTCCTTTAGTGCCTTTAGATCCCCATCACTATATTCCGGAAGCGGACCTGCGGCAATTTCTAAAATGTCATATCCAAGCTTTGCCACCTTATCAATATAATAGTGGTAATCGCCATCCCATTCATGTTCCCAATATGCATAATAAATTCCGTGTTGCATCACGTACCCTCCTTTGCTATTTTGACGCTGCCTTTTTTGCACGTTTCTTTGAAATCGTAATATTAAATACCAGAACCGCAAGTAATGCTACTCCCCAGATCATGTCCCGGTAGTAATTGCTGATTGCCGGGAACTGGTTCAAATAAGAGGACAATGTCTGCAGAATAATGACAGCAAAAGCGATACCAGGGATGTTACCAAATCCTCCATCAGGATTGATTCCACCTAAGACAGCAACCAGAATCGTCTGCATGGTATAACTTGTTCCGAAATCAGCCTTTGCGGAATTTAATCTGGACAAACTTACAAGTCCTGCAATCGCAGACAGGATTCCGGAAATCATATAGCAGCATAATGTTGTCTTCTTTACATTGATTCCGGCAAATTTTGAAGATTTTGCATTTGTTCCTACCAGATACACTTTATTTCCAAAACTTGTTTTACTCATGATCAGAGTCAAAATAATGGTACAAAGCAAAAACAGAATAAAAGGGAATGGGATCCCGAAAATGGTCATCGCTGAAAGAATGTTAAACTGACCGTTTGCGGAAACAGTACTTCCTTTTGACAGTACGATTGATATTCCCATATACAGTTCATAGCTTCCAAGTGTTGCCAGCATCGGTGGAATGTTAAGGAAGCTGACCAAAAATCCATTAAAAATACCGCATAAAGCACCTACAATAAGTGCAACAACACATGCAAGAACAATTCCCGCTACGCCGCTTGTATTGCTCTGAATGATCAGTCCCGCGCTAATACCACAAAGATTTGCGATATAGACGGTTGACAGATCGATTCCACCACTCAGCATACAGACACCCATTCCAAGCGACATAAGACCATATTCTGTGAGCTGCTTGCCGATTGACTGAACATTACCGACATTTAAAAACTGTGAGGACTTTGTAATTCCTGTAATAAAAAGCAGTGCCACTAGAATAATAATTAATCTTCTTGAATTTTCATCGAAAGGTAAAGTCATACCCTTTTTCATTTTCTTTGCTTCATTCATGTCTACGCTGCCCCCTTCTTTTTTGCTGATGTCCTGGATGCCCGCATCGCCTGCATCGCGGATACCGCTGTACCGATAATAATGATTGCTCCAATAAATACTTTTTCCCAATATACAGAGATTCCAAGCAGAATCAGACTATTGGAAACCATCGTAAGAAGCAGGGTTCCGAGAAGGCATCCTCTAAGTGTTCCAATACCACCAATCATACGTGTTCCGCCAAGAACAACTGCTGCGATAACCAGCATTTCCTCTCCGGCATATTCATTCGGCAGATAAAAATAAGACATCATTGCATAACAGAGACCTGCAATCGCTGCAATACCGCCATTTACAACAAACACCAGAAATCTCACTTTTCCAACATTGATTCCGGCTCTTTCCGCACTTACTTCGTCTCCTCCAACCGCATACACACTTCGTCCTGCCATCGTATAATTCAGGATAAAATATGCAATCAGATAAAGAACGATCATAATAACAAACGTAAACGGAAGTGAAGAACTAAGACCGGACTTTGCATTGGTTACCGTAACCAGATTAATCTTACTTAATGCATAAAGTTTCTCCGGGAGTTCCGTTCTTCCCGCTTCAAACGTACCAAATAAAATACCGCTGCAGATCGACGACGTACCAAGTGTAACGATCAGACTGTTAAACTTGTATTTCACTATAAAAAAACCATTTATGCAGCCAATCAGGCAGCCAACGACAATGGCAATCGCAAAAATCGGAATGACACCTAGCGAAAAACGATTTCCCAGTGTTACCGCAATATACGCAGACAACGCTGCAATTAACGGAAACGATACATCCGCACCGGTACTTACAAAACTAAGTAACGCACATATTGCATAAATTCCCGGTATGATCATGGAGCGAACCAGATCCATTAAATTATTGCTTGTAAAAAACAGCCCGGAACGTACTTGGATGATGAGTGCGAATGCAACAATTATACAAAACACATAAAACTCTGTTTGTTTCAATAAGCCTTTCATCTTAAGTTTCATCTTTCCACTCCTCTCCTATATTGTAGACTTATACAGATTATCATCTGTAAGATCTTCACCTGTAAACTCTCCGGTCATACTTCCTGCTTTCATGATCAGAGCGCGATCACATAACGCTGTAATCTCTGCCACATCATCTGATACAACCAGTACCGCCATGCCCTGTTTTGCCAGCTCCCGCAGCAATTTATGGATATCATACTTTGCGCCAATATCCACACCAACCGTCGGACCGTTCAAAATCAGAATCTTAGGATGTGTTGCCAGCCATCTTGCAAGAACCACTTTCTGCTGATTTCCTCCGGAAAGCGTCTGAACCGGAAGCGTATGATCCTTCGTCGCAACTCCGATTTCTTTCACCCAATGTTCAGACAGTTCTTTTTGCGCAGATTCCTTCACGCTTCCCAACACGCCGGACAGTTCTTTCAGACTTGTTACTGCAATATTTTTATAAATAGGCTGTGGCAGGAATAACCCTTCCGTCAATCGATCCTCCGGAACCAGCGCGATGCCATGTTTCTGCGCCTCTGCCACATTTTTCAGTTGCACTTCCTTGCCCGAAATACAAATACTGCCTCCCGTTGGTTTCAACATTCCAAACAATGCAAGGCTCAGTTCCGTACGTCCGGATCCCAGCTGTCCTGCAACTCCTAAAATTTCTCCTGCATGCAGATCAAAGCTTACATGTTCAAATCCCTTTGCGGATAAGTCTTTCACTTCCAGCACTTTTTCAGCTTTCGAAAAATCTTTTACCTCTTTTACTTCAGAAGTATCGATATTTCTTCCGGTCATATAATAGGTAAATTTTTCTTCTGTCATCTCACTCGCCGGGCAATGGTATACATTCTGTCCGCTTCTGAGAATGGTAATGCTGTCAGAGATTTCAAATACCTCATCCAATTTATGAGAAACAAATAAAATTGTAATGCCTTCTTTTTTTAATTCTTCAATGATTCCGAACAGACGCGTTACCTCTCTTTTGGTCAGTGCGGTTGTCGGCTCATCCATGATTATGAGCTTTGCATTATGAAGCAGTGCTCTTGAAATTGCAATCAACTGTTTATCTGCAACGGGAAGTGTCTCCACTCTTGCGTCAAGATCTACATCGAAATTAATTTTTTTGACAGCCTCTTCGGCTATCTTTCGGAATTCTTTCTTATTAACAAATTTCTTCTTTTCAGCTAATACCTGATTAAATGCCAAATTCTCCATTACTGTGAGATTCGGGAAAATCGAAAAATCCTGATAGATTACCTGAATGCCTGCTGCAATCGCATCTGCTGTAGACATATTTGTATATTCTTTTCCATCGATTTCAATGGTTCCTTCATCCGGTTTATAAAACCCGGAAATCACTTTTATAATTGTTGATTTTCCACATCCGTTCTCACCGGCAAGACAATGTGTCTCTCCCTTTTTAATGGTCAGATCAACACCTTTTAATGCATGTACACCGCCAAATGATTTCTTGATATTCTTCACACACAAAATATTTTCTGACATTGGTTTTCACTCTCTTTCAAACATTATTCATTTACAGGAAATCCGGATGCTTCCGGTTTCATCGGAGCCACTGCGAAAACTCATTTTAACTGCTTCACATATCCGGATTTCCGTCAAGATTTATAAGGAGTTTTAAATCGACTCTAAAATTTAGAAGTCATAGTCGTCAATATTGTCCGTATTTAAAATTAACGGAGCATTTCCTAATACACAACGATTTGCACCTTCCTGAATGGTTACGCTTTCATATCCGTCCTGACCAAGATCAATGCCTTCTTTCACTTCTTCACCTGCTAATATCTTATAAGCCAGATCACACATCGCATAACCTGCTGACGCCGGATCCCACAGACATACTGCATCAATGGTTCCATTCTTTACATACTCTCTTGTAGCATTTGGTGTACCAACACCTACAATTGATACCTTATCTGTAAGGCCTAATTCTTCTGTTGCCTGTGCTTCACCTAAGATATCGACGGAGGCAGCACCCGTAAATCCTGCCAGTTCCGGATTTGCCTTTAATAATTCCTTAGCCTTCTCGTATGCCGTATCGACTTTTTCAGATGACTCGGCAGATGGTACGGTATCATTAATTAATGACATATCCGGATAATTTGCCTGCTGGTATGCATACTCCGCATTGGAATACTCCATATGGGTTGTTGATGTCGTGTAAGCAACCATCTGCGCATACTGCCCCTTCTCACCCATTGCTTTTGCCAGTTCCTGCATCATTGTGTTACCAAAATCTTCTACATCATATAATGTATTCTTAAGATCAGAAGCTTCATGGCTGATTACAACAATACCTTTTTCCATTGCCTTCTGTAAGACAGACTCAAGTGCGCCCGGATCGATTGGAACAATACAAATCGCATCGACTCCCTGATTAATCATATCTTCCACTAACTGAACCTGAGACGCTGCATCTGCATTAGCCGGTCCTTTCTGGATAACATTGACCGTCTTTGTCTGTCCAAACTCATCAACTCCGACCTGCATACGCTTAAACCAATCGGAAGTTCCGTCTTTTACAACAACTGCGATCGTCCAATCTGCTGCCTCTTTATCTGATTTATACTGTGTTGCATCTAATAAATCTGCGCTCACGCTTACCTGCGTATCGGACTTTGTGCTACCGCTTCCCGATCCTGTATCAACCGCTGAACATCCCGCAGCACCAATCATCATTGTTAATCCCAAAACCATTGCCAATAATTTTTTTGCCATATTTTTGTCCCCCTTTGACAATCTACTCAATATTTCTGTGACGGGATTCCATCTCTTCTTTGGAAATTCCCATTTCTTCACTAATCATCATTACAATTACATCAAAAAATACAAGTAATGCCTGTTCAAACTGATTCCCCATCATCTGAACCGTCGGTACATATTCATCCTCCGAATTATATACCGCCTTATAAGCCGTTGCCGGAATCCGAATCACCTTATCTGCAATCTCCAGAATATGTCCTTTCGCAGATGGCGTAATCAGAATAAGCGTTGCGCCGGTTTTCTTTGCATTGTCACAAAGTATATTTTCATGCGCCACGTCTGCGCTTCCGCATGCACAGATGAACAAATCACCTTTGCCCATTGATGGAGTTGTATCGTCCCATACCCAATGAGACTCCTTCCCCAAATGCATTAACCGCATTGCAAACTCTCTCGTCGAAAGCCCTTCTCTTCCTGCACCCAGCAGGAAAATACGGTCTGCTTTTTTGATTTCCTCCAATAGTTCCCTGACATTTTCATCGCTCATTCTTGCAAAAACTTCTGATAACTCATCCAATGCAATCTTTGACAACTCCTGAAAACGATCCATGTTACATCACCTCCTGGTATTTTTTATGATCAAGGCGACTAAGCGCCTGCATGCCATCTTCATGTGTCCCTGTATAACCAGAGAACAGCCACGCATGAATCATTGCCATTGTGAAATCAATTCCTTTCTTCTCCATAAACCATGCGCCCGTACACAAAACATTTCCATTATTATCATTCTTGCTAAGAACCGCCGGAAATACATCGTAGCAAAGCACTGCACGAATTCCTGGAATCTTGTTAGCTGCCATTGCCATTCCCTGACCGGTTCCGCAAATAAGAATTCCATAATCGCATTCTCTGTTCACAACTTTGTTTGAAACAATTTCTGCTATTTCTGCATATTTTCCGCCATCGGCTTCCTGTTCGGACTCACATCCGATGTCAATAATATCGTACCCCTCGTCTCTCATTCTCTCTAATAATTTCTGATAGAACCGATACGCTGCCGGATCACATCCCATTGCTAATTTCATATATCTTACCTTCCTTTCGTTTAATGAAACCGCTTTCATTTTTTTGTAATAAGTAAGTGATTGTGTATTTTATGAGTAACACACAATCACTCTTTTATAAACTAGAACGTCTGATGAATTAACGGAGAACTCAATATCATGTGCTGATATGCTTCCTCCGGCTGTTCAATCCTCTTCATCAGTAATTCGGCCGCCGAACGACCTAATTCATATGCATCACGCTGGATACAATTATAAGGAATACCAAGATATTGCATCATATCAATCTCATCCAGACCAATATGTGTATACAAATCGGTTTTTCCGTGTGTATGTTCACATACCGCCTGCAAATAACCCTTACTCAACAGGTTATTGCATGTAATCACAGCCGTCGGCTGATCTTCCTGTGCAATCATCCTCTTTGTTACCTGATAACCAGACACCCTTGTATAGGAACCTCTTAATACAAGCTTCTCATCATACTGGATTCCTGCCTGTTTGAGGCCTTCCAGATAGCCTTCAAAACGTTGGATGGAAAGAATATTTTCTTCCTCACCTATAATAATTGCAATCTTACTGTGCCCCTCATTCGCCAAGGCAAGCACTGCTTTACGAACCGCACTCTGATCATCAAAATGAACAATATCGCATTTGAGTCCAACGTCTCGATCCATACATACAATCGGGCAATTCATCCGATCCAGCTTTCGCTGCAACTTATCCAGAATGCCTAATGCTGCATAGTTCACGGCAGGAATATATAATAATCCTCTGACCCGCTGCATTTTCATCATATCCAAAGCTTTATAATCAGCCTCTTTATCATTGTCATTTCCAGAATAAAGCAGAGAATAGTTATGTTTCTTTGTTACATCTTCGACCCCTGAAAACAATTCTCCGAAAAAGGTATTACTGATTTCTGGTACGATAACACCAATTGTTGATGAACTTTTCATAGAAAGATTTCTTGCCGTCTGGGATGGTGTATAATGTAACTCTTTTATAATCCGGCTTACAGTTTCTCTTGTATGTTCTTCTACAATATCCGGAGAGTTCAATACTCTGGATACCGTTGCCTTGGAGACTCCTGCTCTCTCTGCAATATCTGATATTGTGATATTTTTATCGATAGTTAACGCCTCCTTATGTAACCGTTTTCATTGATTGCATTATATGCTTATGCAAAATTTATGTCAATACATGCTCTTTGTTTTCGTTGTATTGCACAGTTTTTTCTCTTTTTCAGATCATTTTCCCTATTTATTTTGTTATTTTTGCCATGTAACCGTTTACATTTCCATACATGATAATATTGGCTTTCAAATTTTATACTTACCATTTACCCGATTTGACGATGTATTGTTTAAAACAACTCAGCCGTTTTGATCCGGCACACCACTTCCGCTCCAGACTCCGCGTGGTTGTAAAAACAAAGCATGCCCCCCTGCTCTTTTAAGAATTTTTTTGCGATCGCAAGACCAAGCCCCTGATGCGTCCGGTCATGCCGGCTGGCATCCCCGCTGTAAAATTCCTGATCTGCATA
>OKWE01001256.1_pt1 | contig 12106 bp, 8 predicted proteins | sample 1607051 | NCBI WGS metagenome assembly OKWE01 (sample SAMN04414079, study PRJEB24778) | human gut metagenome | material: faecal | host: Homo sapiens | reverse complement strand
AATCCGACAGGCGGAGGATTTTTGTGTCCTCAAAGACACAGCAAGATATATTTTCAGTTACCCGAATAATTCTAAGTAACTGAAAATGCCTTCACCGCCGTGGGCAGAATTATCCTCCGCAGTCGGATAATTTCGGGGTTCATTAATCAAAGATTAAGCAATGGACAAGCCATAAAATTAAAAGAATAAGAAGCATGATGAAGAGCAAGTACGGGAGAAATCCCAAGTTGAACCCGAAGACACACTGTGTGATGGTGCGCTTCGATGATGTAGAATGGAACAGGTTTCTGACGATGTATGAGGAATCGAACGTGTACGCGAAGGCAGTCTTTCTCAAGGCGCACTTCTTCGGTCAGAAGTTCAAGGTGCTGAAAGTGGACAAGACGATGCTGGACTACTATACCAAACTGTCGGACTTCCACGCCCAGTTCCGCTACATAGGCACGAACTACAATCAGGTTGTCAAGGAGCTACGCATCCACTTCTCGGAGAAGAAGGCGATGGCGTTGCTCTACAAGCTGGAGAAGTGTACCATTGACCTTGTGAAACTGAGCCGTGAGATTGTAGAGCTTTCAAGGGAGATGGAGAAATGTTACCAATCCAAATCCGACTGACATGGCATCGGTCAAGGTCAAGTTTCGCCCATCCACCATAGGCGGCAAGGAGGGCACAATCTACTATCAGGTGATTCATAACCGTGTGGTCAGGCAGATATATACCGACTATAAACTTTTCGCTTCGGAATGGCAGTCCCATTCCGAAGCGGTCATACTGTATCGTGTTCCGAATAAGCAAGAGCGGAACAACCATTTGCTTTCGATAAGCTCACGCATCAGATGGGATAAGGACAGGTTAAACAAGATTATACAGACCTTATCCCAATCCGGCACATTTGTGACGGATGATGTAGTCGTGCGCTTTCAGGACAACAGGCAGGAGCCATCGTTTAACAACTATATCCGCCAGCAGATTGCCAGATTGAAACGCTTGGGGAAGGTACGCACCTCGGAAACCTATACGGCAGCACTCCGAAGTTTCAGCGGTTTTATGGATGACAAAGAGGTCTTGTTTGACCAGATTAACGCTGACCTGATAGCGGAATATGAGGCTTATCTAAAAGGCAGAGGCAACTCGCCCAATACCATCTCGTTCTATATGCGTATCCTGAAAGCGGTTTATAACCGTGCCACTGAAGACGGATTGACCGAACAACGGCATCCGTTCAAGTCTGTCTATACGGGAGTGGAGAAAACTTTGAAGCGAGCCATATCGCTTGGCGACCTTAAATGCATCAAAGGGCTGGATTTGTCGTTGAAGCCAAACCTTGACTTTGCCCGTGATATGTTCCTATTCTGTTTCTACACAAGGGGTATGTCGTTCATTGATATGGCTTATCTGAGGAAGAAGGACTTGCAGAACGGCATTCTTTCCTACCGCAGACGCAAAACCGGGCAGCAGTTGTTCATCAAATGGGAAAGATGTATGCAGGAGATTGTTGACAAATATCCCGTAAACGAAACCGAATACCTTTTGCCAATCATCACAAAAAGAGGTGAAGATTATCGAAAACAATACGCCAACGAGCTTCATCGGGTGAACCATTTGCTGAAAAAAATCGGAAAACAGCTGGACTTGCCGATACCTTTGACGATGTATGTCGGGCGGCATTCGTGGGCAAGTATTGCGAAAAGCCGTAATGTGCCTATCTCTGTCATTAGCGAGGGAATGGGGCATGATTCGGAGAACACCACGCAAATCTATCTTGCTTCGCTGGATACCTCAGTAGTGGATAAAGCCAATAAAAAAATACTGGATTTGCTGTGAAGCCGTGAATGTTTTGCGAATCTGCCCAACGCTTGCCAAGAGACGGACGAGTTACCCTATATCGTTGATATAGAGTTGTGTTTTCCTTTTTTATAGCTGATTTCGCAAAACATCTGGTATTTCTCGCAAAACAAAAAGCGTGACAACAAGTAAGATTTTCAGCGTTTTATGACTTAAGAATCATTATTTTGCGTAATTTTGCATTATAATATCCGTCTCTTGGCAAGAGATGGTAGTATAAATGGATATTTTAGACAATGATTAAACTTATAAAACATAACCCATATCGTACTTTAGGGGTGTTATCAAACACCCCTTTAAGGGAACGCATCGCCAACCAAAACAAGCTCAATGCTTTTGCTAAGATTGGTAAGTCGGTTATATTCCCTTATGATTTCGATGGAATTATAGAGGAAGTACCTCTAAGAACTCCAGAAAACATCGCAGCAGCTATCACAGCAATTAACCTTGACAGCTATCAACTGAAACACTCCTTGTTTTGGTTTATAAATGCGTCTCCAATAGATGGAGTAGCATTGAAATACTTACAGTCTAAAGATATTATCAAGGCTAAAGAGTTATTCCAAAAGAGAGAGTCATTCTCGTCTTTAATCAATCTCGGAGTACTTGCGTTTATTGAGGGTAATTTTGCAGAAGGTTATGCAAATATTTCAAAGGTGATTCATAACGAATCTTATAGAGTCGATTTGCTTGAAACACTTGGCCTGCAAAATATTACCTTGTCAGAAAATGAGATAGCGGAAATGTTCATTGCCGACTTACTCACGGAGATACCGGCTACAAAATTATTATCAGCTGTAAACAATTCTTCGGACAAAGCGATTATCAGCGAAAAAGCAGTTAATGAACCTATCGCAGAGATTAATGCTGCAATATCTGCCGCCAAGTCAATAAATTCCAAAGATGCCAATGCAAATCTCACCGCAGGAATGGTGTTGATGAATTCAACAAAAACAGCACTCAAACAAGTGAGAGATATTGTTGGTGTAACTAGTACGAAATATCAGATGGTAGCAGATAATCTTGCCAAACAAATACTCCAGTGTGGTATCAACTACTACAATAATGCCTCTGATGATGATGTAGAAAGCCCTCGAAAAGCAATGCCCCTTCAAGCATATGCCTTACAAATTGCAATAGGACAGCTCACCAAGGATAGATGTCAAGAGAACTATGATATTTTGAAAAAGGCAGTTGATGATATGCCTCCAGCAGAAGTTGCCATAGAAACCCGTAAAGTCAAAGAGGAACTTCGCCGTTTTTGCCAGCAACCTGATAAAATTTCACATTCAATAACGCTGCTTAATAACACCAAACCACTGCTTCAGACAATAAAGGCTAAAATTGGTACGGCCAATACGTTCTATATGTCGCTTTCTACTCAGGTTGTAGGAAATGCTTTATACAATCTCATCGAAGAGGTAAACACGGCACAAAATTATTTTAGCGCTGTAGTAAAGGTTATAAAAGAAAGTGGAATAGACCCAAAACTATTAAATTATTTAGATGATGAGCATTCACCAACGAAAATTATAGATAGTAAGGTAAAACCAGTTCTACGTGAAGCATGGAAAGCAACTACAATTATGGATGGATTTGACATGGAGACTGATTTCCGCACAAAGCGATATATTCCCAATAGAAGTTCACTCAAAGAAATGTGCGAAACTCTTCATATCTCCACGTCTTCTTCGAGTTACCAGTCTTCCTCTCGTGCATCCACAACCACCACGAGGACAACAACGCCGCCACGTACTACGCCCCCATCTTCTTCAACGTCATCATCTGATGATGAACTACCAGTAGGGTGCTGGGTGGTTATTATAATAGCAATCATAATATTTTTAGCAAACGTTTTAGGATGACAAAAATTACTACATTATTATTTGCGCTCACAATTCAAGTTGCCGTAAGTGCAAATGCTAACGATTCGCTTCGTCATTGCTATCAGCAATTGGACATTGCGAATTCAGGTATTCAAACTCTCAAAACGGAGAATCGTGAGCTTAAAGCTAAAATCAGGACTTTGAATAAAACAATTGATACTCAAAAGACTGAAACAGACTCTCTCAAAGGTGAACTGACCGCAGCAAAAAATGACATCACAGCTCTTGCTGATAGTCTTAATGTCAACATCTCAAACACTCGTTCTGAACTTCAAGCAAGTTCAAACACTCTCAATCAAACGATTCGCGAAAAATCACAAACTGGTCTATGGATTATCATTGTGATTGCACTGATTTTCATTATACTGGCATTCATATTTGGAAAAGCAATAGCGAAACGTAAAAACGAGGTGGAAAATCTATCTGCCAAGGCCGACAAACTCAACGAGGAAATAGTCTACAGACTGTCTACTGAAATGAATGACATACAAGTTATTTCTAAACAAATTGGGGCACTTGTATCTGCACCGGGAGTTAATACCGAAAGTGAACAGAAGTTGATTACCACTCTTGCTGACCGTATCACTTTTATGGAGATGACACTATACAAAATGGATAACTCTGTAAGAGGTCATAAACAGCTTTCCAAGTCAATCAAGCAAATGAAAGACAATCTGCTTGTCAATGGATATGAGCTTGTAGATATGCTTGGTAAAGACTATCATGAGGGTATGAAGGTTACAGCAAATTTTGTTGAAGATGAGGAACTACCAGAAGGCAAGCAAATAATCACGGGCATCATCAAGCCTCAAATCAATTACAAAGGCAAGATGATTCAATCAGCTCAAATCACAGTAAGTCAAAACATTTAAAAATATATTCAACATGGCTCAAGCTAAAATGAAATTCGGGATTGACCTTGGTACAACCAATTCCGCAATTTGTAAAATGGAGAGTGGCGAGCCTGTCATTAAAAAGACAGACACGTTGAAAGACACTTTGCCATCGTGCGTATCTTTTACCAAAAAGAAAATTGCAAAAGTAGGAGATAGTGCCTATAACGACCTCCGCCAAGACAAATCACGTGCCACGAAAAAATGGTCTAATGACCGCGAAAACGTATTCATTGAGTTTAAACGAAATATGGGTACGGACAAATCGTATGAGAGTTCTAATATGGGAGAAACTTTTTCTCCGGAGCAACTTTCTGCCGAAGTTTTGAAGGCTCTCAAATCGTTTATCGGTGATGAAAATATTACATCCGCTGTTATCACAATCCCTGCCAAATTTAAAGCAGACCAAATCGCAGCTACTAAACGTGCTGCTCAAAAGGCTGGTATTGAACATTGCGAACTTCTCCAAGAGCCGATTGCCGCATCTATGGCGTATGGTCTGAGCGCATCCAACAAAAATGGTCAATGGCTTGTGTTCGATTTTGGAGGCGGCACATTTGATGTTGCACTTATCAAGGTAGAGGATGGCATCATGCAAGTTAAGGACACCGAAGGAGACAATTACCTCGGCGGCAAAAACCTTGACTATGCAATCGTTGATAGCATTATCATTCCTTACCTAAAAGAGAATTACTCTATCACAAACATTATGGAGAATGAAACCACAAGAAACATTCTTCGTGATGCCATGAAGTTCTATGCTGAACAAGCGAAAAATCAACTGTCATTCAAACCACAAGCTGACATAACCTCTCAACTTGATGAGTTTGGCGAAGATGATGAGGGGGAGGAAATAGAACTCGACATGGTTATCACTCAAGAGCAGCTTGCATCTGTACTCACACTCGTGTTTCAAAAGGCAATCGACATTACCAAGCAGCTTCTTAAACGTAATGGTTTGTCCGGAAGCGACCTTGACAAACTGATTCTTGTAGGTGGACCAACTTATTCTCCAGTTCTTCGTGAGATGCTACGCAAACAAGTCACGCCCGATGTTGATACCGACATTGACCCCATGACAGCTGTTGCAAAAGGGGCGGCACTGTTTGCTTCCGGTATAGATAGTGATGTCAAAGAAGAGTTAGCCATCGGTACTGTTGCACTCACACTTTCTTATGAAGCAAATTCGGTTCAACCAATCGAATTTGTAACCGTACAACTATCAAAAGAGGAATGTTCCGGTTATATTCCATCCAAACTGTTTGTAGAACTTGTACGTAGCGACAACGGTTGGTCAAGCGGAAAAGTCGAAATCAATGAGATAGGTGATGTCATAGAGTGTCAACTCATGGAAGGCAAAAATAATGCGTTTGCTGTCAACGCTTATGACGAAAAAGGGACAACTATCCCTTGCTTTCCTAAAGAGATAAATATCATGCAGGGTATTGTTGTCGGCAATGCTGTTTTGCCTTACAATATCTCAATTGAGGCTCACGATAGTGGTCTCGAAAAGAATGTGGTAAAGTCGGTAAAAGGTCTTGAAAAGAACCAGCAGCTTCCAGCTGTCGGTACACTCAATGGACTTAAGACTCGTAATCAATTGCGTCCCGGCATGACTGAGGACACTTTGGTGATACCCATCTATCAAAGTGAACACAACGCAGACGGCACATCTGCGATTCATAACGACCATGTCTTTGATGTAGTCATAACAGGCGATGAGATTGGACAAATAATCCCTGTTGGAAGTGATGTTGACATCACTATCAAGGTGAATCGTTCGCAAATGTTGAAACTAGAAGCATTCTTTTCCTTCAGTGGAGATACCGTGGAAAAAGATGTAAAAATCGAAGCTCGCTCGGTTATTACATCTCATGAACTGGAAAGGCTCAAAGACTCTGCGAACTTAAAACTCCATGCCCTTAAATCTTCTTCTGCAATTAAGGATTCTGAGACAGCAGAAGCAGAAAAACTCATCAATGAGGTTAACGACCGTTTCGACGGTGAAAAAAGCTCCGAAGATGGTAGGATGCATCTTCAGGCTGACATTCGCCGTGCTTTCCTGAAAATGGAAGAAGTCGAGCAAGGGCATGAATGGGATTCCATTGAAGCTGAAATCAGGGAAGAATTCGACCGCCTTGAAAAAGGGAATAATGAGCTTGGCAACAAATATGACCAACAGGTAGCCGCTGTTCGTTCACAGGTCGATTCCGTTATCCGTTCAAAGGATGTTCGTCAAGGACGAATAGTTCTTGATGATATTAACAGCTTGTTTGTTGCAGTGACACTCATCTATCAGTTAATGGGTTTCATTGACTTCCACCTTCGTAACTTTAATACCATACAATGGAAAGATGCGACCAGAGCACGTCAACTTCTGCAACAAGGTAAGGAAATTGCTAATACCAATCCGTCCGAAAGTTCACTTCATCCCATCGTACGTTCGGTCATAGATTTGATGATTGAACCACCAACAAGTGGTCCCGGCGTTAGCTTCTAAAGTGTATGGAAAAGATATGGAAAACGGAGCAACTTGAGAAAATAGCTGCTAATACATCAATATTTAAGCACATTCCCGCAGAAATCGGGAATGTGCTATACTGCGATACCAATCAGCCTGAAACCGTAAAGTTAAGTGACAAGGAATCTAAAAAAAGAAAGGTTATTGCTATTTCAATTTGTAGCATAATTTTATTATTGTATTGGTCTTTTTTTTATGAGCACTATATATGGGGAGCTATAATTACAGTGATAGCTCTGTTGGTTACTATTGGAGTTTGTGATACCACTTTTTCGGGTACAGATTACTTTGTAGGTAATAAAGGATTTGCTACCGTATCGTTTGTAGATTCAAGAGACAACATTACATCTTCCAATGTTTATCTTTTCAAGGACATGGAGTATCTCTTTACTGGCGAAACCATCGTAAAAACGAATTATACCTATAGTAATACTCAATATTACTTTTCAATATTCGGTAAAGAAGATAAGGAGACCCATCAATTCAACAGAATATTTTTTGCCGAGGGTTCTTATGATGATAAACATCCAAAAGACCCAATGAATCCTAATGGTGCAAATGAAGAATACAGTATGATGAAAATGGTAGAAAAGGTATGGACAACCCACTTCGTACTTGAACATTCCCAAGATGGGAAGGTCAAATTCGGTATTCTCAATGAAGAAACTTTATACTCTGATGCGTTATCTATTTCTCGTAATGAAGTAGATGTGTATGGGACAATATATAATCCTTCAAATACCAAAAATATCTATACATCTAATGGAAACTTGGTCATTGAACACATTAATCATTCGAAGAAATTTTTCGGCTTTATTGAAAAAGGAAATATTAGCAGTATTCCGTTGTCCTCATTAGGGAATCGTCAGGCATTTTTGATTTTTTTTGACAGGCTTTATAGAGGATAGTATGTTTACACTTGCGAAGAGACAACAATTAGGTAACTACATAATCACCTTTCAAGTCAAAGAAGGTGATTATGCAGAAACCTATCGCGTGAAAGACGCTGATGGGAAAAATCGCTTTCTCAAACTCATCAACTGCGCCAAACTACATCGTACTCAATTTGATGCAAACGGTAATATATTGGAGGTGCAGATTGCAAAGACACTTAATCATCCTAATGTCGTCAAATACCACGATAACGGTGAGGTCGTTTTAGATGGTCGCAAATTTGCTTATATCGTATTCGATTATATCAGTGGTGAAACGGCTTCACAGTACATTGCTCGTGAAGGGAGTCTTAGTGTATATGATGCAAAGACTATCGTATTAGGCATCCTTAATGGCATTAAATTCCTTCATACGCAACAAGAGCCGATTATGCACAACGATTTGACTATCCAAAACATCATGCTGGATATGTCGAAAGGTACTAACGTACCTCGCATTATTGACTTCGGCTATGCTCGTTACCTATCACAAGGTTCTTCTTCCTTTAATAAAAACGGGTTATCTCCTTTTTATTTGGCACCCGAAGCATTGAATGGTGTGTTTTCGGTAAAGTCAGACATCTTCTCAAGCGGTGCGATACTTTATAATCTTATATTTGGTATACCACCATATTTTGTTGACTTGTCAGATTGCAAGAATGATGCTACTGCTCAACGCGAAAAGATTGATGCTCAAAGAGAATTGCCGCTTCATATTCCCGATAACGATAAATTTGAGCTTGATGAACAAATTATGAATATAATGCGGAAAGCCCTTGCATCTGACATTGAGGAGAGATTTGAATCGGCAGATGAGTTTATTCGGGCTTTGAATGGCGATATAAAAATCGCTCGTATTGACAATCAAAAGAAAGCCAAAAGTGGGAAGACTCCTACAAAGAAAGTTTCGTATTCAGTGCCAAAAGGGAAAGGCTTTTCCGCCATTGCTGGGATGGAAGAACTGAAAGAGCAAATGCGCGTAGAAGTGATAGACGCTCTTAATTCGCCAGAGGAGTATGCGAAATATGGCTTGACAATTCCTAATGGGATGCTTTTATACGGTCCTCCCGGATGTGGTAAAACCTTTTTTGCAAAGCATTTTGCTGAAGAAGTCGGTTTTAATTTCATGCTAATCAAGCCAAGTTCTCTCAAAAGCCGCTTCGTAAATGCGACTCAGGAGAATATTGCTCAGATGTTCAAAGATGCTGAAGAAAATGCACCTACCATCATTTTCATTGATGAAATGAATGAATTGGTACCTAACCGTGACAGCGATGTACACGAGATGGCGCGTAGTGCTGTCAATGAAATGCTTGCTCAAATGGATAGAACAGGAGAACGTGGTGTATTTATTATTGGGGCAACTAATTATCCAGATATGATCGACCCTGCGATACTTAGGGCTGGTCGTCTTGATAAAAAATATTATATTGGCACTCCTGATTTCAAGGCTCGTTCCTTAATGTTTGAACTTTACCTGAAATCAAGACCGTATGATTTCGGTTTAGATTATGAAAAGCTTGCCCAACTGACAGAAAATTATGTTTCTGCAGACTTGGAAATGATAGTCAATGACGCTTCACGAATAGCTCTGCGACAAAAATCAAGAATTACAATGGTTATTCTTGAAGATGTTATTAGTAAAACCAAACCGTCATTGACAAAATCCGAACTTGACAAATATTTAAGGATAAAAGCGGCAATGGCTGGTGAACAAATACAACAATCACGCCGAAGAATCGGTTTCTAAATAAAAATGCTACGAATATGAAAACAAATGAATTATATCTCAAAACATTGTTCTGTTGCTGTGCTTGTGATGGAGAAATCGCACAAGAAGAAGTGGATATGATTAAAGAATTAACCGAAAATAGTACTCTTTTTCAGGAGATTCAAGTAGAATACTCAATTAATGAGTATGTCAATCAGATTAATAGTCAAGGAAAAGCCTTTTTGAAAGATTACCTTAGTGAACTTTCAAATACAGTTCTTTCCGATGATGAACAAATCACACTAATTGACCTTGCCATAAAAATGATAGAAGCAGATAAGCAAGTCCTTTATTCAGAGGTTAAATTTTTCAAGAAAATCCGAAGCCGAATAACTGTAAGCGATGAACAGATTCTATTAAAATTATCTGGCATAGAAGATTATTTACAACCTGACATTTGCGCTGAAAATAAAGATTTCGAAGATGTTGGAGGATTTAAACAAATATCTTTCTAATAATATGGGTGAATGTAAACCATTGATTCAAGTTCAGACTTGCGCAACAAAAAGAGTTGATAGGGAAATTCATCATTCCGTGGTAGGGAGATGTAGAGGGCGGAACTGAAATCACGCAGATATTACAGCCCATACCTCTATTCTCGAAAATCAAGTAAAATAACTGGGGCAAGAAGAAACAGACTGTCATTGCAAAACTGAAAGCATTCTTCGATAGGTTCTTTGATATTTCGAGAGGAACATTCAATGTTGTGAACTGAATATTCCGTCTAATGCTGCATTGTTCAAAATCATAAACGGGTAAAAAATAGAAAGATACATGTGGAATTTTCTGTCTTTTTTGTAACTTTGCAAAAAAGACAAATTATGAATACCTCATTTTGGGAGTCAAATTTATTTCAAACGCTCGTGCTGATTGTTACCATTGGGGCAACAATCGGCATCGCATTATGGCAGTTTTATGCCCATAAGCGAAAGGAATTGAGAAACGCAGTGTCAATCTTGTTGCTTCAGATAAATGACATTGAGAAAAACATTGAGTATATATTATCTGAAGGGCTTATAAACGGCTGCATCCAAGAAGTACCGATTCATTACTCTACTATAATTTTTGAAGAAAATCAGTGGAATAAATACGCTCACAGTGTTGTCGGGCACATATCTCAGGAGGCATTTGAAAAAATTGATACCTTTTTTAAGGTTGCCCAAAGAATACGTGAACAACAGATTTATATCAAACAAAAAATACAATTGTCAACAGAAAATAAAGCCTATTATTACTATAGTGCTGTGTATAACCAGATAGTTATTACAGGTCAACCGCTACAAAACATTCAATCAATTGTCGACAGGTTCAATGAGTCGATAGTGCCATCGTATATTCAGAAAGAATTGGCTTTGGGATTGGAGAAGACCTTGAAGCAATATCATAAATTGTCAGATGGTATCGCTTATACGGAATTAGTCAAACTAAAGCAGTGATATATTGAAAATATTTGCTAACTTTGTAATTAGGAAAAGCGTTCTTTTGAATTACTGCAAAACGAGGTGAAATACAGAATTTTGCTGGTTTCTAAATCGTTACCTATTAAGCTGCGAAAAATTGCAAGTGCTTGAATTTTAACAAGAAAGAAAATTCGCCATGTCTTGCACAATGCCAGCTCATATGTTTGTCTATCCCAGCTCTCTTTACCCAACGCTTTACTGATTTATAGCAACTTTCGTATGTAGACAAATCGAATATCAAACAGTTCTTATCTGTCGGAGCTTCACCAATGATAGACAATAGACCGTCATTCAAAGGAATAACCACACCACTACTGGCAGAATGTCCCTTGGCCTTGCTTTGCTCGAACTTCAATAATCGGTTAGCATAATCCACATTTTTAAAAGTAAGATCTTTTACATTGCAGAAGCGCAGACCGCAATATAGGCAAAAGATAAACGCTTGTCTGACTGTAGGGTTTTCGTTGTCATAATGACAAGCCATCAGCTTTTGTACTTCTTCGGGCGAAAGCACATCTTTCCGAAGCATCTGACTATCCACTTTGCAGGTAATATCTTTACAAGGGTCTTTCGATTCTTCCAAAGGAGAATTTCGCTTATGTGGTGTTACGGCTGATGTTGGCGGACATTCTTACATGAACTATCTGAAAGTTCCTGCTAAGGTGGATGAACTTTGTGCGATTCTGCAAAAGAAGCAAAAGACCGTGGGAGCATTTCGGGAACAATATGAATTGAGTTTTAATGCCCACCTTAATTTAGTAACCATACATCCGTGGGTGGATGGCAACGGCAGAACAG
>OKWE01001247.1_pt1 | contig 12252 bp, 10 predicted proteins | sample 1607051 | NCBI WGS metagenome assembly OKWE01 (sample SAMN04414079, study PRJEB24778) | human gut metagenome | material: faecal | host: Homo sapiens | reverse complement strand
GAGCCGGTCTCGACCTGCGTCCACGACAGGCGCGCGTTCTCGCGGCAAATGCCGCGCTTGGTGACGAAGTTGTAGATGCCGCCGCGCCCCTCGCGGTCGCCCGGATACCAGTTCTGCACGGTCGAATACTTCACCTCGGCGTCGCGTTCGACGACGATCTCGACCACGGCCGCGTGCAACTGGTTCTCGTCGCGCTGCGGCGCGGTGCATCCCTCCAGATAGCTTACGTAGGAACCTTCGTCGGCCACGATGAGCGTCCGCTCGAACTGCCCCGTACCGGCGGCGTTGATGCGGAAATAGGTCGAAAGCTCCATCGGGCAGCGCACGCCCTTCGGGATGTAGCAGAACGACCCGTCGGAGAAGACCGCCGCATTGAGCGCCGCATAGAAATTGTCGGTCGCGGGAACCACGCTCCCCAGGTACTTCCGCACCAGCTCGGGGCAGTCGCGCAGCGCCTCGGAAATCGAGCAGAAGACGATGCCCTTCTCGGCCAATGTCTCCTTGAAGGTGGTCTTCACCGAAACGGAGTCCATCACGGCATCGACCGCCACGCCCGAAAGGGCCATCTGCTCCTCGAGCGGAATGCCCAGCTTGTCGAACGTGCGCCGCAGCTCGGGATCGACCTCGTCCATCGACCCGAGCTTCTTCCGGGGCTTGGGGGCCGCATAATAGATGATGTCCTGGAAGTCGATCTCCGGAATCGTCAGGTGCGCCCACGTCGGAGGCTCCAGCGTCAGCCAGTGGCGGTAGGCCGCCACACGGCGCTCGGTCATCCACTCCGGTTCGCCCTTCTTGGCCGAAATCAGGCGCACGACCTCTTCGGACAATCCCTTGCCGATGGTCTCGGTCTCGATGTCCGACGTAAATCCGTATTTATATTCCTGCTCCCGAATGCCTTCGAGAAGCTCCTTTTCGTTCGTTGCCATTACATGCCAAATATCGGACAAAGGTACGAAATCAAATTGCAAAATCATAATGCCGCGAAGCAAATCTGCGGCCGGATCCCCGATTCCGCCGGAAAAAATCCGGGTCCGGCCGGCTCGTTCCACCCCTTCCGGAACCGGAGAAAGTCGGGAAACCGGAAATTTTGTCCGCAATTCTTTGTAGTTCCCCAAAAAGATTCTATATTTGCACACCCTTTCGGGAGAAACCCTCTTCCCGGAAGCGTGCCCGGAGAGATGGGTGAGTGGCTGAAACCACCGGTTTGCTAAACCGACGTACGGGGCAACCCGTACCACGAGTTCGAATCTCGTTCTCTCCGCCAAGTCACAGGTAGTGTTTTAAATTAGGGGATGACTTCAATTCAATGATTAAAACACTGACTTTCAATACAAATTTTCCTTTCACAGGTAAAACAAAGGCGGCTATTACAGTCGCCTTTTGTATTTTTGCACCCTTAAATCCCTCGAAAACGGGTTTTCAAAACGGATATTTAACCTTCATGTTTCAAATTAGGGGATAGCAAAAATGGAATGCAAATATTGCGGAGGCATATGCGTAAAAGACGGAACACAGAGCAACGGCAGGCAGCGCTACGAATGCAAATCATGTCATCGAAAACAACAGGCACTATATAGTTACAACGCCTACCAGAAAGGAATCAATGACGAGATCGTAACATTAACCAAAGAAGGAGTCGGCATCCGAAGTACAGCACGGATCCTGGATATTTCTCCCACAACACTACTCAGCAGAATTGTACAGATCGCCCATACAATCTCTCGTCCTCCGGTCATTAATCAAAGGACCTATGACATGGATGAAATAAAAGCTTTGTACGAAGAAAGTCCGAACACATCTGAATAGCATATGCCCTGGATAGAAAATCCAAACAGGTCGTCAGTTACAATATCGGTCCACGAACAAACGCCACCCTTAACGTAGTTCTCGGAACCCTTCGTCTATCTGATGCCAAACGGGTTTATACCGATAGGCTAAGAAACTACCGGTCTCTGATCGAGACAAAGATCCATCGGACATCATTTATACGGGACCAATCATATCGAACGACATAACTTGACGATCCGGACACATCTGAAGCACCTGGCTCGTAAAAACCATCTGCTTCAGCAGGAGTGTTGTTATTCTATCGGCAATCTTGAAAATTTATTTCTGGGAATAAGATAGCCTTATACATGCCAAAATAATTCAAGTCAAAGTGAATTGAAATCAGCTGAAAATTTATTAATATTTTATTTTGCAATAATGTCAAAAGCATTAACTTTACAAAAATTATTTTATTCATTCCCAATGAAATATCATCCCCTTTTGGGTGAATTCAGCCATAATAGGAATTATATTGGCAAGCATTGGAATCGAAAATATATTCGCTCTATCCAGGCAATTTTAAATTCTACAAAAGGAAGTATCGGTAGAGGATTATCATATTTTTATAAAGCATTTGGTACAAATAAAAATGAGTTTCATTTTCTTTTGGATATGCTTGACACCTATATTATCTACCGTTATTTTTTTTGAATGGCTTAAAGAAAAAGAACATCCGCTTTCAACATATAATTGGATGTAAACATATAATAATCTTTCGCCGAATGTGAAGGATGAATTTCTATCAATTCTTCATGCCCCAGATTTCACTTCGGTGTTATCCCATCATACATATAGCGGGGAATTAGCGGAAATTATGAAATTCTATGTAAATCTCAGGGATGCAGTACAGAATAAGGGGGGGGGCATTGTTTGCTCTGAAACAGGAATACGATGCCTTGTCTTCCGTTCACGCCCGGCGGGCAAAAGTATTCAAAGATAAGGAACAACAAAATTTTAATATCTAATTTTCCAATTACATACTTTACTATACCAGCTTTCGATCTCCTGATATTTTCGATTTCTCGTATGAAATCTCTTACAACAGAAGGGACCTCATGGTAGGAGGTTAATGAATAGGAACCTGTGGCCGTAAACCGTGGCTAGCAGATATGGAATCCCAGATGCAAACATTTTTAGCACATTGAAGTGTACAACTTATTTTAACAGCCATTAAATTAATAGCCATTATATTGTACGGGCTATGTTATACGTGGAGTGGTCCTGAGTAAATGAATCCCGTTTAACTGTCAATACCTAAACGCCCTCTCCATAGCATCTTGCTCGGACTTGGGAATACCGTATTTCGTAGCAAGTTTTCTCCAACCTGAAACAGTATGTTTAACCTCTGCGAGTATCGATTCCGCACGGGCGGACTCCAGCCCGAAATACGGCGTGATACCCATAGCCAGATCGAAATCCAGTGAATTATCATTCTCCGAGATGTTGAGCTTCAGTCCCGTCCGTACTCGTCAGGGTTCATCTCATAGGCCGGTGATAATCGCCAACCCTGCGGCGTAAGCAGGAAGCCGTGATTCCGCAGACGGTCATCGCAGTTCGAAACGGCGATATTAAACACGATCCTGCGCCAAAACTGTTCCAGGTTCCGCCCTGTATCGTCGCAGTTGCCAATGATCCATTCGACCAGTTCGAGGTAGCTGGCTCCCTCCGTATGGTTTGCACCGTCCGTATAACCGAGCAATGTCATGACCGAGGCAAAGTGTATCCGCCGGCCCGTATCGGTCCGGTTGAAACGCTCGGTCATAAAACTGTGGTGTCAACTGCCGAACCGCCGTACCCGGCATTCGGGAACTTGACGATCCATAAGCGTCCGTTCTCATCCACTATGTTGGCTTTCGGCCTTGCCCCGCCCAATGACGAACCGGGTGCTACGAGCATATCGATCCATCGCATATGCTCCGGGGTGACAGTATCTTCCCGCTCTATTTGCAGGCTGGCATGTTCCAGTTCCCGGATAGACGTCCAGGGTGGCGTGGACAGCAACCGGTCGTTGTCCGTGAAGTCCCCCTCTTTCGAGAACTTGAAGCGCTTGCCCATCCCTAAAGGTTTCCGTCGTACACGCCCATCAGGTAATCCGTTTCGTTCGCGATTTTCGGTCCTGCAACCGGGCATTGATGGCTTCCCGCCTGCACATAAGCGTACATTACCAACAGTCCGGTCGGAGTCGATGAATAATCCGAAATTGCTCTTATCCGAAGGTTGGCATTGTTTCCCGGTAAATGCCGACAGGTCGGGATCCAGCGCCCGGAAACGGGGATGGGCCAGCCATGCGGGATCGTTCTCATAAAGAAAGGCCTCTTTGCCCCAGATCGTTTTACTGTGGAGCACACCCATATAGACCGGCTCCGCATCCTCGGGCCAGTCCATATATACATATATATATCACGCTGCATTACCATAATTTACCGTTTCTTGGAAACCCTTTCCCCGACCACGAATTTGGCATCCCGAAGGGCACGCCCCAGCTCGTCGTCTTTGGCGACAAGCAGCAAATCTTTCTCCAGGCCGAGGATAGCCAATACCCAGAAATAATAACTCATCGCCACTCATTCCTCGCCCCGCTCGATCTTCGTCAGGGTGTTACGGGATATTCCGGCCCGCTCGGCCACCTGCTCCGAGGATAACTCCCTGCGCAGGCGTGCCAGCTTTATATTTTCGCCCAGAGCCGTAAGCGTCTTCCGCTGGCTCGGCAGCAATGCCCGTTTCATACAGTAACATTAACGAATCTGTGCAAAGAGAAGCATTATTGCGCAGAATAATTCACATTATGCTGATTTATTTTACAGACTACTCTCGAATACCTTTCTCGTACGGGGTCCATCAACAAAAGAAACCAATATTAAAGAGCTCCGTTATTATCGTGAAATAAGTTCAAAGATTACGATTCTACCAGATACTCGTGGAAAGGAATCATCCGAACGACCTTCCCGTTCTTCTCAAACGCACTGCCCCCTAGTTACTATCGTCCCTTCCGTTAGCCCTAATGCTTTTATGACTTCTACTGGACCATTATACTTCTAGTCGAAATCAATAACCGCATAATAAAAAGCGACTGAATATCTAATTTCATCTACAAACAATCCTCCGTATAAACAACGGACAGCCATGATAAATGGCTGTCCAAGACACATATAAAGTTCTTAAGGCTAATAATAAAGCAAATAATACTAACGAGGACCGATAAATCGGTCTCCATTGAAATGTATCATATGATCCGGATTATCAGCAATCCAAACCTCAGTTTCCCATGCGATATCCGCAATATGTTTTCTGAATTCCACTCGATCCGGGAATGCAGTAACATATATTTTGCCGACTTTAGACTCCTTCAAAAAATCCTCTAATTCAAGCATTCGCTTGGGCGATACAGGACCGTGAGATGTAACCACTTCTATCAAGAACAACCATTCCTTACGTTCATCATAGATAATGATATCAGGAAGCTTACTATGCTCTGTAATAGGAATGCCGATTTTTTCCAACGCGATCTTGTCTACATATAAATCTTTATTCTCTGTATCTCCGATATATAATACTTTTGCTCCGGGAGCAAATCGAGGGGCAAATTCCTCTATGACTGCTGCCTGAACGAGATTATGTTTTCCCGCCGACAACTTATATTCTTCACCTTCAATAATAACAGGTATTTTCGCTAAATCACGCTCTTTGTCATACCTGTCTTTCAATTTACCCAACAACTTTATGAAAGCCGACAGTTTGTCGTTCCACTCTTTTTGTCCATATGCTCGGATTACCTCCAACGCCTCGGTACTAATCGCATAATGAGCTCGCGGACTATTGACAGGCAGATCAGGAATGTCCGGATTATAATACACCACTCCGGCCTGCATGAATTGGTGCAAAACCTGTCTGCGAAATGTCTCTCTCGTATTGGGAGCGTATGGCTGATCTTGCTTGTAATACTCGTTTACAAACGACATGATACCTCTACTTACCCCCATACTTTCATGAGTTGCTTCGCTCCAGTTTTTCTTCTCGGTCATATTACATAAGGCAAGAAGAGTCAAAGCAGACATTTCGTTTTGTTGAGCATCTGGCAATCCCAATGCCTTCAATATAATTTGTGCTTCCTTGATTTTGCCCATATCAGCTTATTTGAAAATAGTTATTTACAATTTCGTTTACATTCTCTACAGAGAAATTGTTTTTTAATATCAGTTTTTCGCCGATAGATTTGATTATTCCCAAGTCCGGCAAAGGCATACTTCGCAACTCGGTAGCACTCACATTCACATTGCCGTTGAATGTTCTGAAATAGACATCAAATAAATCGCTATCCAATAGAGCGGATATTCCAATGACTTCGGTTCGATCCAAATGGCCTTTGGGTCTATAAATATAATTCAATTTATTTTCCACACCGATATAGTGGGCATTAGTCTTATTGCAAAAGTAGGGAGCTGCAATCAATCTGCTTTTATCGTCTTTTGCGCTGAATCTTCTTAAAAAGACATAATTACGATTAGGTATAAGCACTCGTTGTGTCTGTGCCGAAATCTTGATGTATTGCTTTTTCCCTTTATATTCAACAGGGTGATCCACCAGCATTTTTACGACATTATGCAACCAAAATAACGGTGCAACATCAGAAGCGGCAGGTTTATCACACAGGCTATCTTCCATGCGAAACGCCACGACCGGCCCTGTGGATATTTGGATGTTGTATTTATTGAGACTACCGCTCCATGACTTAAACAGTCTAATAATGGCCTCTTCGCGTGCATTGACCGGCAAATGAATGATCTTATCTTTCGATGCCGTATCAACTATATCAGCATACGGGTATACCTTCTGCCGCGAGGCACTCAAATCCGCTATTCCTTCGCTATATGAAATGCAGATTCTACGATCATCTGTCATTTCGTCCCGCCGGAATCCTTTGACTATAATCGTTTCTTGTAATACATTATCCTTTGCAAACGTATCTTTCCGGGTATTGAATAAATGAATGAACGAAATTTTTATTGCCCCTAAAAAATATTCTCTGAACAGCCGAAAGTACCGACCGGATGCAAAGCTACGAGGAATAATGAAAATCAATTCTCCGCTTTTATTCAACAAACCGGCAGAGATCGCCATAAACAACGAATATATGTTCGGTTGCCCGTCAACTATTTGTTGTGTAACCTTGACTCGGCTATCGTCTTTTGGCAGTTTGAAATACGGAGGATTCGATATGATGAAGTCGAATTCATCCGCGTTCTTCTGAAGTAGTGATGGAGAAGAACTCAGTGCTTGATAATTTTGCAGAATAAAATCATCTTCGCATACAATATATTCAAAATCAACTCCTTGATTCTTTAGTGTCTCTGCTAAATAAATTAATGCTTGCTTCGTATATGCAACAACGCCTGAATCCGTTTCATATACGACCAGCCGAATGCTACGCACGGTACGCTGTTGCACCAATCTCTCGATTAAAGCACAAGACAACACACAAGTGCCACAACCCGGATCTAATATTGATATATCCTCTTTCTCAGTGGATAGTTGCTCGCTCATAAAACGAGCTATTTCAATCGGCGTGAAAAATTGACCTTTCTCTTTTTTTGCTTCATTCGAAATCGTAGACATATATTGTGCTCCCAATCTTTGAGCGAAAGATGTGGGAGATTCATTGTCTTGATTATGTAATAAGTCAATTTTCACTCAACAAAGATAATCATTTTATCACAAGAATAGGAGAAGTATGTCTGTAAAGGAGTAAAACAGTTACAACTGCTGAATCTCCTGACTTGACAAAGTAAAAACAATATGAAAAATTTAATGCCGAACAGCAATCCTCCGTGTTAGCAAGGCTGACTGAAGAAACTACGTACCAAAACCTGAAAACCAAGACACTTTTATAAATCATAAAATGACGAAGACATAATAAATAATTATATTCTTTTATTTACTAAAGCATATATTTGTACCGTCATCAGGTTCTTAACAGACGATTTCGGACAGCAATCCATAGCTCAGTATCCAAATCGTTACCTAACACGAGAAAAAATATAGCAAGTATCTGATTACAGGATATTTCGGAGAGTTAGGTTCATTTCTCGTTCTCTCCGCCAAGTCACACCGAATAACAATGTAAAACCCTGAAAATATACAATTTGCATGGTTTTATACATAAGAACCACGAGCATAAAAGAGCAAGGTCAGGCAGGCCGCTATCGGCCTGTCCGGTGCACCGAATAACGAACCGGGAAAGGACGACTTTCAGTCTGTTGTCTTACATCCGCAGGAACAAACTCGACAAAGAGGAAGACACCCCGTTTCATGCGCCTGACGGTCAAGGGGCAGCGAGCCGATACTGAGGTAAACGGTTCATTGCTCCCCACTTATGGAATGCAGACGAGAGAAAAAGCTCTCGAGAAAAACCGCGAAGAAAAAGATTCGAACCTCTATCCCGATGCCATTTCTGCCAACGTCTTACGGATTCGGCGCGATAGGGAATCGGACGGAATGGAGAGATGCAAGGCCTCATCCGGAGCAAATTCCGCTCCCGGAACCGTCGTCCGTTACGAGACCTGTCTGCGACCGGCCAGAGAATTCATGCGGAATACCTATAATAGATATCCGCTCAATCCATAGCAGTCCATATAAGGCATATTTCGCGAAGAAACAATCAGTACATCCTGTTTTTATTTCATATATTTACAAATAATTTCAAACGACCCGTCACACAGGCATTACCCCGAAATACGATTTATAATTAACACGATTATTCCATATAACATTTCTCTATTTTGAAATCGGATTATCGTCTATGGAATGAAAACTGCCAATCCTATGAAAAAACTTCAGGTAAAAAAAGAGAGCATTCTCAATCTCAGGAATGACGCATCTGCTATGGTTAAAGGTGGAAAAGGCGGAAAAGTCGAGGAAAGTACGGATACTCTGAGTCCCGTTTCCGGCCGGGGATCATGCGAAGCTGCCTGTCAAACCACCGCACAGCAACCCGAACCGTCCGATCTCGTTCCCCAAGAGTCGTATTGAGGAACATAATTAGAACCGAAAAGGCTTGTTATAATTTCAAGTATTAAGTACATTTTCTTGTCATGAACAAATCATATTTGAAGATAAGTTTCGTGTCGGTATTGCTTTTCTGTGCCGGTTGCACCCGGCCGCCGATTTATTCGACGGAATATAATCTCGATTTCGAGTATGCCAAGAACGACTCCGTGCCGACGCAATGGATATTCCGAAATTCTTCGGCTACAGGGTACGTTCTCTCGCTTGACAAGCAAGTGAAACAGCATGGAGAGGCAAGCCTCCGTGCCCGATGGCAAGAAGGGCCGACCATGACCGTCTGGGGCGGGTTCCAGAATATTCTGCCGGGTGAATTAGTCGCAGGTAAAGAACTCGAAATCAGCGGATGGGTCAAGACGAAGGACAGCGTGAACGTGTGTGCCGGATATGGCATATTCCCCTATAATCCCGAGAAGTACGACCCCGATCTTTTCGGGCGGATAGATACGGTCGGAGGGGTTCGCGGCATGTCCGAGTGGACACGCCATACCGTCCGGCAGACGATCGACAAGGATGTCCCTTATGTCCTGATTGCCGGCTTCGTTACCGGCAAGGGTACTGCGTGGTTCGACAATATCGAACTCAGAATCGACGGCGTAAGATACGAAGACAAAGCGATTCCGGCTCCGAAAACGGAATTATCCGACAGGGAGAAAAAAGAGCTGCGCCAATACGTCTATCCGCTGCGGACCTGCGAACCGGACGGCGGGGACACGCAGGACCTCGACATTCTCCGGCAACTGGTCGGAGAATGCAGGGCGGTCGGGCTCGGAGAGAATACGCACGGAACGAGCGAAGTGTTCAAAATGAAGGACCGGATCATCCGCTATCTGGCAGAAAACTGCGGATTCGATATTTTCGCGCTGGAAGCCAACATGCCCGAATGCTATCAGTTGAACAACTATACCGTCGGAGGTATTGACAACCCGATACGATTGTTAATCGGAATATACATGTGGCCGTGGAGAACCCATGAAATGCTGAACATGATCGAATGGATGAAAGCATTCAACGCATCCGAACCCCGAATTACGTTTACGGGAGTGGACATGCAAAACTACAATGGCCCGATACTCCGGTTGCAGCCCATTTTCGAGAAAAATCCGTCCGATAAAAACCTTGTGGAAAAAATCAAGGATAAGCTGCATCGCATTTATCCCCGTCCGTTCCAGATCGACGGAGAACTGGCTGAAGACATAGACTCCGACCTCGAAGAACTGAAGACACGGATAGAGGCGAAAAACCGGCCACCGATGCAGAGAGCCTGGGCCTTACAGAATATCGAGTTATTGCATCAGTTCCTGAGCCAGAAGAAAGATCCCGACTGGCGTGACCGCGGCATGGCCGACAATCTGTTGTGGATATTGCGGAACAATCCGGGGTCTAAAGCCGTAGTTTGGGCGCACAATGGGCATATCAATTGTTTGAAGCAAGTAGATATATTGCATCGTTCGATGGGGGGCTTCTCAAAAAAAGTATCGGCGACGATTACCGAACCTTCGGATTCGTCGGATACGAAGGTTCGTACACGGCCTGGAAAAACGGACTGCAATCCTTTGAACTTCCCAAAGCGCATCCCGGCACACTCGAATACGTGCTCGGACAGTTGGACGAACCGCTGTTTATTCTGGACTTGAAAAAAATGCACGAAGAGGACTCCTCCTGCCTGCAATGGCTCGGCAATCTGGAATTCAGAGAAGTCGGAGCAACTCCTGAGATATTCTATAATACGCAGATTTCCGACATGTTCGACTACCTGATTTTCATCCGCAATACCTCGGCATCGCACATGATACAATAATTCAAAAAGAGAAACCCGAAAATCTTTAAAAGAGTAGGGATAACGCTAACTCAAAAACAACCGCCATGAAAAAACTTCAGTTGAAAAAGAAGCGATCGCCCATCTTGCCAATCAAACGTCAAAGATGGTGAAGGGTGATACGGATTTTACCACGATAACACACATGACGACCGTCGGTTCTCGTTATCGCAATACGCCCCCGGCCTAAATTGCAGGTTGCGCGCCGATACAATCGGTTCGGTTTGTTACGGTCCGTCCCCGACCACATTTGAAGCAGGTTGTCCGGCCGAAGCCCGTGCCGGAGAAGCATGTCAAGCGACGGGTAAGGAGCGTGCGGAAACAGACAAGCGTGCAAATACACGAAGATCGCTTTACGTAATGTGCAGTCGGGTATCCGCGACGCGGCCGAAAACATCGACCTGCGGACGGCCTCTGCGAGGCTGCGACTGCGCAAGGTCGTGCCGCTGCCGTACATCGCGCATTGGTACCGGCGGCATTTCATCGTCCGTATGGCGGGTCCATGTTTCCGACCCGGCACGGGACCTGCTGAACACTCCGAACGGAATTTCCTGAAAGGCCGGTTCTCCGTCATGGGAGCATCGACCAGACCAAAAATGTCGCCGTCTTGAAAAGCTCTTTCGAAATTTTCTCCTACCCGAAAAGGATCTCCCCCGGACAAACGGCGGTGTACACATCATGAGGCGTATCACCATCAGCGGAAATTCCGTTCGGTTCCCAGTCAGCATGGTCGGATTCCCTCCGCAGTCGTGGGACCAGCGAACCCAACGCCTTATCGGACAAAGGGCAATCCGACCTTATTTCAGACAGTCACTCTTCATATAAATATTTTCTTGCAAATTATTTGTACCGATGCCTAAAAATTCCTATTTTTGAGAGACGAAAGATACGCAGTCCAAGCTGTTTATCTTAGCAGAGACCGCTGAATATCGTAATAGCCATTGATAAACAGTCGAGGTGCGTGCACATAGTGCGCGGCCCTTGACCAAAGTGGTTATTGCATTTAGTTGATCGGTCTCTGCTAATTGTGAAAGTGCCGCGCACCTATTTTGAAAACGTACGACTCAAAATAAATGCCGGAGTTATGAATAGATATCGGATTTCTCTCTCTACGCACGCCGTCGGCTGCGGTAGTGTTTCTCTGCGATCATTTCTCTTTTCCGACGTACCTGCGGTCCCGAAATATTCATACCTGCCGTGTACCGTCGGACTCGACGCTTTTCCGTCCGACAGCTCTCCGCACCCTGCAAACGATAAAGAGCCCTCCTTGACAAAGGAGGGGCAGTGACGCGACTCATTGCAGGAGGAAGGGACCGAAAACGGTCCCTTCCGTTTTGAGAATAAATCTCGAATATCCGGACAATCCGCCGCCACGGTCAGACCGAGCGTTTTCGCCTCGTTTCCGGTCGCTCCGGTTCGTAACGGCGGAGCGGCAACGCACGCGGCATCCTCCCCGCGAAGCGTTCCCGGACCGGCCGTCGCGTCCGAGAAGTGCAGGGGCCGGAACGCTCCGGGAACGGAGGACCCGCCTTCCGGAATACGGGAAG
>OKWE01001231.1_pt1 | contig 12418 bp, 8 predicted proteins | sample 1607051 | NCBI WGS metagenome assembly OKWE01 (sample SAMN04414079, study PRJEB24778) | human gut metagenome | material: faecal | host: Homo sapiens | reverse complement strand
ATGTCTCCCGGAAGCTGCGCTCGTCGAAGCTGGTATTGCGCGTTGGCGCAGTGCTCTACGCACTGGGCTTTGGCGCAGAGTATGCTGCCGTGCGGGTGGGACGTGCCGTCAAGTACGCCGCTCTCTGGGCTGCTGGATGCATCCGCCGCTTTGCAAAGGCTCTGGCGGAGACGGCGTTCCCCGGCGCAGCACAGGTGGCCAAAGACCTGTTTGGCCCCATCGTGCTGTTTGCGAAGGGCATCGTGTCCCTTCTCATCCATGCCCACCGCATCCGCAGGGAGCAGGGCTTCGGTGCAGCATTTGAGGCCAGCGTCCACTACTTCAAAAACGGCGTCCGCCGCAACCTCAGTCTGCTGCCCCGCATGGCGATGTATGCCCTGCCCATCTGCGCACTGGCGCTGGGCGCGGCAGTGTTCCAATATGTCATCCACCAGCCTTATGCACTGGCCGTCCGGGTCAACGGCGAAACCGTGGGCTATGTGGCGAATGAGGACGTCTTCAACACGGCCCGCGAGGACGTGATGGAGCGTATCAGCTACGCCGGCACCGACAAGACCGAGTGGACCATCGAGCCGAGCTACACCCTCGCCATCGCCCACCACATGATGGACGAAAACGAGATGGCAAACGCCATCATCCAGAGCGCCGGCGACCAGATCAGCGAAGGCACGGCTCTTTATCTGGACGGCGAGTTGACGGCGGTGTGCAGCGACGGCAACGCGCTGCGGGATTACCTCGCCGCCATGCTCGACCCCTACGAGGAAGAAGAGAACGGCCCCGATGTGAGCGTGGGCTTCAACAAGCAGGTCACGCTGGAAGACGGCCTCTACTTCAAGGAAAGCTTGCAGGATTTTGAGACCGTCCGGCAGGAGCTGGTGGGCGTGAAGCAGGCTCAGAAGGTCTACACCGTCAAGGCGGGCGACACCCTCTGGTCCATCGCACATAACAATGACCTGACCTTCCGTGAGCTGTGCGCCCTCAACCCGGCGTTCAAGGGTGAGCCGCTGAGCGAGACGTCCAGCATCCTTGAGGGCGACCACCTCGTCATCACCAAAGAAGAGGCTGGCCTTGAGGTGCGCATCACCCGCATCGAGACCCGTGAGGAAGAAATCGCATTCTCCACGGAGACGACAAAATCCAACGAATATACGAAGGGAACCACCAAGGTGCTCCAGGAGGGCGAGAACGGTCTGCGCCGTGTGACCCTCCAGAACGTCTACGACACCAAGAATATCCTTGTGGACCAGAGCGTGCTTTCCACCGAGGTCATCAAGGAGCCGGTGAACAAGAAGGTGGTCGAAGGCACCAAGAAGGTGACTTCCGGCACCAAGTACATCACTGGCAGCGGCCGGTTCATCTGGCCTGTGCCGAACTACCGCTACTGCTCGCGCTGGTACGGCGGACGCCACAAGGGCGTGGACATCTGCGCCTCGGCCGGCACGCCCATCTACGCCTCCGCAGGCGGTACCGTCACCAAGGCGGGTTACAACAAGGCCGGTGCAGGTACGGGCTATGGCTACTCGGTCATCATCAACCACGGCGGCGGATACAGCTCTGTGTATGCACACTGCCTGTCCCTGACCGTCAGCGCGGGCCAGACCGTCAAGCAGGGCCAGCTCATCGGCTATCTGGGCAGCACGGGCCGTTCCACCGGCAACCACTGCCACTTTGAGATACGTCTCAATGGTTCGTACATTCCCCCGCAGAACGTATTCCCGGGGAAGAAATAAACCTCTCCGTCACGCCTGCGGCGCGCCACTGGCCGGGTTGCGGCTCCCAGCGTCTGCTTCGCTGTCGCTTGCATCCTGCTGGCCGCTGCCCCAACAGCTCCTCCCTGTTTCCGCCGCTGGCGGCAGTCGTCGCCGTTGCCTAAAAAGGGGAGGCTTTGGCATGTCGGCTGACGTTCAGCGGAATGAAAAAAGCTTTTGGGTAACGCAAGGCGGCGGACTCCGCTGCCTAGATAAAATTCATAAAAAGGAGATAATTATTATGGCTACTCCTCACATCAGCGCCGAAAAGGGCGATTTCGCAAAGACTGTCCTGATGCCGGGCGACCCCCTGCGCGCAAAGTTCATTGCCGACACCTTCCTGAAGGATGTCCGTCAGGTGACGGATGTCCGCGGGATGCTGGGCTTTACCGGCACCTACGAGGGCCGTCCCATCAGCGTGATGGGCAGCGGCATGGGGATGCCCTCCATCGGCATCTATTCCTACGAGCTGTTCAAGTTCTACGATGTGGACAACATCATCCGCATCGGCTCCGCCGGCAGCTACACTGCCGACGCCAAGCTGTTCGACACCGTGCTGGCTGCCGGCGCGGTCAGTGAGTCCAACTATGCCCGCGTCCAGAGCGGCAACGACCACGACATCACCTTCCCCAGCGAGACTCTGAATGATAAGCTGCGCGCCTCCGCCAAGAAGCAGGGCATCAAGCTCATCGAGGGCAACATCCACTCCTCCGACGTTTTCTATCGTCAGCCCTCCGACGCAAAGCCCACCTACTGGGAGCTGCTGCGCGACGAGCGCGGCTGCCTCTGCGTGGAGATGGAGAGCTTTGCTCTGTTCGCCAACGCCGAGGTGCTGGGCAAGAACGCCGCCTGCCTGCTGACCATCTCCGACAGCTTTGTCTCCCCGGAGATCACCACCGCAGAGCAGCGCCAGAAGAGCTTCACCGATATGATGAAGGTCGCACTGGGCGCGGAGTACTAAGAGCTTTTTGGATCAAAGAGGGCCGCTGTGGTTGCAGCGGCCCTCTTTTTCGACGCAGAGGCGGCGGCTTTGCTTGCACTTCTGAAAAGAATGATTTATACTTAAATACACGACACAGAAGGGAATGAGGCCAATGAACAGAGAAACGGTGAACATGGTGCGCAGTCCGATTTCTGTGGAGGGGAACATCCGGCTTGTTCCGTATTATCCGGCCTACGATACAGCACTTGCGTGGTATCAGGATGCACAGCTCTGCAAACAGGTAGATAACAGGGACTTCGTTTATGATTTGCCACTGCTGAAGCGGATGTATCATTATCTGGACACACACGGGGAGCTGTTTTATATCGAGTATCGGGGTGTGCTTTGTGGTGACGTCAGCCTGCGGACGACCGGCGAGCTGGCCATCGTCATCTGCAAGGAGTACCAGAATAAACACATCGGGCGGAAGGTCATCGAAAAAATGCTGGAGCTGGCTCGGGAAAGGGGCTTGGCGGAGTGCTTCGCGCACATCTATTCCTTCAATACCCAGTCGCAGAAAATGTTTGAATCCATTGGCTTCGTCCCGCAGGACGAAGAACGCTATATCTACAAATTGCAAAAAGGAGAACCGACTATGACAAAACTGACTCTGGAAGAAAAGCAGGAGCTCATCCGGATGGCCCTTGCGGCCAGGGAGAGGGCTTACACGCCTTACAGCGACTTTATGGTGGGCGCTGCCCTGCGCGCCGAGGATGGCCGCATCTTCACCGGCTGCAACGTGGAGAATGCCGCCTTTACCCCCACCAGCTGCGCCGAGCGGACGGCCCTGTTCAAGGCTGTGGCCGAGGGCGTGACCAGGTTCACCGACATCGCCGTGGTGGGTGCGCGCCGGGGCGAAGTCAACAAGCAGATCACCTCGCCCTGCGGCGTCTGCCGTCAGGCGCTGTTTGAGTTCGGCGGCCCGGAGCTGAATGTCATCATGGCAAAAAGCCCGGACGATTTCATCGAGCGCAGCATGGACGAGCTGCTGCCCTTCGGCTTCGGCCCCTCCAACGTGGCAGGCAACAAGGCCGTGGAAGACTGAACGCAGCTGCGCGAAAAATGCCGGGCGGAGCGGATTTTCCGGGATAAGTATGATTTTTTTACAATTTTGATAAAATATTTGTAAATGTTTTGTAATCGGAAAAGGCTTGCATCTGCCGCTTCTTCCCGCTATACTTGAGCCAGTAAATGTGCAAGTGCGCACATTTCGTCAACAAAACGCGGTTATATAAAATAAAAGGAGAGTTTTCATTATGATGATTTCTCGTCGCAACTTCCTGGCAGTGGCTGGCGCCGCTGCTGCTGCCGCTGCTCTGACTGCCTGCGGCGGTTCTTCCTCTTCCACTGCTTCCTCTGCAGCTGCTTCCACCAGCGCAGCCGCTTCCACCGCTGAGGGCGGCGAGAAGATCGTGAAGGTCGCTCTGACCTGCGACACCGGCACCATCGACGATGAGAGCTTCAACCAGGCCTGCTGGACCGCTGTTTCCGGCTACATGGGCGATGACTGCCAGTACTACATCCCCGAGGCTGACGCTTCCGATGAGGACCGCGAGACCATGATCCGTCAGGCTGTCAACGACGGCGCTGATGTCATCGTCTGCGTTGGCTACCTGTACGGCGCTTCTCTGGCATGGGCTGCTGACCAGTACCCCGATGTCAAGTTCATCGCCATCGACGTCACCCAGGGCGACATCGGCACCGACGCCATCCCTGCAAACTGCTACTGCATCACCTTCAAGGAGGAGCAGGCAGGTTATCTGGCCGGCTACGCTGTCGTTAAGGACGGCAAGACCAAGCTGGGCTTCCTCGGCGGCATGGCTGTCCCCGCTGTCATCCGTTACGGCTACGGCTATGTGCAGGGCGCTGACGCTGCTGCTCAGGAGCTGGGCACCAACATCGACATCAACTACTTCTACGGCGGCCAGTTCTACGGCGACGCAAACATCACCTCCCGTATGGAGGGCTGGTACTCCAACGGCACGCAGGTCGTCTTCGCCTGCGGCGGCGGCATCTACACCTCCGCTGTTGAGGCTGCTCTGAAGAACAACGGCTATGTTGTCGGCGTTGACGTTGACCAGAACTACATCGGTGTCAACGGCGTGGCAGACGGCTCCTTCGCTTACAACCCCTTCATCACCTCCGCTATGAAGGGCCTGACCGAGGCTGTCAACACCGCTCTGTCCGACATCGAGGCAGGCGATTGGAGCAACATCGCTGCTTCCAACGGCAATTTCGGTCTGGAGGACGGCGACTACGTCGGCCTGCCCACCGATGCTGACAGCTGGAACTTCAAGACCTTCACCACCGACGAGTACGAGGCTCTGAAGAACAAGATCAAGAGCGGCGAGATCACCGTGGACAACAGCTCTGACGACAGCACCAAGCCCACCGTCAGCGAGTTCACCACCGTCAACTACATCCAGTAATCAGAAACTTCCCGGGCGGGGCGCTTTGCAAAGGGCGTCCCGCCTTTTTTTGTGTGCTTTTTTCAAGACGATGAAGGAATGCCGGTCAAAATGCACAAAAGTAATACTTATGATATAGCAAAACGTTAAATTTTCAAAAAGAAGTGTGCAAAACAGCAAAAATACGGTATAATGGGCACTAGAATAGTATAAGTGTCGCTTGGACACGAAAGGAGAGTGAGCAGATTGGCAGAGGATTTTGTGATCGAGATGCTCCATATCACCAAGGAGTTCCCGGGCATCAAGGCAAACGACGACATTACCCTGCAGCTGCGCAAAGGTGAGGTCCATGCCCTGTTGGGCGAGAACGGCGCAGGCAAAAGCACCCTGATGAGCGTGCTGTTCGGCCTGTATCAGCCGGAGGAGGGTAAGATCCTCAAAAACGGAAAGGAGGTCGCCATCCGCAACCCCAACGATGCAAACGCACTTGGCATCGGCATGGTCCACCAGCACTTCAAGCTGGTGGAGTGCTTCAGCGTGCTGGACAACATCATTCTGGGCGTGGAGCCCAACAAGCTGGGCTTTTTGCAGAAGGCCGAGGCCCGCAAGAAGGTCGTGGCCCTGAGCGAGAAGTACGGTCTGCGTGTTGACCCCGATGCGCTCATCAGTGATATTTCGGTCGGTATGCAGCAGCGCGTGGAGATTTTGAAGATGCTCTACCGCGACAATGAGATCCTCATCTTCGACGAGCCCACCGCTGTGCTGACTCCGCAGGAGATCGACGAGCTGATGGAGATCATGCGCGGGTTCAAGAAGGAGGGCAAGTCCATCCTCTTTATTACCCACAAGCTCAACGAGATCATGGCGGTCGCCGACCGCTGCACCGTCCTGCGCAAGGGCAAGTATATGGGTACCGTGGACATCAAGGACACCACCAAGGAAGAGCTTTCCCGCATGATGGTCGGCCGTGACGTCCAGCTTCAGGTCGATAAAAAGCCCGCTCACCCGGGCGATGTCGTGCTGGACGTGGAGGGTGTCACCATCCACAACGACCAGCGCAAGAAGGACTCCGTCAAGGACGTCACCTTCCAGGTCCACGCAGGCGAGATCGTCTGTCTGGCGGGCATCGAGGGCAACGGCCAGACCGAGCTCGTCTATGGCCTCACCGGCCTCGAAAAACTGTCGGGCGGCAAGATCACGCTGGACGGCAAGGACATCACCCGCGAGAGCATCCGCCAGCGCTCGAAGGACGGCATGAGCCACATCCCCGAAGACCGCCACAAGCACGGTCTGGTGCTGGATTACAGCCTCGAGAACAACATGGTGCTTCAGCGCTACTGGCAGCCCGAGTTCCAGAAGGGCGGCTTCATCCAGTCCGATAAAGTCCGCGAGTACTCCGATAAGCTGATCGCTCAGTACGACGTCCGCAGCGGTCAGGGCAGCTCCACCATCGTGCGCAGCATGTCCGGCGGCAACCAGCAGAAGGCCATCATCGCCCGCGAGATCGACAAAGACCCCAAGCTGCTGGTGGCTGTTCAGCCCACCCGCGGCCTGGATGTCGGCGCCATCGAATACATCCACCGCCAGATCGTCGCCGAGCGCGACAAGGGCAAAGCTGTCCTGCTGGTCAGCCTCGAGCTGGATGAGGTCATGAACCTGTCCGACCGCATCCTCGTCATGTACGAGGGCGAGATCGTGGGCGAGTTCGATCCCAAGACCACCACTGTGCAGGAGCTGGGCCTCTACATGGCCGGCGCACGCAAGCAGGGAAAGGAGAGCAAATAAATGAACAAGAAAAAACTTTCCCACAGCAACCTCAACAGCTCCATCACCAGTGTGCTGGCCGCGCTGCTGTGCATCGTCATCGGCATGGCTGTGGGCTTCCTCGTGCTGCTGGCCATCAACCCGGCCCACGCATGGGGCGACGGCTTTGTCCGCATCATTAAGGGCGGCTTCCATGACGCCCCCTACGGCGTCGGCAAGGAGCTGGCCAACGCAGCACCCCTCATCATGACCGGTCTGTCCGTGGCCTTCGCCTTCAAGACCGGCCTGTTCAACATCGGTGCTGCCGGTCAGTACACGCTGGGCGCTTACGGCGCACTCTACTGTGCCATCATGCTCAAGATGCCCTGGTATGTCTGCCTGATCGCCGCCACCATCCTCGGCGGAATCTGGGGCGCGATCCCCGGCTTCTTCAAGGCTTACTTCAACATCAACGAGGTCATCACCTCCATCATGTTCAACTGGATCGGTCTGTATCTGGTCAATGAGCTTATCTACCAGAACGGCACCGGCCCCATGTACGACGTGCGCAACACCCGTACCCTGAACCTCGGCAAGAACGCTGAGCTGTCCAAGGCGCTCATCCCTGACTTCGGCCTGAACAAGATGTTCCAGACCAACAGCACCACCATCGCGATCTTCCTCGCTGCGGCAGTCGCCATTCTGATCTGGGTCATCCTGAACAAGACCACCTTTGGCTATGAGCTGAAGGCCGTCGGCCTGAACAAGAGCGCCGCCCGCTACGCCGGCATCAACGAGAAGAAGAATATCATCCTCTCCATGGCCATTGCAGGCGCTCTGGCAGGCTTCGGCGCCGGCCTCTACTACCTGTCCAACGTCTCTCAGTGGAACCCGCTGAACTCCACCAGCCTGCCGACCATGGGCTTCAACGGCATCTCTGTGGCCCTGCTGGCAAGCTCCAACCCCATCGGCACCATCTTCTCCGCGATCTTCATCTCCCACATCTCGGTCGGCGGCTCTTTCCTGTCCACCAAGTATTACCCCACCGAGATCTCCGACCTGATCAGCGGTATCATCATCTACCTGTGCGCATTCTCCATGCTGTTCCGTGGCAAGATACACTCCATGCTGTTCAAGAATGCGGACAAGACCAACATGAATGCAGAGCCTGCCCCTGCTAAGACCGAAACCAAGAAGGAGGGCAAGTAATATGCTGCTTCTCATCAAGTATACTCTGCTGTATGGCATCGTGCTGATGCTGGTCGCTCTGGGCGGTATGTTCAGTGAGCACTCCGGCATCATCAACATCGCACTGGAAGGCATCATGGTCATCGGCGGTGTGGCAGGTGTCCTCACCCTCACCATGCTGCCCGCGAGCATGCCGGCTTTCGCCACCGTGCTCATCGCTGTGCTGGTGGCGGCTATCGCCGGCATGGTCTACAGCCTGCTGCTGGCCTTCGCGTCCATCAACCTGAAAGCGGACCAGACCATCGGCGGCACGGCCCTGAACCTGCTGGCGACGGCGGTGGCTGTGGTCATCTCCAAGCACTTCAGCGACAGCGGCAGCGCCAAGCTGAACTACTCCAACAAGCCCTTCCTGTTCAGCATCGGCGGTCTGGAGCTGAGCATCTTTGTCCCGCTGGGCATCGCACTGCTCATCATCAGCTACATCGTGCTGTACAAGACCCGCTTCGGCCTGCGTCTGCGCGCCTGCGGCGAGCATCCTCAGGCTGCGGACTCTGTGGGCATCAACGTCTACAAGATGCGCTATGCCGGTGTCGTCATCTCGGGCGCTCTGGGTGCTATTGGCGGTCTGGCCTATATCGTGCCTCCCGTCCAGACCTGGAACTTCGAGGTCGGCGTGGCCGGTGCAGGCTTCCTTGCTTTGGCTGTTATGATCTTCGGTCAGTGGAAGCCCTTCCACATCTGCGGCGCAGCCATGTTCTTTGCCGTGTTCAAGAGTCTGGCCAACATCGCCGACTCCACCTTCCTCGCACAGCTCCACTGGTCCAGCAACATCTACAACATGATGCCCTTCGTGGCATCCATGGTCATTCTGGCCTTCACCTCCAAGAACAGCATGGCCCCCAAGGCCGAGGGCATCCCCTACGACAAGGGCTCCCGCTGATTCGAGCGTATTTTCCGGGCGCAACTGCTTTTCCGGGCGGCTGCGCCCTTTTTGCTTCTTTTTCAACAGATTCCACAAAACGGCGCTTGCTTTTGCGGGAAAATTTGCTATAATTGAATTACAATGTCATACGATTGCCGGAGGCGGGGCGGCGCGGCCCGGGCCGTCGGCGGAGAATATTATTTAGGAGCGTGACCTTATGCGCATTTACGATTTGATCGCCAAGAAGCGGGACGGCGGCACCCACAGCCGCGAGGAGCTGGAAGCCATCGTCAACGGCTTCGTCAGCGGAGAGGTGGCCGATTACCAGATGGCGGCCTGGATGATGGCAGTTTATCTGCGCGGCATGACCGACGAGGAGACTGCCGAGCTGACCGATGTCATGGCCCACAGCGGCGTCATGGTGGACCTTTCGCCCATCCCGGGCATCAAGGTGGATAAGCACTCCACCGGCGGCGTGGGCGACAAGACCACGCTGGTCATCGCGCCCATCGTCGCGGCCTGCGGCGTCAAAATCGCCAAGATGAGCGGCCGCGGCCTCGGCCATACCGGCGGTACCACCATCGACAAGATGGAGAGCGTCCCCGGCACAAAGACCGCCCTCTCGCAGGACGAGTTCTTTGCACAGGTGAATAAGATCGGCCTGTCGGTCATCGGCCAGAGCGAGGGCATCGCCGTGGCAGATAAGAAGATGTACGCCCTCCGCGACGTCACCGCAACCGTCAGCTGCATCCCCCTCATCGCGTCCAGCATCATGTCCAAGAAGCTGGCCTCCGGCTCCGACGCCATCCTGCTGGACGTCACCACCGGCACCGGTGCGTTCATGAAGACCGTGAACCAGAGCATCGAGCTGGCCAAGCTGATGGTCTCCATCGGCACCCATCATGGCCGCCGCGTCGCTGCTATGATCACCGACATGGACACCCCGCTGGGCCACAACATCGGCAACAGCCTTGAGGTCATGGAGAGCATGGACGTGCTCAAGGGCCGCGGCCCCGCCGACCTGACCGAGGTCTGCCTGCAGCTGGCTGCGAATATGCTGGTGCTGGCCGATAAGGGGTCCCCCGCCGAGTGCCGCGCCATGGCCGAGGCAGTTATTGCAGACGGCTCTGCCCTTGCAAAGTGCAAGGAGATGTTCGCGGCTCAGGGCGGCGATACCCGCGTTCTGGACGACTACAGCCTCTTCGAGAAGCCCGCCGCCAGCTATGAGCTGCTGGCTGAAGAGGACGGCTACATCGTCACCAACGACGCCGAGAAGATCGGCTCTGCCAGCGTTCTGCTGGGCGCAGGCCGTCAGAAGAAGGGCGACCCGCTGGACTTCGCCGCCGGCATCACCCTCCACAAGAAGCGCGGCGACTACGTCCACAAGGGCGAGAGCCTCGCCACCTTCTACGGCGCGGCGGATAAGTTCGACGCTGCCGCCGCCGAGTACCGCAGCGGCCTCGTCTACGGCTCCGAAAAGCCCGAGGAAGCCCCGCTGGTCTACGCCCTCGTCACCAAGGACGGCGTGGAGCGGTACTGAAATACCTGAATCGCTGAGAACGGCCCCGGGATCTGTGTGTCCCGGGGCCGTTTTTCCGCCAAAACTGCGCTTTGTGGTTGGATAAAGCCGACAGAAGGGCTGATTTTGTAGATGTTTTGCCTGAGATGTGATATAATCTATTCAATAGCGCCCAGACGGCGCAGGAGAAGAGAAAGGGTTATTCTATGAAGATCGTTTTGGTGGGCGGCGGCAAGGTCGGCACAGCGCTGGCGCGGCAGCTCAGTGAAGAGGGTCACAACGTGACCGTTATCGATACGAACAAGGCCCGTGTGGAGCATATCGGGGAGTCCTACGATGTGATGAGCATCCTCGGCAACGGCTCGTCCATCACCACCCTGTCCGAGGCGGGCGTGGAGGAAGCGGACGTGTTCATCGCAGTCACCGGCTCGGACGAGCTGAACCTGCTGTGCTGCATGTTCGCCAAAAAGGCGGGCCACAGCCACGCCATCGCCCGCGTGCGCAACCCGTCTTACAGCCATGAGCTGGACTTTATCAAAAAACAGATCGGCATCTCGGCCATCATCAACCCCGAAATGGCAGCGGCCAAGGAGATCTCTCACCTGCTGCGCTTCCCGGGCGCAAGCAAGATCGATACCTTCGCGGGCGGACGGGTGCGGCTCATCAAGTTTGCGCTGACCGAGCGGCAGGGGCTGGACGGCGTGGCCATCTATGAGATCCCCACCCGCCTCAAGAGCGACATTCTGGTCTGCGCGGTGGAGCGTGACGGCGGGGTCATCATCCCCAACGGTAACTTTGTGCTGCAGAACGGCGACCAGGTCACCTTCCTCGCCACGCAGGAGAAGGCCCACGAGTTCTTCCAGCGTATCAATATGCCGGTGCGGCCGGTGCGCAACGCCCTCATCGTGGGCGGCGGCGCCATCGCCTATTATCTGAGTCAGGAGCTGCTGGAAAATCACGTCCGCGTCCGCATCGTCGAGCGGGACCCGGCCCGCTGCAATGTTCTGGCCGAGTCCCTGCCTGAGGCACAGATACTGAACGAGGACGGCTCCAACCGCGACTTCCTGCTCTCGGAAGGTCTGGAATCCACCGAAGCCTTCGTGGCTCTGACCAACATCGACGAAGAAAACGTGCTGCTGACCCTGTTTGCAAAAAAGCACTCCAAGGGCAAGCTGGTCACGAAGATCAACCGCCTCGAGTTCGACGATATTCTGGCCGGGCTCGATTTGGGCAGCATCGTCTACCCCAAGTACATGACCTGCGACTACATCGTGCAGTACGTCCGCGCCCTGCAGAACGAGGCCGGCAACAACATCAAGACCCTTTACCGCATCCTCGACGACCGCGTGGAAGCGCTGGAATTCACTGTCCATGAGGAGAGCCGGGCCACCGGCGTGCCGCTGAGCCAGCTGCATCTGAAAAAGAATCTGCTGCTCTGCTGCATCACCCGCGGCGACCATATCCTCATCCCCCGCGGCGGCGACCAGATCCAGGTGGGCGACAACGTCATCGTCGTCACGCTGGAACACGGCCTGCATGACCTGCGGGACATCGTGGAAGAGTGACGGGGGACAGGACGTATGAATTATGCGATCGTCTTTCGTCTGCTGGGCTACATCCTGATGATAGAGGGTACACTGCTGCTGCTCCCGGCGGTGACGAGCCTCATCTACGCCGAGTGGGCCGTCATGGGCGTGTTCCTGCTGACGGCGGCCATCAGTGGGGCGCTGGGCTTTGCCCTGCAGGCCATCAAGCCCCGCAGCAAGGTGTTCTATATGCGGGAGGGCTTTGCGGCCACCGCCCTGAGCTGGATCACCATCAGTATCATGGGTGCAGTGCCGTTCGTCCTCACCGGCTGCATCCCGAACCCCGTGGACGCCATGTTTGAGACCGTTTCGGGCTTCACCA
>OKWE01001200.1_pt1 | contig 12684 bp, 29 predicted proteins | sample 1607051 | NCBI WGS metagenome assembly OKWE01 (sample SAMN04414079, study PRJEB24778) | human gut metagenome | material: faecal | host: Homo sapiens | reverse complement strand
ACGGCGAACTTTGACCGGGAACTCCTTCCGAGCTGCCATTTGATCTCCTTTGATGGGTGTATATGATTATATCATATACACCCATCACGGTGCAAGAAAAAAGCCCCGATTAAACAGGGCTTTTAAGAGAAGTGTCTACTTCGTTTCTGGGCTTTGAGTGATCTTTTGACGACTTGCAGGTTGAGAAAAGCAAGAAGGAGCTTGCAGACTCTGTGGGAGAGCTTAAGGAGTCTTGGAACGACTTGGCTCATATCGTCAAGACACGGGGCGGTACAAGACCGATTCGTCAGACAGCCCAGGAGCCGTTAACCACAGAAGAAAAGCCTTCAATCAGTCAGCGCGGCTGGTTCATCTTGGTTTGGTATGTTGTTTTCTTTCCGGTTGGTGTCACACTCACCTTGGTGAATCCGAGATACAGCAAGCAAAAGAAAGCAGTCATCGTGTTGTTGTTCGTTGCATTTTTATGCGTGATTTGGTCGATGCCTCAGCCTCAAACTCCGCCAGCGTAGTTCCCTTAAAACGGTACTTCGCCGTCGTCATAGGTCTGGGCTTGTTCTTGCACGCGTGAACGTCTTGCCGGTTCAGCCTGTTGCTGTTCAGCCCTGTCCTTCGCGCTCTGGACGAACTGGAAATTTTCGCAGATGACTTCCGTCACCCACCGGTCTGCGCCGGTTTTGTCTTTGTATTTGCGGGTCTGCAGACGGCCACGTACCCAGATCGGTGACCCCTTGTGCAGATACTCGGCAATCGTCTCGGCGGTCTTGCCAAAGGCCACAACGTTATTCCAATCGGTGATGGACTGGTAGTTACCGTCGGCCCCTTTGACGCGACGGTTTGTTGCGACCGGGAGCGTGACGAAGGCGAGGTTGTTCGTTCCATATCGGAGGTCAGGGTCGCGGCCAAGACAGCCGCAAATGGTCACTTCGTTGATGTTCAGCATTGTTGTTCCTTTGAAATTCGGTTGATTTGTCGTTCGATCTTTTCGTGCATTACCCGGTCGACCTTGGCGCTGAAGCCGGGAATCAGAAGGCGGAGCTGACTGATCATTACGAGGCAGTCGGCGCATTCCTCTGCAAGGTCGTTTTCAAGCACGGTGATGCACCGGTACTTTCCGCCGGATGCTTCGGCCTGTCGGGCGAGCGCAAGACGTGAAGCCGCAGTTGCAGCCTCTCCGAACTCTTCGGCAGCCTTGAGCGTCTGATGGTCTCGCCCGTAGTGTCTGGCAATGTCTTTCAGTTCTTCGTCGATCATTCTTCGTAGTCCTCACACCAAGGACGGAAAGAAAGCTGATACCTGCTGACGTCCAGCTGTCGATTGTGCTCGTCGAACCAGTCCCGTCCGTTGAAGTACGCGTACATGCAGAATCCTTTGTGGCCGTCACGAGGGACGAGGCTGATCTGGTAGTGCCCGCGTTCCGGGCGCTCTTTCTTAAAGGAGCGCCATTGTTCGTTGTCATGTTTGTTCATTCCTGCTCCTTGATCTCTTCAATGTCCTGCCACTCGATTCGGACGTGCGCGAGGCAGGCGCCTATCCAGATGCCGACCGTGATGCCCTCGGCAAACTCCTCGTCCGTCACACGACCGGCTTTGTGAGCATTCGCAAAGGAGGCTGCATACTTGTTCAGACGCTCGTGGAATTTGCCGCCGGACAACGTCTCTAGTTTTCTTCGCGCTTTTTCATCGCGAACTCGGTACTTCATTCGATCAGTCCTTCCTCTTTCATGACACGGACCGGTTTCAGGTGATGCTTCATCACGTAGTGAAGAGCCTGGTCCATCTCTTTGTAGGTGAAGCCCTTGAATAGCTCGATCAGGTTCTGCAACAGGGCTTCTGCTTGCAGAAGGTTTTCTTTCGCAATAACGTGCTTCTCTTGCCAGATGCGCCAGGCGGCATCGACCTGACGCCATGCCGGCTCAATCTCACGCCTGAACTCTTCGCCTTCTTCGAGGTCGTAGGACAGGCGGTCAGCTAGAAGTAGAAGCCCAATCAAGTAAGCCCACGATTCATACGTGGGCTCCGTTCTGAAGGACTGCAGGTGAATGCGGTAGTCGAGCTCGATGCTGGCGGCTGCGCGGTCTGACAGTCCCTTGTTCGCCGAGATGTCGAGCATGTCGAGGTAGCCGATGCGGTGTTTCTTCGGGTTGTATTTCTTTGTCCGCTTTTTCTTGGCTTTCATTCCTTGTTTTCCTTGAAAATGCAGTGTTGCGGATCGCACGGTGCATTCGGGTTTTGGTACTTGAGACCGAAACCAAGTCCGACAAGAAGTGCCAGTGCGATGAGGATCGTCTTGTACCCGACGGTTATGCCTGACGTCGCGAGCGCCCAGACGATGAAGCAAGTGCCGGCTATGCGAAGGACGACGAAGATCGTCAGCATTACGATCTCCATCGCATTGATGGTTTGCGGGTTCATTCCTCGTCCTCCTTCTGTTTGACGAAGTACTCAGTCGGAAAGAGCGTTGGCTCAATCTTGCCCTTGACGGGGACGTGGAGGAGATAAAAGCCGCCAAGCGTTCCTGTTGCGTCGATTGGACCCATGTACAACCGTCCATCGCACTCCGCTTCGGCTTTGCGAATCGCTTCTTGCGTTGTGCCTATCATGCAAGCGACCCGCTTGCGGATTTCCTTTTTCATCTTGACAGGCATTTCTCGTCCTTCTTCATAATCTGGATGCGGATCGAGCGATAGTCCTTCAGCGTCCCGACGCAGTAGGACAATCTACGGATGGCTTCGTCGATCTCCTCCACGGTCGGAGGAGTTCGACTCTTCCAGTCATTCCGACACGACGTTGCGCATACAGCTATGGCTTCCATCGCGAAGAGTGCACGGCGTCGATGCGCTTTTTCGTTCTTCATTCCTCGTCCTCCTTGATCTTCGATAGCAGGAACGTCTTGAGCACAAGTGCGGCATCGTCTTGCGAAACCTTGCTCACGTCATCGGTAACCTTCCGGAAGATCGGTTTTGCTGCTTGGTTCCAGATGACGCAGGTGCGGGCTTTCGCGTTCGTCGTGAAGTTGACTTCATAATGTCTGCCATTCACGTAGAATCCGTAGCCCCATATGTTCTGACTGCCCTTGATTTCACAGTTGAGTCGCTGCATTTGCGATCTCGCCCATTCGCTCTGAGCCTTCTGGAAAGTCTTGGCGTCTTTCGCCGCATTGAGAATCGCCTTACCGATTTGCTCGGCTTCGAACGACCACAAATCGGCTGAACACAACGATTCATCACAGACGTAGATCCGTACGGATGTGCCTTCTCGCGTCACCGTAGCGATGTGCGCGCTGTCCTTGTCATGGGTGTTGTCGAAGTAGTCCTTCTCCCACGGCATGCCGACGATCTCGGCAATCGCGGCCTGAGCGGCCTCATCAATTTTTACTCTCTGGCTCATTCTTCGTTCTCCCACAGAGCGTATCTGGCGGTCACATCCTTATGCCCAAAGGCGTTTAGCCGGCCGTCCCAAAAAATCGGCAGCCGGTGGAACGAGCCGAACGGGATGAAGTCTTGGCCGTCGAAAACCGCAAACCCCTGAAAAAGGGTCTTGCCGTAGTACGGTTCCGGTGTGCCAGTGTTTTGATCTTTTTCTTTGACTTCGAGCCTGAGCGGCAAGCCGCGCGGCGGCGTCGTGTCTGGGAAGTTTTTCCATTGCGTCATGCTTCGTCCTCCTTACGGAAAGCCCCGCACGAAGCGGGGCATGAGTGGGTTACTGGTGCTTGAAGCTCAAGCGAATGTCGCCGTTGTCTTCAACAGTCATTGACGTACCGGCGATCTTTTTCAACGCTTCTGGATCAAACGCGGTCGTCTGTTCGGCGGGCACCGTTTCAGCGACGGGTTTGTCGACGGTTTCCTCGCTTTCTTCAGCGGTTTCTTCAGTGTCGTCATAAGCAAACATCAGAGCACTGATTTCGTCGCTTTCGATTTTGGCGCGCTCGATTGTGAGTGCGTAGTTGCAGACGGAATGGGCGAGATTCTGGAGGACTTCCTTTTGTTCGCTTTTGTGGCTTTCGAAGGCGATCAAGAGAGCAGATTCGACGAGGAGAGAAGTGTCGATGTCGTCGATCTGGTTGTCATACTGATTGTTGATGTCGAACAGAGCGGACTGGATGATTTCAGAGGATTTGGCTTTAAGCATGATTTTCTCCTTGTTGAGATGGTGGGTTAATTGTTTTCGTTGACTGCGTCGTCGATATACTCGGCGTCGTTCACGTCGCCTTTCTCGATGAACTCCGCATCGAGGAAGTCCTGGTCCGTCGTTGCCTCGCCTCGGTCAGTCTTCTCGTCGATCTCGACGGCGCGGACGGCTTCGATGCTCACCGGCAGGTACTTGAACAGGCGGCGGATGACGGTCTTCTTGGCCATCTCCTCCCAGTGGGAGGACCACGGGCCGGAGTTGCCAGCCTTCGAGGAGGTGCGGACCTTCTCGATCTCTGCGCGGCTCATCACTTCGAACTGGACGCCACCGCCTTTGAGTTTGGCGACGGCATAGACGTGAGTGACCTTTCCTCGATCCGCAACCGACGCAGGAATGTGCTCGATGTCCGGGTCAAGGCCGAGCTTGTAGTTGAAGGTGTCCTGTTCGTGCACGCAGTAGGCTTGCAGGCTTACGATTTGGCCTGAACGACGTGCGAGGTCGATCATTCCTCGGTAGCCGATAATCAACTGCGCGTTCGGACGGCCTTGTTTGTCCTTTCCGTTGCCGAAGGGGAGTAGGTAGCAATGCCCGAGCGCGGAGCCGGGCTCAAGGCCAAGGGCAGCGCACTGGAGGACGGCGCCGTAGAAGGACTCAGGTGCGCACTTGAGAAGCGCCGGGGTCTTCCTGCACTCGGTCATCACGATGCGCGTCAGACGGTCGGGCGTCATGCTCTTGGGCATGGCGAGTGCCATCTGCTTCTGGAAGTTCGGCTGTCGGATCATTCCGAGAAGCGTCGTCGGATTCTTTGCGGCTTGGACGACAGCAGTCTGTGCGGCGGCAGGAGCAACCTGCGATTTGAGAACGTCAGTAGTTGACATGAGTTTCCTTTTTAAGCGAGTCGAAGGATTCGGGTGGAGGTGGTCTGTACGAAATCTGCGTACAGGTCAGGGTGTTCTTTCTTGAATGCAGTGGATGCGAAGCGGGAGCTGTTCTGCGCCTTGTAGGTCACGGCCTTCTCGCCGCCAATGAGCAGTCCGGACTTCTCGCCGATGGCTAAAATCACGCGGTTTGCGACGGCCTTTTCCTGGTCTTGGAGCTCTTTGATGCGCTCTCTGATCGTGCGCAACTCGCCAATGTCGGCCGCTTCATCGTTGCTGGCCTCGACCATCTCGCCGTTGTCGCGGGCATAGAGCTTCTTGATGTCGTCGGCATTGATCGGATCGGGAGGGACGTCAGCGAGGACCTTCTTGAACCAGAATGCGTGGCACTTTTCGATGATGGCTTTGATCACGTCCTCGTCGCGCTGCACTTCGTACATTCGGAAGTCTTGGCCACCAATGAGAACAGCGACATAGAACTTCTTGATGCCCGTCACCGCCATGTACCACTGAATCTGCGTTTCGTAGTAGAGCGGAATCTGGTGCTCGGTGACGACATTGCCGGACACGATCTCAGCTTCCTGCGAAGGTCCCCACTTTTCAGCCATGAAGGCGTTGGCGGTCTTACATTCAAGGCCAACGTCGGTCGAAAGCATGAGGCCTGTTTCGTCTGCCTTTTCGGGCTTGTGGACGCGGACCGTCTTAGCAATCTGCTCGTTGACGATCGCCCGGTCGATGTTGCCGCGCATCCAGCCTCCCTCGCCGGTTGAGAGGAGGAAGTTCACACGTTGAATTTTCATCCCGGTGCGCTTGCTGAACTCTTTTGCAACCACATCTTCAAGCGTGGTTCCCCAGTAGGCTGCTTCGCCTGCCGGTGAGCCTTTGGTCTTGCCGGTCTTCTCTTCCCACAAGCTCAGCGGCGTCTTGTAAGGGTTGAGTCCGAGGACCGTTGCAACGTCTGAGCCGCCGATGCCCTTCGTGCGTTCTTGCAGCCAGGCATCGCGTTCCATCTCTGCAGTCTTAATTGCTGCCATTCAAAACTCCTTGAAAGAGCGCGGCCGCGACAATTGCGAGCGCTCCTACGAGAACAACGACCTTCCAGATCAGCGAGGGGTGTTCACACGAAAAAGGCTCGACGTTCTGCCGAGCCTGCTTTGCTGCGCGCCGCTGTTCGAGCGGTCGCTTTGGTGTCTTGCGTTTCATGTCGAAGTCGGGTGGTATGTGTTCGATTGTCTTTACGGGGTCGGAGTAGCTCATTTGGTTGCCTTGAAGATGCCTTTTTGGAAGGCTTCGTAGACCGCCTCGGCAGCCGTTCTCGCGCCGAGTGTTCGCAACGCTTCTTCGTGGTGGGACTTGACGGTGGTTGTCGCAATGCCCATGACTTCGGCGATTTCTCGACGCCTTAGCCCTTTTGCGACGAGCGTGAGGTACTCGATTTCGCGCGGTCTCAGGTTTTTGCGCGGTTCTGCCTTCATTCGAGCACCTCGCCTTCGTCTTCGTCATCTTCGTCGTAACCGTGTTCGTCCTCGTCTTCTTCGTCGTAACCGTGTTCGTCCTCGTCTTCTTCGTCAGGGTCGGGGCCGCACCATTTTTCGTAGTCGTCAGGACCACATCCGTCTGGGTAGTTCCATGCCATGCCGATCTCCTTAGTCAAAAATCCAGTGGTAGAGAGTGGCTGCAGCCATTGCCGGCAGGATCACTAGGCCGAAGAATCCGAGAAGGCCTTCGAGGCCATCGATGAGGTACCCGAGTACGCCAGAGCGCTGAGGCTCGGTACCGTCCGTGCCGAAGTAGGTCCGCTTCGCCAGGTCGTCGAGGTAAGTAATAAAGCGCTTCATGACGCCTCCGATAAAAAGAAAAGACATTCATGCGCTCCCGTCCCTTGGTGACTAGTCAGGTACCCAAAGGAGAGCGGGACAGAAGCGCGTGAATGCCTTCTTGTGAAGAAAGGTGGGGGAGCGGCGGTGTCCCCCGAAGTCGTTACGGAAGTTCGTCCATGACGCACTGGACGTTGCAGGCGACCTGCTCGTACTTCTCCGCTGCAGGGCAGTGGATGACGGTCGGCTCGGTCTTCATGTAGAAGTGGAGGTCTGCAGCGTTCTTGATGCTCACGAGAGCGAACTCATGCACGTCGTTTTCATTGCAGGTCTCGCGGCCTTGTGCGCGGAGGTGGTGCGCCAGTCGGGCGTCGAAGTCGCTGCGCTTCATTCTTCGTCCTCCTCGTCGTCATCGTTGAGCAAACCAGTCAGAAGGGTGTCGGCGGAGTCGAGCGCACCGATGTACGCGTCGTCGTCGCCCCGGATGTAGGCCTTAGCGGCCTCATCCATGAAGTCTTTGATGTACTCGAGGTAGTCGAGCTTGTCCTTGTCCGTCATTTTGTTCTCCTGATAAGCCGTCCCGCGGCTCTTTGCGGGTGCCCGCGAGACGGCTGTGATCTTTATGAAAGTCCATCCAAGCGCTCTCGCGCCAGCCCCCTACGCATTGAACACATGCGCAAGAACGCTTGAATCGACTTTCTGCTGTGCACGGTCCCGCGTTTTCCGCAGGCAGCCGCTCGGGTCTTCGTGACCTCTGCCTCTCTCGGCTGCACCAGCTACGTCCGCCGCTCCACGTCTCTCAACGTCTGCATCCCCGCGTCCGCGTTTTCATGTCTGCCCTCCCGATTGTTGTCGGAAAGTTGGTGTTGAATGGTTTCTTCCTGTTATGTGCGGGCGAAACCATTCAACACCGTTGATGTTACACCAAAATAAAACCGAAACGGTTGCTGTAGGGTGTTGGCGGGGTGTATAAATTGGGGAGTTGTTGATGCGCATCAATGACACTGAAATTAAGACAAAAAAAGCCCGCCTTGAGTGGCGGGCTTGATTTGGTTGTGTTATGGGGTTTGGTTTAGTAGGTGTTGAATGATCCGCAAACGACGCCGACGACCTCTAAACCGTGTTGCCTGGAGTGAAGGATTGGATAGTCTGGGTTCAGCGGCTTCAGATCAAAGAGTTCTCGACCTTGATCGTCGTATCCGGTGACGACGTATTTCTTGAAAGTCGTCTCTGTGAGAATGCCAGACGTAGAACGTGCGATGACGAAGTCTCCAGGTTTTGGCAGCCTATTGGGGTCGACGAAGAGCAGTTGTCCTTCTTGGAAATTTGGCGACATGGAGTCGCCTCTTACGCGAAGAGCAAAAGTTTTCTCCGGCAATGTTTCTGGGACGATCGCCCATTCATCGTATTGTTCTTGTCCGTTGTCTGTAAGCATTCCCGCCTGCACATATGAAAGGATTGGTATGCGCTTGAAACGTATCGTGCTTACTTGGGGGTTGCCGAGTTCTGCGTTTTCCGTGTCAAGTGTTCCTGGGGGAAGGCCAAGCTTATCTTCAATCTCTCTAGCGATTCGTGCTCCAAAAGACTTCGTTCCTCTGATCATGTCATTGATCTGCTGCGGAGCTTTGCCAAGTATCTCGGCCAATCGAGACCGCGAGCCATTCAGCTCTGCCAGACGACTCAGGTTTGCAATGCGTATCCGCTTCAGGGTGTCTTTTTCATTCGTACTCATAAGAAGTACCTCCCTTCTGCAATAGTAGTGTGGAAGGTGTATGCGCGGCAACATGTTCGGCAACCAACAAAAGCGGCAAAAATGTTGTATTATGGTTTAACACCAAAACAACACCGAGAGGTCTGAGATGACGCCTCGAGCGCTCGAATATTTCAAATCCCTAAAGCCAATCGAAAAGAAGGCCTTGTGCCAAAAAGTAGGCATTTCTGTCCGATGGCTTCACAACTGCATGTATGTCCCGTCGAAGAATTTCAGCCCGGAAGTCGCTGAGAAGATCGAGATGGTTTCTTGTCGAAAAGTGACGCGCGAAGACCTGCGCCCAGATATTGACTGGTCGCTTATTCGCTAAGGGGACGCCATGAGCTTCAAGGTTTCCGCACTGGCATGGATGGTTCCGGTTGAGAAGTCAACCGAACGTCTTGTGCTCCTCGCTCTTGCCGACCGGGCCGATGACGAAGGCAAGAACTGCTATCCGTCCGTCGAGACCATTTGCGGCATGACGCAGATGAATCGAAAGACGGTATTTGCTGTCATTTCGAGACTTGCGGAACGTGGCGTTTTGTCAGTACGCAAGCGAGAGGTGCACAACTCGAATGAGTACCTTCTGCACATAGAGGATTGGCCCAAAAACGGAAGTACCGAAAACGGGACGACCCAAAAACGGGATAACCCAAAAACGGTACGTCAGTTGTCCCGAAAACGGGACGATGGTTGTACCGAAAACGGGACGACAGTAGTACCGAAAACGGGACACGAACCTATCAATGAACCTATCAATAACCAATCAATAACCAGTAGAGAAGACACGCCGCCAAAAGCCAGAGCCAAGAAAGGCGAAGCCTGGAAAAAGTGGATCAAGGTCGAAAAGCCGGCTGAAGTTCCTGATGACCTCTGGAAGCAATTCGGAGAGATTCGCGCCCTGAAGAAGATGGCCTTGACAGAAAGAGCGCTTGAGCTTCTTCGAACTGAAGGAGAAAAGGCTCACATGACGCTGCTTCAAGTTGTAGAGACGTGTTGCGGCAATGGCTGGGCAGGCTTCAAGGCTTCCTGGTTGACGAAGGCGATCGGTAACGCCTACCGAAAGCCGCAGAACATCACCCAGACGGCTGAATACCGAGAACGACTTCAGGCCTGCTGCCGAGGTGAAGGCAGAACCGAAAAACTCGCTGACGACGGCGTAACGATCATTGTGGATTGAGGGAAACAACATGAAAAAAGCAGAGGGCTTGGTCGGCCTGTTGGGCTTTGCCGAGGGTGAAGAGGAGCGGGTATGCCCAGAGCATGGGCGGTATATCTCGCACCTGACCTACCTGAAGGGAGAGCTCAAGAATGCGAGCGGATGTCCGAAGTGCCGAGCGATCCAGTTGCAGAAGCGGCAGGAAGACGAAGAGCGCGAACGAAAGGAACGTGAAGAGCTTGAAAAGCGCCGCGCGTATGAGCAGACGCTGGACCGAACGGCCATCCCGACCAAGTACCGATCCAGAACGCTTGCATCCTTCAGAACCGATGGGAACGACCAGAAAGCGAAGGTGCTCAAGATCGCCGAGTCCTACATCACAAAGTTCGACGCGCTTCGCCAGTCCGGCATAGGGATGGTTTTTATCGGCGAATGCGGGACTGGCAAGACCCATCTGGCGTGTGCGGTGCTTCAGGAACTCTTGAGCAAGTGCGCCGGCATCTACACGACGGCACATGAGATGGGGCAGAGGGTTGCTGACTCCTGGGGCTGCCGAGAGACGGGTAAGACGACCGCAGACGTCAAGCGAGCCTACAAAACCTGTCCGCTGCTTGTCGTCGATGAGGTCGCAAAGGAAGACGCGAAGCCGATCACAAAGGAAGTCCTCTCAGAGGTCTTGTACGCCCGCTACGACACTCAGCTTCCGACCATCTGGATCACCAACGCCGATCCGACGCTGCTGAAGACCGCGATAGGAGAGCAGGAGTACGACCGGCTCAAAGAAACGTGCAAGTTCATCCGGCTCTCGTGGCCGAGCATGCGGAAGAACGACATCGATTTTTAACAAAGGAGAGGTCATGACAGACCAGAAATCAAATGAGCGAGACGGGCAACCGGAAGCAGTCCAGTCGCCCGAAATCACAACGGATTTCAGTTCTCTTGAGCTGGAGACGCTAGATACCGCCGAAGAAGAAGGAAAACGTCTTATTCGTCATTACGTGCAACGCGCGAAACAGCTTCATCGAGAACATCTTCGTCGCTGGGGCAGACCTGATCAAGCCAAGCAAGAACTGCCTCAAGGCGTGAAACGTTGATCGAAACCAAAGACTGGACTTCTTCTGTGCCTGTGTCGCCCGTTGCGGAAATGTCGATCGGTTCGAGTTTCACCGCACCTGCAGCGCACATGGCGAGTAAGGCTGTTTTGGGGTCGAGTTTAGTAACAGGCATTTGTTTAAACCTCCGTGGGTTGGTTGATGGACGTGTTGGGGAACACAGCCTCAATCATCTCACGGGGGACCTAAAAAGGAGGAGTCATGAAAGAAAGTGACGAATACCGCCTCGGACGATCTGCCGCACAACGCGGTGAGCCGATGGCGAAATATCAGGGCTTGACGGCTCGAATGAATCCCAAAAAGAGAGCGGCCTTTATTCAAGGCTATTACGACGGACTGAGGAGAAAGGAAAAATGATTAGTTTCACGATTGAGGGGGTTCCAGTCCCCAAAGGACGCCCGCGCTTCACTCGCAGCGGCCACACGTACACGCCGGACACGACGCGAAAGTATGAGGCGCTCGTGACGGCCAGGGCAAAGGAGGCAATGATTGGCAAGAGAAAGATCGAAAAGCCGAACGCAGTCCGTGTGGACATTCTCGCCATCTTTCCTGTGCCCTCGTCATGGTCTAAGAAACGCCGCACAGCGGCTCTGCAAGGTGTCGAGCATCACGTCTCAAAGCCGGACCTTGACAACGTACAGAAGGCGATTCTTGACGGCATGAACGGGATCGTTTTTGAGGACGACTCGCAGGTGATCGACAGCCGGACCAGAAAGGCATACGGACCCGAGCCGGGTGTAAAAGTTTTTATTGACGAGGTGAAGCATGGATGATGCAGACCGAGCCGCAAGAAGCGATGAGTGGATCATGCGAGCGGCAATTGAGGAGAGAAAGCCAGAGGGACCGAGACCGATCGTGGTGAGCTTGTGCTTGAACTGCGGGGAAGTGATCGAGAGAGTGCCTGCAACGGTCGAGGGAGTTCGAAATGTTCGACGTTGGTGTTGTGCCGAATGCCGAGACGAATGGGAAAGGGAGCATGCGAATGGATGAAGCGGAGCGCCGAATTCTTGAAGCGCGCCTTGAGAACTGGAGTTCATGGGCGCGTGAGGGAAAGCCTCGTGGAAAGAGTTCAATGCTCGGCGTGATGCGAGAGGCCGGCTACGTGCCAGAGGAAGGCACAAAGGAACGTCCTCGCATTATCGACATCAATGACGCTGTGGAGATCGAGGCGGCATGGAGCGCGATGCTCGATTCAAAAGAGAAGCGGTTGTTGCAGGAGGCCTATGGGAATCCGAGCCGGCCGCTCTGGATAACCTGTCGTGTGGTAGGCATCCGACCACGCAAGTACGAACAGCATCTCATGTTGGCAATGCGCATGTTGCACAACGTGCTGTCCCGTGATAGACTTCACTAATCAAATTATGCCGGTGTGTCCGAGCTGGAGGGCGAGTCTTTTAGGCTCGCTTTGCCATGCCTAGGAAAAACATCAGCAATTCTGGAAAGCGGTATCTCCTCCACGGTGATGCCGCTTTTTTGTTTTGAAAACAACACCGCGCACGCCTCTCAACGATGCGCAACCCGCGCGGTTTCCATTCGCTACCTTAGGGCAGTTTGCTCTAGGGGATGTCTGAGGGGCGCCCTGTTTGACCAGGGCGTCCCTTGGGCTGTTTTAGGAGTGCCATATGAAGCGTTGGCTCAACTATCTTGATGAGAAGATCATCGACTTTCTGGCACGCCAGTTCATCGCAACCATTCGACGTCGCAATCGACGCATTGGTATTGAAGATCGTTCCCGATATGAAGGGATTCGATCCTAAAAGCAGAGAAATACACACTAACTCATTTTCCTGCCTTTAAGGGTTAGCCTTGACTTCGGATCTCGCCATATTTTCCTTCAGCAT
>OKWE01001197.1_pt1 | contig 12758 bp, 12 predicted proteins | sample 1607051 | NCBI WGS metagenome assembly OKWE01 (sample SAMN04414079, study PRJEB24778) | human gut metagenome | material: faecal | host: Homo sapiens | reverse complement strand
GACCCGGTCGCAGAGGGCATCGGCGAACTGCTGGCCGCTGGCAAAGCCGTGTAGCTGCTCAAACGCGCCATGCTGCCCGGTGTCGCTGGGGATTTGAACCATGCGCACGTCCATTCCGGCGTAGAGGCGCTCCCCGGCGCGTTCGGTATGTTCCGCCAGCGACAGCTCCCCGGTGGAGAACAGTAGCAGCGTCCAGTGCCTGCGGTTACGCACTTCGCCGTCGGTGCGGGCGCGCCCCTTGCCCTGGCCGTTCGCCAGCATATAGGCAATCATCCCGGCCTCACGCGGGTCCACTTCGCGCAGTTCATCGAGCGGCAGCAGGGCATCATTGTGTCGGCTGGCAATTCCTTCCAGCGCATTCCCGGTGGCCCGCCAGGAGTGCCAGTAGTCCGTGCCGCCACACACGGAGGCGGCCACCTTCATCACCGTGGTTTTGCCGTCGGTGGACTCACCGCGCAGATGAAAGCCTCCGCCGCCCGTTCCGGTCAGGCGCAGCAACGGGGCGGCCAGTGCACAGCAGAGGGCAAAGGCCAGCCGTGAGTTACCTGCACAGAGCGCGGCGACCTGTTCCTGCCATTCCGCCAGCGTACCGGACTGTGCAAAGCCGCCGGTCAGGTAGTGGCTGCCCTGAAGGATGACATTGTCGCCACCGGGACCGATAACCTCATCCGGCAGCACGTACACGCCGTTGTGCCAGCCGGTTTTCTCCACGCAGGTGACCCGGCGTCCGGGGAGTGACCGTGAGATGTATTCGCACAGCAGGCTGCGCAGGGCGGGGCGGGTGGAGATATAGGTCAGACCGTTCTCCAGCAGGATGCGCCGCAGCTCCTCGCCGTTACCGCTGAGCATCGCCATCGGCATGGCCCAGCGCCGTAACTGCCCGGTGGTGGTGTGCCATTCCAGCAGGCGGCCATAGCTGCCGTCATGGCTGTCGCAGGTGATAGCGGTGACGCGCAGAGGGGAACAGATGCGCTGGGGCTGGACGTCGCTTTCGCCGTCGCGTCGTTCGGTGAGCTTGTCAAACCACAGCGCTTCTTCATCGAGGCGGAAGTGATCCGGCAGGATATCGGAAGGCCTTTCCTGTCGCAGGCGTTCAAGCTGCCCGGTCCAGTTCTCCAGTAACTCACCGTCAGGGCTCATCAGCCGGGCCATCTGCACACCCGCGTGCGCCAGTTTTACGGCGATTTTCAGCAACTCCTCTTCGCGGATATCGCCGGTGCGAAGTACCCGGACGTAAAGCGTGTCGGGCCTGATTATGGTCAGGTTGTCCAGATCGGCCAGTTCATCCGGGCCGAGTACCACCGGAGGAATATCATCTTCCCGGTCAGGATCTTTTCGCCAGTCGCGTGAGGTCTCCCATGCCAGGCTTCCGGCAAGGATCACCACTTCGAGCGTGCGGTCCGGAGACTGCTTACAGAGAAAAGGGGCGCGTTTCATGATGGGGTATCAGTCGGCTCATCCCTGAGCGTGGATTAACGGATGGCGGTGCGGCGCTGTTGCCACTGGCGGATTTCAGCGGCATCGAAGACCACCAGTCGGGAAGAGAGGTGGACGGGGCGGGGAAAGTCGGTGTCTTTAAGCAGGCGGTAAACCGACGATTCACTCATCGCCAGAAACTGGACTACCTGCCGCATACGCACGTTGCCGCTTTCGGGAAAAGCATCGTTACTGTCAGCACGGGTTTTCATGATTGCACCTCACGGGAACAGAGTGTCAGAGCGGTTATAGCGCGGAACAGGGAGGGGAGGTATAGGTCCGGGTGAAAAAGTTAAGTCCGGTTAGAAATCATTGAGTCTGAAAAGACTTTCTTGGTTTTTAGGACTGATAGCTTACAAATAAACAATTGAAAGTAGGGGGGTATTTCCCTCATGCTCAATCAGCACGCTACATGCTGAGGTTAACGAATGGCAACGCACGACTATAAACTCTTCACAATAGCTGTCGCTACCGTGCCGCGCTTCAAGTCTGAGCTTATCAATCCGCGCAAGGGTACACCGGCCAACTATATCGCCAAGTACATCAGTAAAAGCATCGACGGGCGCGGACTGGCGCAGGAAACCAGTAAAGAAACAAGCAGATCACTGCGCGATAACACTGAGAACTTACGCTTGGGCCTCGCTGCACCGTGCCTAACAATTCCGCTTCATTGGTATCCTTGGCCGCCAGGCGTACCGCGAGCTGCGCTTACTGGTTGGTCAGGCTGCTAGAACGTAGGGTGACAAGAAGGCAGGCGCGCGGGTACTGGAAAACCCGCATCTGGATGCTGTGCAGTTTTGCCACCTACATCATGAAGTAGGGCGGCGTCCTGGTCCCCCGTAAACATCACCTTGTCAGAACTGCCTATTAGCTGAATGACGAGCTGAGCGCCTACGGCAATCATGGGGTCGTATTTATAGTATCTGGTCCCCGATCATTGAGGGCCGGATCTGCACTCATGCAGTTAAGTGGAAATGGTTCGTAAAGCCGTTGACCTTCAGGAGGCGACAGCCGACGAGGGAGCTTGCGCCCCTTGGACTCGTGGCAATAATTGTCCCCTGTTGAACATTTGAACCAATCAGGGATAGATCCAACCGATATTAAGGCCATGAATGTGAAGGAGCTTCACGATTACCTCTATGGCATAAGCCAGAAGGAACGCTGGGAGTTTACAGCTAGGATGAGACTGATAAAACCGAAGAGGAAAAAAACATACAAGCGGAACATTTCGGAGCCGCGGCGACTGCAGCTCGAGGTTGAACTGAAATCCAAGGTTTTGATGTAAGCACTGTGGAAGTGGATCTGCTTTTGCGTGGTGGCAGTATTCCATCTGGCGCTGGATTGCGCATTTTTTGCCGTAACCCGCGGCTGCATGAAAATGAATGATCGATGATCGTTTATACCCAAGCCCGCCAGTTCTGGCGGGCTTTTACTTGTATTAGGCAGGTGCATGAAAACCTCTACGCAAAGCGGGCAGACATGGCGAGGATACGGGCATGCGCAATACATAAACATAGACGACCTTATCTTTTAAGAGTTATCTTAAAAGATAGTATACTCTAACTCTAAGGTAGGTATTTATATGATAGCTGGATTGTTTATACGCAACGTGAAAACATATCAAGGAATAAATTATATTCCCCTTACTGATTCCCCAAATTTAAGCGGCCTATTGGGAAATAATGGTATTGGGAAAAGTTCTATTCTTGAAGCTATAGATACTATACTAAATTCCAAAGACTGGAATTTTAACACTGTTGTTAAAAAGAGTGGTCTTGAAAAAACTAGCCCATATATCGTGCCAGTTTTGATATTAGAAGAAGCTTTTTTTGATTCTGACATGTTGCCTTTAGCGAAAACGCTTGATGTTCTAGCTCGAGAAATAAGTCTCGACGATGCAACTAATGCACAAACCAGAATTATACTTGAGAATTTTATACAGCATCGCGATCGAATATTATCTCGGCATGATATGCAAGGGAAGTTGATAGTGCCTATTGGGCGCTATTATAATAATGAGATATCATTATCCGTTTTGGCTGGGAGAACCTTAGCTCTTGTTATAGAAAGAAACACGTTCAACGCTGGATTCAACCTCAGTGAGGGTATGGAACCAACTCAAGTTTTTAGTAAGTTGTTTGATTATATTATCGACAAGCTAGAGTATTTATACATACCTAAAGAAATTGATACTGAGCTTTTTACTAAATTAGAAAGCATCGGAACTCAGGTTTTAATGGGGGAGTCACTGCATGAAATTTTAGATAGAATAGTAGGTGATTCAACTGTTGGGGATATCAATCGAGAGTTAAGCAGTTTTCTTGAAGATATTTCAACTAAATTAGTCAGCTATGCATATAGAACTCCTTCAGAAAGACAAAAAAGAATTCAAAAAAAAGAAGTTTACAATCTTATTATACAGGCATTCTTTAATGTCAGGAAATTACATAAAGCGCATGGTGAAGAACACTTTTTGGAAATTAGTAATTTAAGTTCAGGGGAAAAGCAAAAGGCTATTATTGATGTTGCGCACGCATTATTAACAAAACACAGGAGTAACAGTGATAATCTAATTATAGCCATAGATGAGCCAGAGTCTTCTTTACATATGTCGGCCTGCTTTGAGCAGTTTCAGGCACTGTCTGAGTTAAGTGAAGGATGCAGACAATTACTTTTTTCCTCACACTGGTATGGTTTTTTGCCAACCCTCGAAAAAGGTGCGGTTACAATTATAACTAAGAAAAATAATGAGCATCTTTTTGATTTGATAAATTTGGAATCTTATAGGGAAGAAATCAAGCAGCTTGTTCGCGATAGTAGAGGAAAATTACCATTTGATATTAGAATTAAAAGCATGAATGATTTCACTCAGTCACTTTTATCTAGTGCAACGGGTGAAAATCCGTATAATTGGTTGATATGTGAAGGCTCATCAGAAAAAATTTATTTATCTGCATACTTTGATGACTTGATAAAAAATAATAATCTTCGTATAGTTCCTGTTGGTGGCGCTTCGGAAATTAAAAAAATTTACAATTACCTCTCGGCTTGCTATAAAGATGTAGAAGGCGAAATTACGGGTAATATCTATTTATTGGCTGATACTGATAGCCAATTGGTGCGTTATGAAGTAGGAGTATATCAGAAATTACATTGTAAGAGATTTGTTCATGATCAGGGAAGAAATAAAGCTATTTTAGTCAAAATTGATTCTAACCCGGTATCCCCTGCAACGGAGATAGAAGATGTGTTGAATGCGAAGATTTATTATGAGGCATTATTATCCTTTGTTCCCGATTACAGTTATCTAAATTTCATTACTGGTATGGCGGTTCCTGATGAAGGTCTGGAGTCATTCTCTGCACTTGATTTGAAATCAAGTGAGAAAAGTGCGATAACCACATTCTTTGATACTAATAATAATAAATTTGATTTTGCTAAGAAATATGTAGAATTAATGTCTGAAGAAAATAGCATTCCTGACTGGATAAATGAAATTAGAGTGGTAATGACTAGTTAATAGCCATTGCCTAAGTTTAATTTTCAAATTACATAAGGTCATAAGGTTCATAACTTTATGACCTCATCATCTAACAAGCTATTTAACTCATTCATTTTCTTTTGTAATGGTAACATCGAGCCGTGGAAAACCTCCTGCAGTTTCTCGATCTGTTCGTCGGTGAAAACGTTCTTTTCGGGCTGGCGGCGCGGGCCTTTGTTGCGGTTGGCAACCTTCGGGTCTAAATCAGCTTCGTTGCCGCCATCTTCGCTCATTTGTGAGACGGTTACCCTATGATTGATGAAATAATCTACATATTTGATTAGCCTGTTCCTAGAATTTGAATTCCGTTGGCCCTAACGGTGCTATTTCTCTTAATCGTCCTCCTTTTATGACATAATTCCCTTTTGCTGAAGTTAATTTCCCTCCACATTCACATAATTTATCATTTGATATGGTACCATTAATTATTTTGAAATCGTCTTGGTCAAAAGTGCAAATAATTTCATCTTGATTCCCGCACTGTTCGCAAATTACAGTTAGCTTGGGTAGATTGGTGGAAGGGGTAAGTGTGTATCCACTTCGGTCTGATGCAATGTAGTAGCCTAATTGAGGATACCCTCTACTTTGGGATACCTCCCTGTAACTATTTGTTATTCCTGCTAAAAGGTTGAGTATTTCATCGTGATTTTCTGGAGTTTTCATCGAAACCCAACAATCTCTATCCTCATAGCAATACTCTCTTCCTGCAACGCAAATAGCACTTAAATAAGGTTTATCAGGTTGATAGGATTTTATATATCTTTCGGCCTCGGTTAGACCACCTTCCTTCAAATTGCTATTAAGAGCGAACAAGACTGCTCGGGGTTTACTAATTGAGTGATTCACCCGTTTTCCTTTCTCATCAAACTTTCCCGGAAGATATTTAAATGTGGTATTGATTTTCTTTGCTGAGTCATTGGCTGTTTTCAACTCTTTTGCATTTAATGTTGTCTTAACTTCAATGGTATAGAGTACTGATTCAATGGGGAATATCCCAACATTTTCATCAATTAGCACGGGGGGGAGGATTTCTTTGTTGTAAATGACAATGTCAATCTGAGGTGAGGGCGCGTTTCCAAAAGCATCTATGATTTGCCCTGTACCGACTCCGATATCTGCAGGTAAAAGTGGTCTAAAAAGTTTGCTCAATAATATTTCTAGAACCGCACCCTTAACTCCTTTGTGAGTTACATCTGCTGCGGATCTTGCTTGGGCTATTGCTGCTGCAACCTTGCCCCTTAATAATGCTTGGTATTGGTTTTTGTTTTCCATAATTTGCCTAATTAATCAAAAGCTACAAGCTACTAATATTAATGAATAATTGTATCTCCAGCCACACAATTCACAAATTGCATAACAAAACATGTTTAATGGCAATCTATGGCTATGAATGTACAACTGACCGAGATTATGCGCCTTTTCCAGTAATCTTCTCAATGATGATGCCGTACATATTCTTAATTCTAAGATAGCAAATGCCTCATGCAACACCATATTTGGGAAAAACAGAGAAGATATCAAGATGTATTCAAAAGAATTTAATCAGCGTAAATACTTAGAATTTGTAGGAAACCTAACAGACTGAAGTTACTGCAACTTAGAGCGTGTACAGTCAAGAATCCCCGATGACGGCGATGGCGGACGACAATTTCGTCAACTCAACCCCATCACCATCTGACTGACCTGCTCCCCGTTAATTTACATAGACTGATTTAGCAATGTCCGCTTATGGCACGGGGCCGACTATACGTCTGGGCTTTCAGCGCTTAATCGGCTAGTTACATGGCGGACAGATGTATCTACTTACGTTTCCTTCTCTCGCCCCATCTTCATCACCTCATAAAACGTCCCCCGCCCAAGCCCATCCGACGGCTCTTCCCGCTCCTGTGCCAGCGTTTTCAGCTTACGAAGTATCCGATCCGAAGCCGGCTTATCAGACGTACCATAACGCCCATCAGTCTCCTCAACCAGAAGCTGAACCAGTAGCCAGCAGAGTCGGGCAGTATTCTCCCGTGCCTTATCACGCTTATGCATTCCACGCAGGGAAGGTTGTGCTGAAGCAGTGAGATCCGGTAGCGCGTCGTCACCGAGCGTCTTCAGCCACTTGCGGCCACGGCTGTTGCGTGACAGTTTCATCACAGCCTTCAGGCTACGGGCCTTAATTTCTGGCGGCGTCAGTTCGTCATCAATAAGCCGCCATGCCAGCGCGAACATCTCATCGGCATAGAACATGCGCTTGTTCGCCGGGGCGCTGACCATGCCCGTTGCTTTGATGGTGCGGCTGATGGCGTCGTGCAGGATACGATAATTCTCCTGTTGTTCTTCCGGCAGGGCGTTTGCCGGTTGGGAAGCATCGTGGCCGAGAAGCAGAAGGGCGAGATGCCGCGCTTCCAGCAGCGGCATATCACATTCCCGTTCAAACAGATTCTGACGAATGGGACTGGTCACATTATTCTCCTTCCACGATCTGCAGTGGTTCTTCTGCACCGAGCAGCGCCTGCCGTCTGGCGGCATCAACGTAGTTTCCCCACCACTGCATCAGCGGTCGCCTTTGTTCCAGATAGTCGCTGCGGTTGTAGGCCGCTTCGATCTCATCTTCTTTTTGGTGCGCCAGCGCAGATTCCAGTACTTCACGGGGAAAATGACCTGCCCCCGCCGTTCTGGCGATGCTGCGCATGCCGTGGGCGACCAGCTCACCGCCAAACCCCATTCGGATAAGTGCGGCGTTCGCGGTTTGCTGGTGCATGTGCTCCAGTGGTTTGCGGATGCTGGGGAAAACCCACGGGCGATGGCGGCTGACGGGTTCCATAACCTGAAGAACGCGCAGCGCCTGTTTGCTGAGCGGCACCGTGTGCGAACGGTTCATCTTCATAAAGGTGTCGGGGATGCGCCATTCCGCTTTTTTCATATCGATGTCGCACCAGCGGGCGCTGACGGCTTCGCCGGGGCGAACCCAGGTCAGTAGCTCCCATTCGATAAGGCAGCGTGTTTCCTTGCGGATAGAGGCGTTCTGTAGCGCCAGCATTAGTCTGCCCAGTTCACTGGGGTGAAGGGCGGGCATGTTCTGCTTTTTCGGTTTCTTGAAGCGGGCGACCAGGTTGTCAGCCGGATTGAACTCGATGAGCTCTTCAGAGATGGCGAAGCGGAAGATTTCATTGAGCCGTGAGATAACCCGGCGCAGCGTTTCGAGGATGCCTTGTTCTTCCAGCGGTGTGAGGTGTTCCTTAAGCATCTTCGGGCGGATCTCAGTGACGGGCGTATTACCCAGAGAAGGGAAGACGTGCATCTCCAGCGAGCGCCAGACATCTTTGGCGTGGTCTTCGCTAAGATCGCTGGTCCTTTTTTTCTCTTTGAGCCACTGTTCCGCAACTTTTTCCAGCGTGCATTCATTCTGGAGTCGTTGCTCCTCTGCAACCTGCTCCAGATGGGCCTGCGGGTCGATGCCCTGCACAAGTAAACGCCGGTATTGCAACCTGAAATCTCGCGCCATGGCGAGGGTGACAACCGGGTAGGGGCCAATGCTGATTTTGGTCCGTTTTTTCAGCGCTGGGGGAGTGTATTCGAAGTACCAGATCTTTCTGCCGGATGGCTTAATCAACAACGCCAGTCCGTCGCCATCGCGCAGCATATACTCGGTATTCTGCGGCTTGGCGGCAGCGATCTCGGTATTGGTTAGCGATTTCAATACCTTAGGCATGTTTTTGCACCTTGCTTTTTTAGCGTTCTGGCAACGCGGTGCAAAACAAGATACATAATGCTCAAGATTCATACAGAGATCATGACCACACATGCAACAAAAAAGCCTGCAACTCGTTGAAGTTACAGGCTTTTTTAAGGTTCATGATGCATCATGAATGAATGTTTGGTGGAGCTGGCGGGAGTTGAACCCGCGTCCGAAATTCCTACATCCTCGGCACTACATGCTTAGTCAGTCTTTACATTCGCTTGCCAGCTGCGGACAGACACGCCACTAACAAACTAGCCTGATTAGATTTAACGCTTCAACCCCAGGCAGGGCATCCACGCGATCTCTTTTGGGTTTGACCTCTCTTTGATCCCCGTCTTAAGAGCGGAAGCTAGGGAGAGAGGGCTCAGAGCAGGTTATTAAGCTGCTAAAGCGTAGTTTTCGTCGTTTGCGACTATTTTTTGCGGCTTTTTACGAGGCCAACCGCCCCTCGGCATGCACCTTGGGTTTCGCAAATCCCGTCGAATCCAGAATCAGCCCCAATGTGTAGGTCAAGTATAACAGATTTATGAATGTCGTTACCAGCCCCATTACGCAGGATTGTTTCAACGGGGTGGATGAAAAAGCAGCATCAACAAGGATATAGCGTAAGGGCCAGCGAGAGCTGGCCCTCAGGGGAGGGGGTTAGCGTCCGGCGTGCTTCATAATCCGCGCCTTATCCAGCGCCCATTCACGATCCTTCAGGTCGGTACGCTTGTCGTGCTGTTTCTTACCTTTGGCGACGCCGATTTTCACTTTGCACCAGGCGTTCTTCCAGTACAGCGACAGGGCGACAACGGTATAACCTTCGCGGTTAATGCGGCCGTACAGCGTGTCGAGTTCGCGCTGGTTAAGCAGCAGCTTACGAGTGCGCGTCGGGTCGCACACATAGTGGGTGGAAGCCACGGCCATGGGCGTAAAGTTGGCGCCGAACAGGAAGGCTTCGCCATCCTTCAGGATGACATAGCTATCGCCGATGTTGGCTTTGCCTGCACGCAGGGATTTGACTTCCCAGCCCTGCAGGGCGAGACCAGCCTCGTATTCATCTTCGATAAAGTATTCGTGACGGGCGCGTTTATTCAGCGCAATGGTGGCTGATCCAGGTTTGTGGGCTTTTTTCTTAGTCATAATGTCCTGAAGTCATCGTCTTATACACAGTTACCTCGATCGCATCCTGCGAGGTGTACTGCGCATCTTAGCACGAGTTGCGGCACAGCGTTTTTTTTAGCAGCAGATAAATGATATTATTTGCACTGTGTTTAAATGTGGAACCTGCTATGCCTCAGATTAGCCGTACTGCGCTGGTGCCTTTCAGCGCGGAACAGATGTATCAACTGGTAAACGATGTGAAGTCCTATCCTGATTTTCTGCCAGGCTGCACCGGTAGCCGCGTGCTGGAATTCGGGCCGACGCAAATGACGGCGGCGGTTGATGTGTCCAAAGCCGGCATCAGTAAGACCTTCACGACCCGGAATACACTGACCAGCAACCAGAGCATTTTGATGAGCCTGGTGGATGGCCCGTTCAAGAAGCTGATTGGCGGCTGGAAGTTTATTCCGCTGAGCCCCGAGGCGTGCAAAATCGAGTTCCATCTCGATTTTGAGTTTACCAATAAGCTGATTGAGATGGCCTTTGGCCGGGTCTTCAAAGAGCTGGCCGCCAACATGGTGCAGGCGTTCACTTCGCGCGCCAAAGAGGTCTACAGTGCCAGCTAATATTCGTGTTGAAGTCGCCTACGCGCTGCCTGAAAAGCAGTATTTGCAGCGAGTCACCCTGGATGAGGGAGCGACGGTCGAGCAGGCGATTATCGCCAGCGGGCTATTGGCCTTGCGTGATGATATCGATCTGGCGAAGAACAAGCTGGGTATCTACAGTCGTCCGGTTAAGCTGCATGACGAAGTTCACGACGGCGACCGGGTCGAAATCTATCGCCCGCTGATCGCAGACCCGAAAGAGCTGCGTCGCCAGCGGGCAGAGAAAAGCGCTGCGAAGTAACCCACAGCAGCAGACCGGCTATCAGCCATAAAAAAAGCGCTCACTGAGCGCTTTTTGCTTTTCCGGGCCTTACTGACTGGTCAGCGCGGGCTTGTTATCAATGTTAGTTAACACGCCGCCGCTGTTGAACGTCAGGGTCAGGGTCTGCTGAGTCACTTTCTCGTGGCCCGGCTCCTGACGGAATACATAGAACCAGGTGTTGGTGCCGAACGGATCCGACATCATTGGCGTTCCGAGAGCATAAGCAACCTGCTGTTGCGTCATACCGACACGAATTTTTGCTACATCGTTAGGTGCCAGATAGTTACCCTGGTTGATGTCAGGACGGTAAACCACTCGTTCCAGAGTGGAACAGCCTGCGGTCAACATAAGAAGAACCGCTGCGGCAGCAGTCAGCGTTTTACAGCGCATAGTGATTTGATTCCTTTTTGGGCCCGAGCAGTACGTGGCTCATCTGTAATATGCCGATAATAATAGACCTTCGCGCCGATGGAAACCTCCGGCTGCAGGTCAGCAGGCAATTTGCTGTTCACTATGACCCTGTGAAAATCAAAAAGTTTACGCCGCAAGCAACTCTTTCGCGTTCGCCAGGGTGTTGCGCGTGACCTCGCTGCCGCCCAGCAGGCGAGCCAGCTCCTGCAGACGAGCGCGCTTATCCAGCGGCTGCATATGGGTTTCGGTCATCTCGCCATCGGTCTCTTTGCAGACAAAGAAATGATGGTGGCCGCAGCCCGCAACCTGCGGCAGGTGAGTCACGCACATCACCTGCGTGGACTCGCCCAGCTGACGCAGCAACTTGCCGACCACGGCGGCGGTCGGGCCGCTGATGCCGACGTCCACTTCGTCGAAGATCAGCGCCGGGGTTTCCATTTTACGCGCGGTGATCACCTGAATCGCCAGCGCAATACGCGACAGTTCGCCGCCGGAGGCCACTTTCGCGATCGGCTGCAGCGGCTGACCGGGGTTAGTGGTGACGCGGAACTCAATATGATCGGCGCCGTCGGCGGTGAGATGGCGTTCATCGAAAGCGACCTCAATCGCGAAGATCCCGTGCGGCATCGAAAGTGAGTGCATACTCTCGGTGATAAGCTGGGTCAGCTCGTCGGCGCTGGCCTGGCGCAGGGCGTGCAGCTGACGCGCGGTCTCCAGCGCCAGCTGATGATGTTCGACCACCTGCTGGCTGAGGGATTCCAGCGAGCCGGCGCTATCGTCCAGCAGGCGCTGCTCTTCCAGCATCGCCTGATAAACCGCCGGCAGCTCTTCAGGCATTACCTGGTGTTTACGCGCCAGCGCGATTTGCCGGGAAATCCGCTGCTCAAGTTCGAACAGACGGTTCGGATCGAGATCCAGACGGTCGTGATAGTGGCGCAGCTCGTCGCTGGCCTCGCTGAGCTGAATGGCCGCCTCTTCCAGCATATCCAGCACGCCGGAAAGCTTGCTGTCCATACCCACCAGCTCGCTGACCAGCTGCTTCGCGGTATAAAGCAGGCTCTGCAGATTGGCCTCTTCACCGTCCGCCAGTACCGTCAGGGCGTGCTGGCAGGTGCTGAGCAGCTGGCCGCTGTTGGCTAGACGCTTGTACTCTTCGTCAATCTGCTCGAATTCTCCCGGCAGCGGGTTAAATTCGTTCAGCTCTTTAAGCTGGTACTGCAGCAGATCGGCGCGGGCGGCGCGCTCCTGGCTCTGCTGCTGGTGCAGGGCCAGCTCGCGGCAACTCTGGTGCCACTGGCGGTAATGCTCGGCCATGCGCTGAGTGAGCGCATACTCACCGGTATAGCCGTCGAGCAGCGTTTTCTGGTGTTCGGGTTTGGTCAACAGCTGGTGCGCATGCTGGCCGTGGATCTGGATCAGCAGCTGGCCCAGCTCGCGCAGCTGCGAGAGCGGGACGGCGGTGCCGTTAATGAAGCCGCGCGAGCGGCCGTCGGCGCTGATCACCCGGCGAAGTAAACACTCACGCCCGCTCTCCAGCTGGTTCTCTTCCAGCCAGCGCTGGGCGGCCGGGGTATCTTTCAGCGCGAAGCG
>OKWE01001195.1_pt1 | contig 12790 bp, 20 predicted proteins | sample 1607051 | NCBI WGS metagenome assembly OKWE01 (sample SAMN04414079, study PRJEB24778) | human gut metagenome | material: faecal | host: Homo sapiens | reverse complement strand
CTTTGACTTTTGTATGATTCTTAACTCGTGCCATAGGGATTCCTTTCTCATTTTTTCTACTGCAAATATACGGATAAGTATCGAATTTGAGAAACAAATGAGAAACAAAATTGCACCAAATAAGAACCAATCTACTGAAAGTTCTGAAAACAACCGAAAATAAAAAGACGTTTATAAAATACTGATTTACAACATATATATTATCACTTTATTGGATGTTATTTTCATTCTGTGCATATGATGTGTAAATCTGGTAACTTTTTACTCAGTGAATCTATACGTCTTTGATAGTCGTTGTATTCAGCACTACCCTTAACGGTTTCTTTCTGCTCCTGTTTCAGCTTAGAAATACGGCTCTCTACTTGGCTAATAATTTGCAGCTCGTTTTCACGTTCAAGAACGGTAGCCTTTAATTTAGCTATATAGCTTTCCTGCCCTTTTACAACAGCATCGGTTACTACTTTGCCATCAGACATTAAGCCGTTGTTCTCTTTAAGAGCCTTTTTGAAAGCCTCCAGTTTTTCTTGACCTTTAGTAATGGCTGCTTCTATCTCAGAAATGGATTTACCTTTGGTATAAAATACCTCTTCCTGATTACCCGTTTTCTGATTTTGGTTGGGATTCTCCCCGAAGCGTTTTTGAGCCTCTTTTATGATATTATTATAAATGCCACGAGCTTTGAATACTTTGGTTATTTCATCTTGCAAGTCATTAGCTATGTAGGTTTGCGCACCTATACCAGTCATGGGATCGCCAGGCAAGTATTTGGTTTCGTCAAACTGCTTTATAATATCCTGGATTTCTTTAGTAATTTCCCCCTTACCTTCCAGCACTGGCTTAATCTTCCAGTAATAAGTTTCCGCAAGGTCGATACCGTCTTTATCCTTCTTTCCCTTGAACTTATCTTTTAGTAGCTCTTCTACAGTTTCTTTGGCTTCTACCTCCTTATCCATGTAGTCATTAGAAGCCTCATTAACCGCTTTATCCATAGCTCTTGCACGAGCTGATTTTTCGGCTTCTTGCGTAATGATACGATAAGCCTTAGCCAGATCATCCAAAGCGTTCTTTTCATCCCCCAGCCCCTTCAAATACTCACCGTATTTGCTCATTATGGCTTCCTTTGCAGAACGGTATTCATCCGTACCTTCTTTGGCTGCTTTCAAACGTGCAAACATCGCATCAATTTGCAATCTTTCAGCTCCAATAACCTTTTCACTCTCAGATATGGCGTTATTTAGTTTTTCTTGCGCCTTTTCTGCGTCAGTCTGATAAGTGATAAGTTTATAAATACCATAACCGAGAGCTGCTATGGCTGCTGCTGCCAAAGTATAAGGATTTGCCAGCATAACGGCTTTCAACCTGGTAGCTACAGCCGTAAGCCTGAGCTTTGCAGTTGCCAACAAGTTTGTTGTAGTTACATTGGCTGCTTGTGCTGCTGTGTTGGCTGCTGTCTGAGTGGTATTCAATGTTTTAGCAGCCGTTTCTACCGCTACTTTCTTGGTGCTAAAATCACGTGTGGCTGCTTGGTATTGTAAGGCTGCTGTTTCTCTGGCTGTTTCGGCTGCGACTAATTTTCTTTCTGCTGCTTCTACTTGTTTTGCAGAGCCAGTAGCACCGATAGACATAAGTTCTGCTAATCTTTGCTTCTCCAACTCTTTAGCAGCAAGGTATTCGGCTTTCTTGGCTGCTACGGCTTGGCTGGCTGCTGAAACCTCTGTACGAGCTTTGGCTAAAGCTGCGGTTTGAGCCTCTATATTTGCTGCCATTTCAGCTTTTACGGCAGTTGCATACTCTAACGTGCCTTTGGTTAAATTCTGTTTTGAAATGGCTGCTTGCTGCTCTACAGTAAGCAATTTGCTTAGTTCCTCAGCTTCTCCAGTGGCTTTAATAGTAGTAACGGCATTTTTTGTAGCAGCAACCGAAATTACAGCAGCTTTGTACAAGCCATAAGTAACAATCAATTCTTGTATAGTTTCACCGATAGCCTCGTAGTTCTCTATAGCGGAGATACCAGTTTCCAGTATTGAATTGATTGTTCCCTCGTTAGCTTTCCCTACTTCGTTAAGCATTACAGAAATAGCATCGCTCATGTTGGAGATCTTACCCGTAATAGTCTTACTTTGCTCTTCCATCAGGTTGTAGAACATACCGCCAGAATTTGTAAGGTTTTCTATAACCTTCTGAACTTCGGGGAATCCTACCTTTCCTTCGGAAACCAAAGCCTTAACTTCATTTTCAGCTACACCCAACTCTTTAGCTAATTCACGAATCATCGGAATACCTCTACCCGTAAATTGGTTAAGATCCTCAGCATATAGCCTGCCTTGTGTCATGGTTGTACCGTATAACCAGGCTATATCTTGTAATGGAATAGATAAGCCAGCAGCGATATTTCCTAACCGTACCAAAGTGTCATTCACTTTGTCAGCAGCTATACCATAAGCAAGTAATTGTTTTGCGCTACTTGACACACCAACGAGATCAAACGGAGTTTTAGCAGCAGTATTAACAAGCTGTGTCATTAAAGCATCAGCTTTAGCCTTACTGCCCAACATTGTATTGAAGGCAACTTCTAACTGTTGGTATTCGCCTCTTACCTGAGCTATCTTCTGAGCATATCCCAACGCTTGTTGAGCCGTGAAAAATCCAGTTGCAGCAACCGTTATTTTACGGAAAATATTGTCTATCCTGCTACCTTCCTTTTCGGCTGTGTTGCCTATGCTTCGGAAAAGAGAGTTAGATTTCGCCACATCGCTTTCAAATTTGGCGTTATCCAATCCTAAAGCCCACCATGTTGTACCTTCGTTGTTATTCATCTTCGTTTACGTCAAATATTGCGTTATTTACTGCATCCTGATTATTGGGATCATCACCATTTAGAATAATGCCAGTATCTTTTTTACCATCCTTCTTTGCTGAGAAAGAAGGCAGAACCGCATTATACAGACGAACATTGGCAAAACTCATTTTATATAGGATATAATCAAAAGTCAGATTATAAGCCTTTGCCATTCCTGCTACTACCGCCCAGATGCTATCGTTTCCTTCGGATCCGCTTCCCTTGCTTTTGTCGGTTTGAGAAGGTTTATCTCTATCAGGGAAGCGGTAAGCCCGAAAAAATCTCCTATCTCCATCCTGTTTATGATTTTAAGGGTAAGAGCGTTCACTTTACTTGGTGAAATTTGTTTCAAGATCTTATCGGATAAAACAGCCCTGTTATCAATCGTAACCTTTTTGCGTGTGCGTACCAAACCGAATAAAGACTTTTGAACTACGGTTGCTTCTGTAGTTATATTCTCAGCTCCTAAAATGAGAGTAGCTACAATATCGCCTAAAACCTTACAATCTTTCGCAATACGGAGCGATTCAAATGTAACCAGGCTTTTATCTAACTCTACTTTAGGAAGCTGAGAAATAAGTTCAGAGGCAAGGATAAGAGTAGCAATAGAAGGAGGTGCAACCTCGTATGTTTCTTGTCCTATCTGTATAGAATACGGCTTTTGTAAGATCGTATCAGACACAAGCCCTTCTATGTTGTCTTTTTCCTTGTTCATAGTTCAATTAACCTACAGCTAATGATTCTGCTTTTTTATACTTCTCAATCATTTTACCCGTCTTGGGCTTCAATGAGCTAAAGATGTATTTTAGCATTTTACCCTTTGCGGACGACCATTCTTCTTCAACCTCAACAGAGCATTTACGCATGATGAATCCATCCAGCGTATCATCTTCAGGAGTAAGGCGTACTGCATATTCATCTTTTACAACTCCGTCCTCTTCCGGAATAGGATCCTCTGTGCCAGAAGGAATAAACACACTCATAGCAAGCTGCTTATAAGACTTTTGCATTTTTCGAGCTACCAGTTCATGCCCTTCTCCGTACAATTCTTGCGCACTTCCTTTTACAGTTGTAAGAAGAACTGTATTTTCTTCGGCTGTGGGCATTGTTTTGAAATTGGAAGGAGCTGCATCTTCAGCACCAGTTAGCCCAAATTCGACCAGGGGTTTACCCCATGTAATACCACTGTTTCCCATAACTTAAAATGTTTTTAGTTCAAAATTGATCTTTACGTTTACAAAGTGCATAGCTACCTTTTCTGCTTTGTAGCTTTTAATTGTTGCACCTAAAGAAAATCTGTAATCAGTAGGTTTCAAGGATCTAACAACCTCATCGGCTTTGCGTGCCAGATAACGGCATCTGCCAACATCTTTAACCAATACCTTACTGCCATTATCTTTGTCGGGAACATAAATATTTACCGTTACGGAGCCAGTTTGAAACTGCCCATCTAAACCAGTAAGAAACGATACAATTATATCCTCTTCCATAGAGTTTAGATCTCGTGTTCCTTCACGATAAACGTTACCTTTTATTTCCTTTGCAAGTTGGCTGTTTGTGATAATGTTGAAAACGTCCAGCTCTATTTCATCACCTGTCTTATTCATTTCATTTCAAAGCCTAATTGTTTCATAATCTGAGGTACAAGTTTGTTAGCCAGCAGTTCGGAAGAAGTAAGGACATTATAATTACGGGCTTCTACATAAGCTGCGTAACTCATTCCAGTAGATACAATCAAGACAATACCGTTTTGATAGTTCTTTTTCAAGCTATCCAAATGCTTCTTTCCGTTTTGCCCACCTTTTGTGTTGGCAAAAGCACTTTCTTCCATAACTTCACCATTAAAAAGCACGGCATAACCGATAGAGTTTCTAAGGTTTCCCGTTCTGTCTGTATAGTTGCCGTTTAAACGGGCTTCTTTCAGACACGCTTCACCGACATAGATAAAAGCCTTAATAGCTCTACCTATAACGGCTTTCTTGGTATCATCAAGAAAGTTGCTAAAAGCACTATCTGGCGTTTTCTTCGTGAATCCCATCAAACCGTAATCTTTACTCTTCCTGAGCGATTAACAAACTCAATATCCTGTACTTCAAACTCACCCAAAAACTGTGTTCTATCATTGGTAAGTTTTACCGTATCAGCTTGAAAATCCCTACTTTCAATTAGGATCTCATAGCTTTTATCAGTAAACTTACCTTGTTGATAGATTGTGTTGCTATGCTTTACCGTTTTGTACAGACAACGTATAGGCTCACTCCATGATACGGTAGATATAATCGGCTCACCGTTACCATCCAAACCGCCACCAGATAAAACCTTATACTGTATTGTTCCGTTGTATTGCATAACTTACCATTGGTTAGAACCGTCTGATACAGAAGATTCTTCGACAAAATCAGAGCTATCTATATTGTACTCCCGACAAATAGCGGAGATACTTTTATTAATACGATCCGCATCCCACCCGTCAGAAATTCCACTTTCCGAATGGCTGTTTTCAGTCATTCCCTTAACGACACTGATAGCAGCCTTCACCAGTTCAACATCTTTGGGGGTGAAGTTTTTAGAAGGATCTATACCATTATCCAAAAGGGTAAATTCAAGTACATTCTGATCCGGGTAGAAGCCGGAACATATTTTAGTGCATAAAGCACGGATAGCGTCTAAATTCGTCATAGGTTACTCTTTACATAAGATTTCAGAAAGAGCCTTGTTTTGCTCTTCTGTAAGTTCACCGAGTTTGTTGGTGATTGCTTGAACGCCAGCATTTTTATTGATTGAAACGCCAATCTCAGCCAAAGCACCTTTTACAGCACCGATTTCAAACTCTTTATCAAAAAGGCTAATTTTTTCGGGTTTCTTTTCTTCTTTGTTAGCCTCCTTGATAGCAGAAATACTGCAAATTCCTCGTGAAACAAGATTATTTACACGATCCAAATCGCTTGTTGATAGAGTTTCACCGACTTGGTAAATTTTCTCCTTGTTGTCCTTATCTTGGAACTTCTTTAATACTTTTAATGTTACCATATTGCATCGTTTTTAGCCGACCAAAGAAGCTGCTGCTGCCTTCTGATCGAATTGTTCTTTCGTATAAAAAGTTACTCCCTCTACTGCTTCTTCCGGCTCTTCAAAGCCTCTAACTTGCAAGCAGACAATACCGTTAATTTCAGTGATAACCGGGATCAAACGGGCAGATCCTTGTGTATATTCACCAGCCTTTTGCCCTGTAGATTCACCAGTACGCCATTTGGCTATACGAATACCGTTACCAGCATTCATGTAATCTACATTGTCCTCTTCAAACAGCTCGTTATCTTCAATAGAAGGCTGGATAAAGCCAATCTTTCCAGCAGGTTTAAATACAATCATATTGTGATTCCAGGGATCTAACGGCTCACGTTCTCCGTCCTTTTCAATACCCACAAGACGGGTGATCTCACGAACTTTAGGCAGACCGTTATCAGCAAACAAGGTGTTCAAGTCTGGGATAGTAACAACCTTGCCGGATTTGTCCTTACCGTAGGCTGCTTCTCGAATTGTAATATCTCTTCGGATAAATGCAAGCAGTTCAGGAGCCATCAGTAACTCTTTAAATACGACACCTTTGTTTTTGAACAAGGTAACGATCATGGTAAGAGTTAGAATAATATCCAACTTGCCAGCTTTTGAGTTAGCGTCATTCCACAATAAGGCTGAAACGAGTTTGTTAGCTTCATCCATCAGGTAATCAATTTCAAACTCACGTCCACCAGGGTTGTTGATAGAAGGAATGAAACGACAAACACCGAAGTTTGATATAGCTTTCAGAATCATAAAATCAGCAGTATCTTTGCAGCCCAGATAAGCGTTTTCCACATCGTTGCGCAAAGTCTTTTCAATCTGCTTAACCTTTTGACCGTCTTTCAAGAACGGAGATTTATAAACTTCCAGCAACTTGCGGTAAGTGGAAGCCTTCATAAAGAACTTATGTCCGACACGTGGAATTTCTTCATTCCAAATATCAAAACCGTCAAAACGTCTTAACGGAGTGGGGGATTCATCACCGATCAGGGTTGCCATCACACGCAAATGATATTTGCCCATAATACCCTCAGCTCTCAAAGAGAGTTGCGGAGCCTCCCAATCAAACCACTCATCCGAATAAGTTTTCTGGAACAATGCTACTTCACGTTCTGAAGCCTTATCCAGTGTCTTTTTCCACGTTGCGAGAAAATCAATAGGTTTGCCATCTTTAAACAAACCAGTAAAAGTTGAATAAATAGATTTCATTTAGCACCTCCTTTTAATAAGTTTGCGACAATCGAATGTGAGAGTTCGCTTTTAAATAGCGTTTCGTGCTATCCTTCATGCTGTCGGGAATAGGCAAAACACGTCTTTCCATTACAGCATATTGCATAGTGTCCTCTGTAACATCTATGGCTGTTTCAAACTCTTTTACAGTAACTTCTTCGATTGTTAAAGAGTTAGGTTCACCAATAACAGCAGCATTAGTAGAGCTTTCAACAACCTCTACAAGCACATCATCTACTGCCAAACCTGAGATCTCAGCAGAAAGTGTAATTACATACGGAGCGTTTGACACACCAGGCTTTTCAATAGATACAATAGAAGGAGCATCTTCAAAAGTTCCACTAACGGATTTAGCTTGTAACAGCTTATCTCCAACAGAAAAGCAGGGTGAACAATAGCCATTTGAATACAAAGTGATAACTTTCTTATCCTTTGTGCCGATAGCTTTAACCTTCGCTGTTTTTACAATCTGTACCTTTCTTGTAACTTCATCGAAAATAGCGAGTGTTCCGGCAGGGATAATATCACCTACAGAAAAACGCTGTTTCTCCCGATCCAGATTAAAACCGCCTGGTACAATTTGCGGACTGCCTGTGAAAATCGGTTTTTCACCGACAAATGAGATTTTTGTTCGTTTCATTGTAAAATGATTTATTTAACAATAATTGATTCCAGCAACGCATCAGAAGCCTCTTCAACATTCTTTGCGTTTGCTGTTTTTACACTCTCTGGATCTTCCGAGATAAGGTTTTGAGTTATTAAATCTTGTTTCAGACCAGCGCAATAAGCATCTGGATCCTCTTCATCAGGAATAACCAAACCTTTTCTTCTCCATTCGGGAATACCATGCTTGTTAAGAGCTGCTTGAACGGCTGTTTCACGATCTTTCTTAGCTTGCTTTTGTTTCATTTTATCCATTTCCGCTTGAAGTTCGGAGATCCGTTTGTTTGGATCGTTATCAGGTTCCTTTGGCTCCTTCGGTTCTTTGGGTTCTTTGGGTTCCTTCGGTTCTTTTGGCTCCTTTGGTTCCTTCGCTTTGTTAGCCCACCTGGTAGCTTCTCCTTGACTTTCTTTTGCCACATCCGCTATTTGGTTTGCTACTTTTTCGATTTCCGCTTCATCAGTAGAATCATCCTCAATGCTGCCACCCATTTTTTCGGTTATCGCAGTAAGGTACTTCTCTGATAAACCAGTGTCCTTACATAAGTCTTTGACTTTCTTAAAGAGTGTCTTATTCATATCAATATTACTTTAGTTATACTGCAAATGTAGGTAATATTTTCAATAACGGTGTATATATACACCAATGTTTTTTATACTTGTTTTCTTCAAAATCAGAGCTATAATCTTAAAATATCTATTTTAATAAGTAGAATAAATTAAAGAGCATAGATTTTCGCAATGTTAAAAAATGCTTTTTCTGAAATTATTTTGCAGTGTTTTTGAAAAGCTATATATCTGATAATGATAATATTTCTATGTTTCACTTGGTAAATATTGGTAATATCACTTGAAAATATTACCTATTTCACTTGGTAATATTACCAATGTTACATATATTTGCAACGTAATAAAAACAGTTACACGAAAAGAATATAAAACTAAATACATTCAGATATGACACAGAAAGAATTTGAAGAAAGAACAGGCTTAAAACTTAAAGCTGGTGATTACGCTGAAATTGAGGAAATGTACATGAACACAGAACTTGACAAAGACAAGTTTTGCGAACTATGGGTTAATGATCCAGCATCACTAAAAGAGATTGAACGTAAAACAGTTCTGGTGCGTGAACTTTACGAAGAGAGAAAAAGCCTCGCAAATTTCCTGATAGATCAAGCTGAAAAATGGAGTGCATCGGATTTAAGAGAACGAGCAATATCTATGATTGGCGAAAAAGAGTATCTAAGACGTAAAATAGCAAGAGGTTACAACTTGTGGGATGCAGATAAGAAGCTATTAGACGATATTTTGAAAAAATAAAAAGAACTATGGCTATCAATTTCAGAAAAATAAAATCACAGATCAAACCATTCAAGCCAGAGGCAAAAAGTGGCTATATCTTTATTGCAACAGAGGAACAGAAGAAAAACGGATTGGTAAGTATTGCAAAATGTGGAAGCAAACGAAGCCTACTATATGCTTTGATTGAATGTATCAATAATGACAAAGATTTCAATAGAGAATTTACTATATAAACATAACCAGTGGGGAGCAATCCCCACACAATGCAACATCGAAATGGAAGCAACAGTTAATCAAGTAAAAGAGATCGTTTCAGTTCTTACAGAGGAACAACAACAGTTATTGAAAGACACTATCAAATACGGAGGATGGGGTGATTCAGATATGGAGTTTCTGGATGAAAACGGGAACATAGAAACGGTAGCAATGTATGGCTATTGTACAAATGACGCAAAAGAAGCAGGACATTTTTCAGGTAGAAAGATTTCCGCAATGTTTCGATCAATCTACAAGAAACTATGCCCAGAAAATCACAACCAGACAGGAAGATACATTTCACACTGTAACGATTGGTGGGGCGATGGTTCAGGTGATATGCTGTTTATCAGAACTGGATATTACAGAGCCTTTGAAGAATGGGCAAGGCAATAACAAAAAACGGGTGGGGAAACCCACCCTTAACCAATAAATGCAACACTGATATGAATAATCCAATTTACATTAGAGTGCTACAGCACGATAAAAACGACCAGATCCGCATAGGAGAAGCATTTACAGCTACAGACTTGGATCAGGCAGAAAAAAACATAATAGCCCAGTATGAAGCAAGAACATCTTGGTGTGGTGGCTTCAAGGTGGCGTGTGAAAGATACTACAAACGTATTGCTATCGTCAATGCCGTTAATCTTAGTATAATGAGATTGATTTACAACGAATAATTTACAACTATGGGAATACTTAAAGATGCAATAATGGATGCTCTAAGAGATCAAGGAGTAAAAGCGGAATGGGTTGGAGAAAAGCCAAAAGTGTTAAAAACGGCTGCACAAAGCAAGTATGACGATCTGCGTAAGGTGGAGCGTAATTATACAAGAGGTGTACACAAAGCGAGAAAGGAGAACAGATAATATGGAAACAACTATTTTCATACCAACAAATAATAGAACTTGTATAAATCGAATAATCGGATATGATATAGAAGATCTTGTAAAAACGTCACTCAATTACATACATAGATCAAGAGATTTTTATGAGGATAGTATAAGAAACGACTTAAAAGATCACGGAGCATCTATAGTAAGCTGCCATGCAAGTATAGAAAGCGGAATAAAAATATATTATGATCCAAACCATGAAATTTCTCTTGATGATCTTGCAACTCTATCAGGTAGCGAAATGTGTCGTAAATATCCCAAATTTCACCCTATGGCAAAAAAGGAGGTATGTAATGATAAGCCCTGAATTTGAACAACATATAATAAACTGGGTAAATACTCCAGATGAAGTACATATAAGGAGAATAGTTGAAACATACAAAGATAAGTTTCCGGCAATGGCTTCTATATGCGCTATTACTCACTGTGAAATGGAAGAAGCGTATAAGATATACGATCAGTACAAAAAACAATTAGAATCAGAAAATAAATGAAAGCAATTATTGTTTATTCAGGTAAGGGTGGAGTAGGAAAGACTACTACAACAGCCAATATTGCAAGGTTATTTGCAGAGCAAGGTAATAAAGTTTTTATCATAGATGCAGATATAAATACCCCATCTATGAATACAGAATTTTCTGGAGATCACCCGGAAGATAACATTTGGATTCATTCTTCTGGAAATATGTTTGATAACTTTATATATCTGGAAAAGTCTATGGTAAGGCAGTATCTCGAACTGGCAAAAAAGAAACTCCGGCTTATTAACCCTGATTTCGTTCTTATAGACACTCCACCGAGTGTTACAAATGTTCACATTGAGTTGCTTAGTAGAATAAAAGTTAGCTATGTATTGTTTGTAACACAGCCAACAAAATTAAGCACAAAAGACGTGATACGAACAATGAATTTCTTTCACGAAAAATGCGGAAAGGCAAAATGCGGTATTGTAGAAAACATGTGCTATGATAACGAGAAAAGAGAATATCCGATAAAACTTGTTGCACAAATCCCCATGCAGGACAAAATGAATGCCGGGAATTTGCTTCATAATGCAAAAGAAGAATTTCAAAAGATAATTGATGAAGTAGTTTCAAGTGAAAGCGTTGTACTTGAAGAATACTCTACAGAAAATGGATATGATGAGAGTTTTGATATTGTTGAAATGTGCCTTACTGGTTCACGGAGTAGTTACGTTCAACATGAACTTAAATATGATGATGGAACTGAAAAAACACTAAATCTTCCAGCACCCAAATTTTTATCCGTTAGGACATGGGAGCATGTACGACATTATATATTGAACCACGATGATACAGGATTCAAATTTGATGCAAGGATTGATAAATGCGATACAAAAATTGTTGGTAGAACGGTAAATCATTTTAAGAATGATGAGAACGCATATTTTATGGTAATAAATGCTCCTAATACGGAAGTTCATCTTATAACAGGTGAGATAGGTATATGTTCATTGCTAACAGGTCAGAGATACCATTATGAAATACCGAGAGTAAGTTATCAAACAAGTAAGGGTAGTGTTGTTTTGTTCCCGGATGAGGTTATGCCAGTTGATATGGATTTATTGCAACAACAGATAAATGAGGGTTATGTAATGCTTAGTGATGGACGTTATTTGCCGCCAAAGGAAACCGTTGAACAATGCTATTACGCTTTTGGCGCAAGAGTAGGATTGCTTGACAACTGGGAGAAAGTATATGATGAATGGATAAATAAATAACATGTATTTCAAATAAGGAGGTATAAAATGACAAAGATAAAACTTAACTGGAAGTACGCACAAGGAGAATTAGATACAGACACGTTAAAACTGGTCTGCTTACCAGCAAGAGGAAAACGCATTTTCGGGGCTGACGAATTAGATGCTGAACTTTGTATTAAAGATGGTATGAATTTTCAGATAGCAGAGATACATTTAGGTGATGTGGAAAGTTCAAATATCCTTTGTGAAGAGATTGTAAGGCGGTTTAATGAGTTTGAGAACTGGCACGAGTGTAAAGATGATACGGAAGCTATGCCGGAAATCGGAACAAATTGCATCCTTCGTGTGGAATATCAGAATTTAGATGATGGCGAATGGTACACTGATTACCTAACATCTACTTGGGGGGAATTTGGTTGGGCAGAGGACTATTTGGAACGAATAACAGACATTGCCAACGAATATAGGATAACCCACTGGAAAACCATAAACAAACCGAAAGGAGTTGAAGAATGAGAAAGTTACGTGCAATATGGAATATCATTAAGGCTAACAAATGGGCGGTGTTCACGTATGAAGAAGCCCCCAATGATCCTGAATGGGCTACATTCCCATTTTTTCGATGGAATGTATCAGAGAAAGATTTGGGCTTTTTTCGACTTATAAGAGAACGATTGTTTAGTATTGAGGAATATAATACTTCAACAGTAAATAATAAAAAAGTTAAAATTCATCGAGCTCAAAAGGGGTTCATGAAGGTTGATGTCCCTAGTGGTAAAGGAAAAGTTGTGCTTACCTTTATTCCCTATGGCCTTA
>OKWE01001168.1_pt1 | contig 13078 bp, 15 predicted proteins | sample 1607051 | NCBI WGS metagenome assembly OKWE01 (sample SAMN04414079, study PRJEB24778) | human gut metagenome | material: faecal | host: Homo sapiens | reverse complement strand
ACGGCAGAAGCTACGCGGTCGAGTTAACTGCCGACGCAGAGCCTGCGGCAAATACTTCTGATGAAGAAAAACGGCTTGTTGATAAATATAGAGATAAAATTGACGACTTACTTGACCGAGCAAGCCGCCAGTGGAATTATTGAATGTATGCGTATAATGAACTGCTTTATGAAAACACGAAAGCCTACAGCCCTGTTGGTAGTGGCGTGCATCGTAATAGCGAGCGTGTACGGTCTGCAAAAAGGGCTCGCCCTCCTGCTTCTCTGGATGGGCTTTCAGAAATCTCTCCGCGCAAAGGACTATTATGATAACATGCAGAAAAAATGGGAGATTGCCTCTTTCGTCGTTGGAGTCTCTGTATGCATTTGTGGATTCCTTTCTTTGACGAACTTGATTTGAACCTGCGTATTTCTTTACATTCAAATAAACAGCAGAAAAAGGGACAACCGCCCGTTTCTTTCGGAAACGGGCGGTTGTCTAAGCGTTTGTGGTTCTTGCACACCTAAATCCATCGGCTATTAGTAGTAAGTTTGAATTAGTTCCCTATCACTGTTAAGCCAAGGCTTTGAGGTCGAGCTGCTGCCAGTGGGCCCCATCGGCACCGTCACCGCCCAGCAGGTAGCGGACGCCATCCGCCCCGACACCTGCCTGGTCACCACCATGTACGCCAACAACGAGATCGGCTCCATCCTGCCCATTGCGGAGATCGGCGCGGTCTGCCGGGAAAAAGGTGTCCTGTTCCATACAGACGCCGTGCAGGCCGCCGGTCATCTCCACATCAATGTCAACGAGCAGAACATCGATATGCTGTCCCTCTCCGGCCATAAATTCCATGGTCCCAAGGGTACCGGCGTGCTGTATGCCCGGCAGGGCATCCCCCTGACCAACATCATCGAGGGCGGCGCCCAGGAGCGGGGCAAGCGGGCCGGTACGGAAAACGTCCCCGGCATTATGGGCTTGGCCGCCGCGCTGAAGGATGCCTGCGATCACATCGACGAAAATGCCGCCAAGGTCTCCGCGCTGCGGGACCAGCTCATCGCCGGTCTCTCTCAGATTCCCCACAGCGCCCTCAACGGCGATCCCGTCCACCGGCTCCCCGGCAACGTGAACTTCTGCTTTGAGGGCATTGAGGGCGAAAGCCTGCTGTTGCTGTTGGATCAGGCCGGGATCTGTGCGTCCTCCGGCAGCGCCTGCACCTCCGGTTCTCTGGACCCCAGCCATGTGCTGCTGGCCATCGGCCGCCCCCACGAGGTCGCCCATGGCTCTCTGCGGCTGAGCCTGTGCGAATGGAACACTCAGGAGGATGTGGATCACATTCTCAAGGAGGTCCCCCGGATCGTGGCGTACCTGCGGAGCATTTCTCCCGTGTGGAAGGATCTTGCCAGCGGCAAGAAGCAGTTCATGCTGTAATGTTTCCGTTCTTCTCAACAACGCGAATATTTACTTTTTATAACCCAAGGAGGCTTTCAATATGGCACTTTATACAGAAACCGTCATGGACCATTTCACCCATCCCCGGAATGTGGGCGAGATCCCCGACGCCGACGGCGTAGGCGAGGTAGGCAACGCCAAGTGCGGCGATATTATGAAAATGTACCTGAAGATCAAGGATGACCGTATCGAGGATGTAAAGTTCGAGACCTTCGGCTGCGGCAGCGCCATCGCGTCCTCCTCCATGGCCACGGAGCTCATCAAGGGCAAGACCATTGAGGAAGCGCTGGCCGTCACCAACAAGCAGGTGGTGGATGCACTGGGCGGTCTGCCCGCTTATAAGCTGCACTGCTCCGTACTGGCGGAGGAATCCATCAAGGCGGCTGTCAAAAACTATTACGACCGCAACAACATCCCTTATGACCACAGCAAGTTCCCCGACTGTGAGCACTGCGAGGGCGGCTGTCCCATGGTTTGATGGGTAAGGTACTGATCGCAATGAGCGGCGGCGTTGATTCCAGCGTCGCCGCTTACCTTTTGAAGCACAGCGGCTGGGACTGCGTCGGCGCTACCATGACCCTTTACCGCAACGAGGACATCGGTATTTCCCGCAGCCGCACCTGCTGCTCTTTGGAGGATGTGGAGGATGCCCGCAGCGTGGCGTTTCGTCTGCGGATTCCCTACTACGTTTTTAACTTCTCCGATGAGTTTCGCCGTCAGGTGATGGACCGCTTTGCGGATACCTACGGACAGGGTCGGACGCCCAATCCCTGTATCGACTGCAACCGCTACCTGAAATTCCGGCATCTCTATGACCGGGCAGCCCTTCTGGGCTGTGACACCATCGCCACTGGCCATTATGCCCGGATCGAGCGGGAAAACGGTCGGTATCTGCTGAAAAAGGCCCTGGACGCCAGCAAGGACCAGAGCTATGTACTCTATATGCTGACTCAGGAGCAGTTGGCCCACACCCGGTTCCCGCTGGGTGCCCTCCGTAAGGCGGAGACCCGGCAGTTGGCGGACAGTCTGGGCTTTTTTAACGCCAGAAAGCCGGACAGTCAGGACATCTGTTTCGTCCCGGATGGCGACTATGCCGCTTTCATCCGTCGGCACACCGGAAAAGCGGACACCCCCGGTAATTTCGTAGACGAATCCGGCCGGATATTGGGACGTCACAGGGGCATCGCTCACTATACCATCGGCCAGCGGAAAGGATTGGGTATCCCTTCCAATCGACCGCTGTATGTAAAAGCCATTGATCCAAAGAGCAATCAGGTGGTCCTCAGCGAAAATGACGCTCTATTCTCCCAGCAGCTCACCGGTGAGAATTTCAACTGGATCGCCTGGGAAGCGCCGCCCCGCCAGTTCCGGTGCAGTGCCAAGATCCGCTACCGCCAGACGGAGCAGCCCTGTGAGGTGACGGTGGAGGAGAACGGCTCCGTGCAGGTGCTGTTCGACCGTCCCCAGCGGGCCATCACTCCGGGACAGGCGGTGGTACTCTATGACGGAGACACCGTTCTGGGCGGCGGTACGATTTTATAGCCCATGGCCGCAGCACAAAAAACCAGCGGAAAGGACAAGCCTTTCCGCTGGTTTTTCAGTTTCTATCAGGTTTCCTCTGTTTCATCGGCGGAGGCCATACGCTTCCGGGCATGGTCACAGATGGCCTTGAAGGTCTGGTCGCTGATGTCATGCTCCATTTTGCAGGCATCCTCCTCCGCGGTCTCCGGGTCCACGCCCAAACTCACCAGAAAACGGGTCAGGATCCGGTGCCGCTGGAGCATTTTGGACGCGATCTGCATACCGGCATCCGTCAATGTGATGAGGCCGTCCTTATCCATCTCAATATATCCGTTTTCCCGCAGACGCTTGGTGGCGTAAGTCACGCTGGGCTTCGTCACCCCCAAGTGCTCCGCTACGTCCACAGAGCGCACATATCCATGCTTGGTCTGCATCATCAGCATGGTTTCCAGATAATCCTCAGATGCTTTCAGAATCTGCACGGCCATCACCGGTCCTTTCTTCCTATCACGATTCAGGGCATCGCCGTCCGCCCAAAAGCCTTGGCGAAAGCGACAGCCCGCATGAAGCTGTTTTGGGCATTTTACCATATTTTCTTCACAAATGCAAGGTGTCTTCTCTCTTGAGATTTTGACAATATTTTTAAAAATCCCGGTTGACAGAAGAGATTAGAGGTGTTAAACTGAGTTGTGGTTAGAGAAGGCTAACGCCTTACAAAGCGTGACAGCTGTACTCCGACTATTCTTTTTCCATAATAGTTAGTTCAATAGAACTAACAGATTCGGAGGGATCGTTATGATGCCGCTTGCACTGGCAAATATCGGTGAAGAATACATGATCCGCAGGGTCAGCGGAAATCCCGAGGTAAAAAAGCACCTGGAGGACCTGGGGTTCACCGCCGGCGGGTCCATCACGGTGGTGTCCGCTCTGGGAGGCAACATCATCGTCAGGGTGAAGGAGTCCCGGGTGGCCATCAGTGAGGAGATGGCCCGCAAGATCATGATCTGATCCATTTGAATTTGAAATCTGATAGAAACAGTAGGAGGAAACAAGTATGAAGATAGAAGAATTAATAGACCGCTATTTCGAAGGACAGACCTCATGTGAGGAAGAACGCGAATTACGCAGTTTCTTCACGCAAGAAAATGTACCGGAATCGTTACAAGTATACCGTCCCTTGTTTGTCTGCCTGGATCAGGAAGCAAAAGCATTCCGGCAAGAAAGTGCTCCTGTTAAAAAGCCTTCCTTCCGCCGTCGCTTTATTTACACAACGGGAGGAATAGCAGCCGGAATTTTATTAGTGATCGGCATTGCCGGTACGCAGCGATACCTTCACCCCACTCCGGAAAATTACGTCATTATCGACGGCAAGCAATACACGGATGCAAACCTGGTGCATGAACAAGCCCTTGCTGCTTTCCGAGATATGCGAACTACGGAAGATGAAGTGCTTGATCTGATGTTTGAATAATAAAAAGAACTAATAGATACAATTATGAAAAAGTTCACTCATACCCTGCTATGCTGCCTGCTGCTCTTGTTCAGTACCGGCATGTACGCCCAAAAAGGGCTGCAAATAGCATCCGTATTTCAGAAATACGGCAATGAGAAAGGGGCCACTTACGTGGAACTGTCCAAGATGTTATCCAAGAATTGGGACATCACCCATTACCAAAGCCTGAAACTGACAAAGGCAGAAAAGGCATTACCGGATATCTACCGGTGTCTGGAATCCGACCGGGAACATGCCAGGAAAATAAAAGAAGTGGTGACAGACGGGCATATTCAATCGGGATACTACCAGTTGCCTCCGGTAAAAGATAAAATAAACCGCTTCATACTATTCCGGCTCGGCAAGAAAGGAGAAGCCACACTTATCTATATCGAAGGCGAAATAGACAGTGACGACCTTGTTACACTGATATTCAGCAAAGACTAATTCTGAAATTTATAAATCACAAATAATAAAACTTATGAAACGAATTTTCTTTTTATTCCTTATCATGACTTCCATGACAGTCGTGGCACAAGAAAGCATCCCGCAAGATACAACTCTCTATCTCAACGGACGGAAGATCATCATTAAAGAACATGATGGCAAAATCAAAGTGAAAATGTATGAGGCAAAAGCCGACAATGACACCATCGAAAACACCCAGGTATTTGAAGGTGTGTATCTGGACGGCCGCAGCATTGAACGAACCACAACGGTTTCCGTACCTTTCGTGAAGAAGAAAAAAGGCTATTACCGCTTTGATCCTCACTACCCTGCCATCTACTTCGGCTTTAACAAACTGGCAAGCAATACATTTCAGTACTCTGCCAAAGTACCTCAACTTGGCTCGAAATCCTGGGAATGGGGTATCAATCTGTTTAATACCGGAGTTGCCATAACCCGTAACAATCATTGGGGATTGACCACCACCCTCGGTTTAGCACGTATCGTCTATAAATTGGATGACAATTACGGCTTTGAGAAAGTAGACGGCATCACCGTTTGCCGGCAAGCCGAAGATGTGGATTACCAAAAGAGCTGGCTGCGCTATTGGGCTTTCCGTCTGCCTGTCAGTCTGGAATGGCAAACCAAATTCGGCAGTCGCCGTGCTTTCATTGCCGCTGGTCCGGAAGTGGAATGGCGTGTAGGGGTTAAATCCAGAGCCAAATATGATGATAAGAAACATACTTTGAGTAGCAAGCTGAATACCCATCCGCTTGGCATGAATCTGCTGCTACAGGCCGGTTATGGTTGCTTGGGATTCAATGCCCGTTTCGCTCTCACTTCTCTGTTTGAAAAGAATAAAGGACCCGAACTCTATCCGGCTTCTATAGGCATAGGTTGGTATTGGTGACAGCATAAAACTTTAATAATTCATTTCCCGCCTCACAACAAAAACTGTGGGGCGGACTTGTTTTTGTCTATATAGAATTGTATCTTTGTATCGCTACTCCTTTAACAGCAAGAAAGGAAAAATAGAATGAAAACAACTAATGAAATTCTCGCCATCCTGCACGAGTTCAAGCAAACAACCGCTGACAAGTACGGCATTGAGAGTCTTGCTCTCGTTGGTTCAGCTGCCCGTGGCGAACAACGGGAGAACAGCGATATTGATGTTTGCGTAAAACTACGCAAAACCACCTTTCGTGCCTATATGACGATTAAGGAAGAATTAGAACACCTCTTTCATACAAAAGTTGATTTAATAACCTTGCATGAGAACATGCGCCAAATGTTCCGGCATAATCTTGAACAAGATGCAATCTACGTCTAAACAAGCATTAATAGATATGCTTCGCTTTGTAGAAAGCCAAACAGCATTCATCATCAAAACCACTGTTCGGATAAGCAATTATCAGGATTTTCTCAATTCAGACGATGGCATGGTATTATTCAATTCGACGTGTATGTGCCTGCAAACTATTGGTGAAACGATCCGACAAGTAGATGACCGTACTCACGGATGCCTTTTCTCTCATTATCCCGAAATACCGTGGAGGCAAATTATAGGAATGCGTAATATAATCTCACATGAATATCTCTCAATAGATCCGGAATTGATCTACGACATTACCAGCAAAGAACTTCCTCCCCTACTCGCTAGTTTACATCAGATTCTCATAGATATTGATGCCGGTCTACGAAATAAGGAGTTGGGGGAATAGACATCATTCGCATCATACAGAGAATTAAATAATCATTTTTATTATGACCAAAGAAGAACTTATGAGAAAAGCGATTGAGCTCTCCACGGAGAATGTCGCTAACGGTGGCGGCCCATTTGGTGCCGTCATTGCCAAAGATGGAGAAATCATAGCTACCGGAACGAATCGTGTGACATCCTCATGTGACCCGACAGCGCATGCCGAAGTCAGTGCCATTCGTGCAGCAGCCACGTCACTAGGTACTTTCAACCTCAGTGGTTGCGAAATCTATACCTCTTGTGAGCCCTGCCCCATGTGCCTCGGCGCTATCTATTGGGCCCGACTGGACAAAATGTATTATGGAAACAACAAGACTGACGCCAAAAATATAGGTTTCGACGACTCTTTCATATATGATGAAATCGCTTTAAAACCTGCCGATCGCAAACTACCCTCAGAAGTATTGCTACACAATGAAGCCATCAAAGCTTTCGAAGCATGGGCTGAGAAAGAAGATAAAATAGAGTATTAAGAGCCTGTCGACAAGAAGTTAAGACTTTGTTTGCAAGGAGTTAACTCCTTGTAAGCAGGAAGTTAACTTCTTGTAAGAGTATATTTCAATGAATTATAAAACAGTAAAATCCCTGAAGTCTACCTTTGACAGAACTTCAGGGATTTTTCATTTATTCTTTATCTAAAAACAACATAGACACAATTTTTATCAAATCTAGTATTGTGCTAAAGGAATTATCCCAAGTTTATAATATCCAGAATTATATTTAGGATTCAGAGCTGGTTCATAAATAGGACAACGATATTCACCACGTCTTCCACAATAAGTAAAACCGACACTATCCATTTCATTCTTAATGATAATATCATCACCAAAATTAACAATCACATCCTGTAATTCATCGCTATCTAAATACGTTGTTACCGTAGTAGAAACTCGATGCTGTACTGTAGTAGAAGTACCAAATTTTGCTCCAACCTTCACTTTTTCCTCTAAGCCTAAATCAAAGTCAAAATTAGTAGCGAAAGTAGTAGTAGTTTCAACTACATTTTGAGTCGTTGTCTGTAGATCCTTTTCTATAATAGAAATCTTTATTGAAGTTGAATAATCTTCAATATTCCAATCAAATAAAGGTAAAGGCTCTGGTAAATAATACCTTTTTATACTTTTAACTCCTTTAACCAAATAAGGCATTCTGTTTCCCTGTGCTTGTAAATCAAGTTCAAATAAATCATAGGGTGGAATTGATATTGCTTTTATTATCTCATCAGAAACCAAATTCTTGTTACTAACATAAGTTTTCACTAAAAATTCATAATTTCCATTATACCAATATCCTTCAGGCCCTCTAGGAACCGGATGATCTCTTGTTGATTGAGGTTGCTTGTCATAATGATGCGGATCATCACCTTGATCTGAAATATTATGATACACGACATCAGGGATTCCTGTTAGCTCAAGAAAATACACACATTCTGATATTTTTTTTTGGAAAACGCCTTTACCATCTTTCGTCATAATATTATAATATACATAATCTCTTTGCCAAATTCCATTCTGATCTGCAAATTTCTTTGCATCAAAAACTTTTTGAAGTTGCGTTGGAATATCCAGAGGGGAAACTCTAGTCTTCACCTTAGTAAGATTATTGAATTCCTCATATTCAAACACAAAATTCAAGCCATTTTCAGCACGCACAACATTAGCTTCTTTAAAATTTCGTGTTGAAGCAGACCGCAATATAACTCTTTCTGACGGTTTCACGACAACAATAGGGAATGATGGTATTTCATTACTCTTAATAGTATTTACCTTTCCAGCATTATCTACAAAAAGAATTTGATTCTCTTTACTTTTATAAGCAACAAAAGGTACTTCTTGAGCAACATTCCACTTTTCTGCCGAAAAGATATCATTAGGAAGTACGGGAACAAAAACAGTCAAAGTAGGCATTTCCTTATATAAAGCTAGCAAGTTCTCTTTACTCATATACTTCGATAAAAACTCCTCTAATGTTCCTCCCCCGCTTAACTTTTTATCTTTAACTAACATATACAAAACATCATAGTCATAATCAAACTGCTTTATCGCCTCTTCTTTTATAAGCTTTCTTACGCCTTCACTTTCATTAAGAACTCTAGCCAAAGCAAATGAAAATTCACTTTTTAAAGAGTTTAGGTCTATTTCATCATAACTTTCTTCAATTAATGATGAATTATTACTTGTTTCAATCATATCATTAGAACATGATCCTACAATGAATAGAGCTAATAGTAGTCCTACTTGTTTCAATCTAATATTCATAATATTAATCTTTTAATAGTAATACATTAAGTCTCATATAATTCTGCAGAACTGCTATAAAGATAATGTTTTTATTTTAAATATATATATTTTTTAGTAAATTCTTGTTTAAAGAAAGCAAGAAAGACATCATTAAGCAGCCACATACAACTATTTTAACAATTTATACAAATACCACCATAAATTTTCGCCTAATTTATAGCAATATAAAAAATCCCCAAAGTGCTGTGATGCAGACTCTGGGGATTTAGTTAATACACAAGGTATTTGCAATGAAAGGTTATTTGCTTATATTGTTACTCTTTTAGAAGCGCATACCTAAAGTAAATATCACTTGACTACGTGTGTTTGTCACTTTTGTCTTATTTAGATATTCATCATCAAAGGCATAAAAATCTGATTTGTAAGTACTATATTGATACGCCAAATCTGCATAAACTAATGAACCACGATAACCAATACCTAAAGTGTAATTACTCTTGGATTTAGCATTAGCATAGTCCGTATCTGTCATAACAGAGTTCAGCGGCAAATCCTTATATGCTCCGTCTTTATATGCTGCCGTGCTGTAATTGTATCCAGCACGCAAAGCAAACTCAGGTATCACCTTATATTCTGCACCTATGCGGAATGTACTTACTCCTTTCAGCATTTCTTTGATTGTAGAATTTTCATACCCCATCTCATCCCCTTCAGGATAATAAAGACGTATACTTGAATAATCCTGATATTCATATTCAGCACCGAGAGCAAGATTTGTACCTACTGTATATCCTAAACTTAGATTGTATTTCCATGGAGTACGGAGTTCATAATCATAAGTCATATCTTTGTTATCCAAAAAATCATAACTATCTACTGTTGTTTTATAAAACTCAGTTTCCCCCTTATCATTCTGTCCATAGATACCAGACTCAAGAAAAACATTAGTAGCCAAGGTCAACTTATAAAATGTAGGAGTATGTATTGCAAGTCCAATACGCAAAGGAGATGTTTCAAAAGGACGTATGATTGCTCCCAATTTAAAATCAAATCCTGTTCCGTCAATCTTTGTCCAGCTATTTAAGTCATAATATTCCCCTGTGTCATAATCCTCACTATAAATGGAACTTTTGGTATAATTCAAGTCATAAGCACCTACAGTTACTCCCAAATACACCCTATCATTAAAGTTGAAAGAAATATTGAAGTCATATTGATCCACCCCACCAGTTTCACGTGATCTGAACTTACTATAAGGTTGGGGAAGAAAAGCACCAAATCCTGTCAATCTGTCTTTATTATTCACATCCTCATATAAGGGATCATAAAGTGAGCCACCCCATCCTAAAGCAGCCAACCAACCTACATTATTATTATTAAATACATTATTATTAGGAGTAGCATTATCATCTATATATTTTATATCATACCCATTTTCCAACATTCCTCCAGCTTGTGAAGCCATCAAAAAAGTTTGCGAAACAACCTGCCCGTCAGGTGTCAGATTAAGCAACCCCTCCATTGACGTCGTTTTATTAAATGATTTGGAACGGTTATAGCTGAAACCGAAGTTTACATATCGCAAGGTGGTCTCATTACCAATTTTATTAGAAAGTACAAAACCAGCATTATTCAATTGCCAGCGGTTCTTATTTGAATTGAAAGTATTACCACCATACGTACTTTCTGTTCCGGTTGATGAAAAACCAAATGAAGCAGTAACATCATTACTACGATAAATACCTATACCTGCAGGATTAGTTGCAATGGTAGACATATCACCTCCCAATGCCCCCATGGCTCCGCCCATACCAACAAAACGAGCTGTTCCATTCAAATCCTTCTCTGTCATCTTTGTAACATCATATATAGTCTGCGCACCCATTCCCATTGAGACAAGCAATGAAAGGGCGACTAAAGTCAGTTTCTTATTCATAATCAATGTTCTTTCTAGTTCAAAACTATTATTACATTCACGTATCTGTTTATCTTCTTCCACCGCCTCTACTGGAAGAACCGCCTCCGCCACCACTTGAACGGGTAGAACCTCCACCACTACCTGAAGAATAGCTGCCGCTAGAGCGTGAGCTACCACCTGCTGAATAGCTGCTAGAAGAACGAGTGCTGGAAGAAGAACGATTATAGTCATAAAAACGACTACTGGAACGAGTACTTGCACCATTGTCATAATTACGTGGAGCAGATGAACTACCGCGGTTATAAGTTGACGAACTACGTGTACTACTACTGCGTGTACTGGTACCAGAAGGACGAACCGCAGAATTACCACGATTGCTACTACTACGTACACTTTGCACATTGCTATTGTATGCACCACTACGAGTGCTACTCGGACGAGTATATGTTGAACGACGTGATGAAGCAGCGTCTGTCCGTGTACTCATTCCCGGACGTTCGGATGAAGCACGGGTCCCTACCACACGGCGAGTTGAACTTGTACCAGAGCTTCTTCTCACTTCTCCACTTGTAGAACCAGCACTGCGTCTTGTTTGATAGCCACTTGTAGAACCTGAAGATCTCCGTGCAGTTGATGAACCTGATACACGATTTCCTGAGGACACTCTATTTCCATAAGAACGCCTGCTCGTATAAACATTATTGTTGCTCCAATGGTTGCCTCCCCAGTGTCCACCGCCAGGATAATAATGATGGTGATGATGTCCCCATCCCCAACTCCAGCCACCGTAGAAACCGCCCCAGCCATAGGACCAGCCACCGTAACTGTAATAAGGTGAGTATCCACCCCAGCCATAATAAGGATAGCCTCCCCATCCGTAGGAGTTATAACGCCAATCCCACCATAAGCGGTTAGAGAAAGTCGGGAAAGCATACGCATACATTCCGTCGGTATAAACGTTCCAGTCCCATGAATTCAGACCGTAAACGACATCCCAATAATACGGGCTACTGATGCTCACCGCATAACGCGGATTGCGGAAACGTACGATACGCATAGCATATTCATAATCATCTTCCGAACCATCGAAGCCATTTACCCATTCACCATCCGGATCGGGCACTGCTTTTTCCTTTATATATAAGGTATCATCTTCCATTACGAAGTCATTCTCACGAGAATCATAACGACGGTTATATTCGTCTACATCACGTGTATTTCCTTTACGATCCTGTACTACAACAGTAGTATTACCTGGCGACGTATAAACCGTAGTTGGTGCATTCGACTTTACTACAATTTCTTCAGTCGGAGCAGAGCTTGTAACTTTCTTCTCCTGCTTCTTTTCCTTCTTATCCTTAGAAGGAATGTAGTAAAGGTCGTCATCTATGCTCTGCGCCGAAACCATCCAAGGGAGGCACAAGGCAAAAAGCGATAAAAAAACAATCTTTTTCATATGGGTGTGGTTTATAGGTTTTACATTAATCCATTTTATCACGTCACAAAGATAGCGATGGATTTTACCGCATACAGGAGAATTTCCCCAAATGATTATAGGGATTTCCCTATTCTATTAGAACAAAAGAGATATTATTTTGGTTTTCAATGCACTAAATTAAATCTCCAGTGCAAGTTTATAACACATGAAACTTATCCGTTTGACGGATATAAAATGCCGGAGAAATCAGTGCGTGATATCTGGCTATCTACTGATGAGATAAAGGCTATACGAGATGTAAAAGTCAGCAGGGAGAATCGGATTAGGAAGTATCTCCGGAATTTGTATATGTTTATACATTTTATCTATCTGATCTTTTTTTATTACTTTTGCAGCAAATAAACGAACAATACTAAAAAAACAATGCAAGACATAAGAAAGCAAAACGTATATGACCTTGCCCAAGAAAGATTACGTGTCATTTTTCAGAATTTTGATAATATTTACATCTCATTTTCAGGAGGCAAGGATAGCGGTGTACTATTAAATTTATGCATAGATTATATCCGCAAACATAATTTAAAAAGAAAAATTGGGGTATTTCATATGGATTATGAAATACAGTACAACATGACAATTGATTATGTGGAACGAACTTTTAAAGAGAATCAAGACATTCTGGATATATATCATGTTTGCGTACCTTTTCGAGTAACGACATGTACGTCCATGTATGAAGATTATTGGAGGCCATGGGATGAAGACAAAAAAGCAGTCTGGGTACGCCAAAAACCGGAGAGGGCAATGACATTACATGAGTTCCCCTTCTACA
>OKWE01001167.1_pt1 | contig 13087 bp, 6 predicted proteins | sample 1607051 | NCBI WGS metagenome assembly OKWE01 (sample SAMN04414079, study PRJEB24778) | human gut metagenome | material: faecal | host: Homo sapiens | reverse complement strand
TCGGCCTGATAGTGCCGGTTGAGGCTGTCCACTATCTTGTCGGCAATGCTTTGGTAGCGGTTGCCATCTTCTGCTGAAACGTAAGTGCGGAGTTCATACAGGGCGGAAGCCATGATGGCGGCAGCCGAGGCGTCGCGGGGAATGTCGGGGATGCCGGGAGCTTTCATGTCCCAGTAGGGAACCAGGTCTTCCGGCAGGTTGGGCAGGCCGAAAAAGAAATCTGCAATGTGGCGTGCCTGTTGCAGGTATGCGGGGTTTTTGGTGAAGCGGTAACACATGGTATATCCGTATAGTGCCCATGCCTGTCCGCGGCTCCAGAAGGAATCGTCGGCATAGCCTTGTGCGGTTTGTCTGGCGCGTACTTCACCGGTTTCCGGATCGTAATCTACTACGTGGAAAGAAGAGTAGTCCGGGCGGAAATGATTCTTCATAGTTGTATTGGCATGATTTACGGCAACCTTCCAGTAGATGGAATCTCCGGTTTCCTGTGTAGCCCAGAATAGCATTTCCAGGTTCATCAGGTTGTCGATGATTACCGGAAACTTCCATTTATCGCGATTATGATCCCACGAACGGATGCTCTTTACTTTCTTATTGTAGCGGGTAATCAGGGTTTTGGCGCTTTGCAGCACCACATCTTTGTAAGAGCGTTCGCCTGTCAATTGGTAGGCTTTGCCGAAACTGTTGTTCATCATGAAACCGAGGTCGTGAGTGCCTTTGTGCCATTTGGCTTCTTCTATCAGCCAGGTATTGCTGATGGCCTGCTGCCGCCAGAAATCATCGTTTGTATAGGCGTATACCTGCCATAATGAACCGGGAAAGAAGCCTGAGCACCAATCGTGAGGATGTATCATCCGCAGCGAACCGTCTTTGTTGATGCTACGGGGAATTACACGATGCTTGCATTGATTGTCTGCCTCTTTTCGGGCCTTGGCAGCACACTGCATGGCAAATTGCAGTTGTCCGCAGGCAAAGGCGTAGGCATTGTCCACATCATCGGCTTCCATCCATAACAGGTTGAAACGGTCTTTCCAGTCGATGATGCGATGGGTTTTATAGAGCTTCAGATAATCTTTGCGTTCGGGGTTCAGCAGGAAAGTGCGGTACAGGTCTTTGCAGAATTCCTGTTGCTTGTATTTCCATTCACTGATCTGCTGGTACGGCCAGGCTTTGACATCTTTTCCAACGTATGGTACCAGAAAGTCCATGGCTTTGTAGAAGCTTCGTCCGTCTTCGGAGGTTGCATTATCAATGGAAATCCCGATCTTCCGGGCCATCATGAAAATGTCAATGAAATGAGACAGATTGAATTGTGAGTAACCGAAAGCGAGAGTGCGGCGTAGTTCATGCGGTTGTTTGCCGTCCGGTTCTATCTGGGTGAAGAGGCGCTTCCGGGGAATGGCATTGATGACTTCCCGGGCTACTTTCATGTTTCCTGCGTACATGGCAAAGGCTATCACCTGTGCATCATGCGCCGTGCTATGGTTATTGGCCTGACGGGCTTCTTCCTGTCCCTGCGGACTATTCAGTATCCACGTCAGCAACTTGCCGAACCAGGTTTTCAGCTGCTTGGCATCCTTGGGCGTAAAGGCTTCCGACTTCTCTAACAACTGTACGGCATCCAGCATCTCTACGAATGAATAAGTGTCTATGACGCCGTAACAACGTCCCTTATTGTTGTTGTGTCCCGGTATCATCTGGGCATACTCCAGGTTTGGATTCATACGCGTATCTTTATTAAAGAACCATACGCGGATAAGTTCCGTTGCCTTTTGGGCATATTTCTCGTCGCCGCTAAAGTACCAGGCAAGGGCAAGAGTAGTTACACGTTGGGCTGTTTCTCCGAGGCGGTTCCAGCTGGTCCAGTTCGGGGTTCGACTTGCCGTCATGGCTGATGTAAGGCAGGCCATCGGGTTTGGAGGGATCGGGCCAATAATAGCGTGCTTGACTCATGTAGTCGTGCTTGTCTCCGCTACCGGGTGTCTTCTCTTTCAGCATGACGGACAAGGGGCGCACATCCAGTAGCTTGTCGGCACCTGAAATCAGCTCCTGATAGGCGGCCGAAAAGTACGGTTGATGTAATGATTGTTTTACTCTCTCCAGATGTTTCCCATCCCAGATGGACTGTGCATGTATACTGACTACTGCGAGCAACAAACTGGTAATAACTAAGCAAATTTTAGCTCTCATGGTGTTTTTGTTTTGAAGTTAATAAAGTTTCCTGAGCTTTATACCGTTCAGAAAGCTTTTTCCATTCCGAACAGGGAAGCGTATTTCAATTTTATTCCGAAAGTTTGTAATATTGTATCTTTTCCGTAGAGCATGGAAATAACCGCTTTCGCGGCAAGGAGAAAAGTTCTCTTCAACGCTCTCACCATTGATAACTATATCGAAGATATTTTCACGGCTCTCTACACCGGATTCCCGGCCCAACTGGTAAACAGTTGCTGCATTTTCGCGGAAAATATCTGTAAAAAGAAATTCTACCTCGTAGACTCCGTTGGGAACATCGAAACAATACCCTTCAATTCCGTTGCGAAGGGTTTGAAACAGTGGGCCGTCGTGGGTATTCTCAACCTGTGTCTGGCTATTTTTGCTTTCTCCGCCGATATATCCCCAACTGCTTTCAGTGTAGGGTTGATCGGGTAGCCACGTGAGCTGGCTTTCATCGGAAGTATAGAAACAGTTGCTGCCTACATTTACGGCAAGTTCCAGATTCCGTAAGTTTGTTTTATTCAGATTTGCAGGGATAGGGGTGAAATTGATGTGGAGGGCATCTTCTATCATGGAGATGCTTTGATCTGACTCTTTGTTTTCAGCTTGGGCGGAGATAAAGTGCTCTTTCCGGCTGAATGGTACCTGAAATGTAACTGTATAATTCTCTGTTTTCTGTTTACCTAAGGATTTTCCGTCAATGAAGAGTTCCACTTCCGGAAGATTGGTATATACCTTAACGGGTAGCGGAACCGGAGCCTTTCCATGTTGTACACCGCTACGGTGCGTCCAGTCACGGCTGGCAATGTGTAACACGGGAATGTCTTGACGCCAGGCGGCTTTATAGTAATAGTACACGTCTTTTGGACTGCGGTCTGAGTATACCAGTCCTTTATTGTTGATGCGCGGCATAGATTCATCACGCAATGCAGAAGAGAAATCGATAAAGTTCCAGTGAGTTCCACCACAAATATACGGCGTTTCTTCCAATATCGGTAAGTAGTGTTCCAGGTATTTCTGTTGGTACTCGATACTGAAATCAAAAGCGTGCGGTTGCAGCGAATGTAGACGCTTGTCAGATCCGGCACCGTATTCGCTGACAATCATCGGATGGGAAGGGTACTTTTTGTGTTGCTCTGTCAAGAAACGTTCGAAGCCTGTGAGGGCTCCTCCATACCAGCCTTGGTAAAGATTCCAACCGACAATATCGGTGATGTTGCCCAGTCCTACCTCATTGTAGCTGTTGCTGCCATGAAAGGCCATAGTACTGACACGAGTGGAATCTTCTTCTTTCAGAACTTTCTCCAAACGATTGGCCAGTGACAGTGTCCGTTCCAGCACGGGTTTCAGTTCTTCTTCTTTTTTATAGCGGCGCTGGGTGACGAGTAATATCTCATTCATGTATCCCCAGGTGATGATGGAGGGGTGGTTATAGTGCTGGCGTATCATTTCTCGCAGATTGTTTTCGCAGTTTTCTGCATAGCCGGGAGTGTTGGGCACAATATCAATAATGGGTATTTCTTCCCAAGCCAGCATACCGAGTTTGTCGCACATTTCCAACAGAGCGTCATCTTGCGGATAATGGGAGATGCGGATGAAGTTGGCACCCATCTCTTTCATTAACTTCATGTCACGACGGTGCATTTCGTCTGTCAGGGCAACTCCGATGGGTTTTTGGTCCTGGTGGCGGCAAATACCGCGTAATTTATAAGGTTTTCCGTTGAGGGAGAAGCCGGTCTTACCATCGAAGCTAAACCAGCGGAAGCCTGTATGGTGATTACTGTGGTCGAGGATGGCTTTTGTTTTTTTATCGCGCAGAATGCTTTCTACTCTGTAGAGATGAGGAGCCTCGGGTGCCCATAATCGGGGGGACAGAATAGGGGCGGTTTCGGTGCGGAAAGAGTATAATTCTCCACCTTTTATCTGGATAGACTGTTTCTGGGTCTGGGCAATACTTCCATCGGGATTGTAGATGATATGTTCCAGTTCAAGAGATGCTTTCTGTTTTGCATCGTTCTTTATCTCTCCGCGAATAAGTATTGTGCCTTTTTCTTCGGATACTTGCGGGGTACTGATAAATATTCCTTCTGAACCATAGTTCGTCAAATGGAAATGTTGTTTGGGTACGGCTGTAAGCCATACATCCCGATAGATACCGCCGAAGAATGTAAAGTCGGCAGAGATGGGGGGAATATCCTGTCGGGCATTATCTACATGGATAGCGAGAGAATTAGGAGCGTCAAATGAACAGAATGGGGTGATATCGAATGTGCAGGCAGTATATCCACCGTTATGCTCACCTATTTTCCGTCCATTCATGTAGATGGTAGCGGCCTTACTGGCTGCATCCAGTTTCAGGAATACCTGTTTGGTTTGCCAATTTTGCGGTAATGTCAGCGTACGGCGATACCAGCCTGTTCCCTGGTAATACTTTTTTTCTGTATATGCATCCGTATTCCATGTGTGCGGGAGATGTATGCTGTTCCACGCACTGTCATCATAGGTTGCTGAAGCGGCAGCTTTGCATTCTCCCTGATAGAATTTCCAACTGTCGTTGATCGTTTTGCTCTCATGTTGTGCGTATACTTTGGGGAATAGGAACAGAATAGCAGGTATCAGGATCAGGTATGTCCCGATTCGATATTTTTTCTCTTTTCTCATGGTATATTTATTGTTGGTTTATTAGCTGAAAAAGAAAGGAGGCAGTTACCAGGCCGGTTATGCCAGTTTCTGCCTCCAAACCTTCATTCAATCTTTTTACTTATATCCTTCGAAAACTAATCAAAAAAGCTGTCTTTTTTACCATCCGTAATTTTGTGGAATACGTCCGTTGGCCAGTTCTATCACATTCTGATGGATGGGATAGAGGTAGAGTTTGTCTGTCCATTGTCGGTTTTCTACTTTCGTACGCGTGTAGTAAGAAGTTGGTTCGCCCGGAGTCTTGTCTTTTGAACCCTTCATGTTCATTCCGTAGAAACGCGTCTGGTCGCAACCTATTCTGTCCTTGTCACCGCAGATCATCCAGCGACGGATGTCGAAATAGCGTTGTCCCTCGCAATAGAGCTCTAAATAGCGTTCGTGCTGTATGGCATCGAACTGCTTGTCGTAATTGCCGATTATGCCGGTCTTGATGCCGTTATCGTTCATGGTCTGATAGCCTGGGATGCCTGCGCGTTCGCGTACCATGTCGATATACTTGATGATGTCCGGATTACTCGGATCTGTTTCATTGAGTGCTTCGGCATAGAACAGATAGAATTCGGCCAGACGATAGATGATGGAAACACGTTTCCAACTCTGAGTATCGCCGCTGGCATGATTTACGGTACGGTTCTTAAATTTCCCCAGCATATACCCGGTTTTCACGTTGTCACCGTTGGAAAGGTCGTTTCCGCCACCTGCAGAGAAATCTACGATGTAGTTGGGATTACCATTCATCCATTTCTTGAACCAGCTTCTTCCCTGATATACAACGCTTGCGTAGAAACGCGGTTCACGGTTGGCATACATGTTGGAGATATTCTGGTCTGTCTTCTTGTCTTTATAGTCGGGGTCGTAGCAATGGTTTTCTACAGCACTGAATCCGGTTTCGTCATAACCACTGTTTGGGTCATTGATGGCGAGGCCGTTGCCCATGAAGAACATGTCTACAGCATCCTGAGACGGGCCGATGGTACCATAGCATGAGTTCACGTCACGCGGGTTAGTACGTTTCTCCATCTTGTATTGGTCGGAGTAGCTGTTGTTGGTACTGCACCACAGGATTTCTTCATTGTACACCTGGAAAAGGTTGTATACAGAACGGTCGGGTTGCTCTACTCCGTTTGCCATCACGCGATAGAGAGCGTGGTGTTGCGCTTCAGCATAGTCTATCAGATCCTTTACGCGGTCTCTGGCAGTTACCCATTTCTGCGGGTCCTTACTCTGTGGGAAGATGTATTCACCTTTAGAGTTCTGCAACTTCTGCAGTCCCTGGTAATATTCGGAACCATCGCCACCATTGAATAACTTGGAGGCAGCATACATCCACAACTTGGCGCGTAGTGCTTTGGCCACTACGATAGTGGGGCGTACTACTTCATTGGTGTTGAAGTTGTATGTATTGTCTGCGTATGATGTGATGACTGATTCGGGCAATTTTGACTGTGCGGGGTCACATAGGGGAGCCAATATGCCATCAATGTGGTTCACCATTTCGTCTACAGTAGCGCGGTCGTAGTCCGTTATGTGCGGTTCGGCGGCGTCGTCTATCTCCGTCACGATGCAGGCAGGGCCATAAAGCTCGAACATGGAAAAGTAATAATAGGCTATCATGAATCGGCATTCGTCTTTCATGCGGGCTATTTCCTCGGCAGTCAGCTTGTTAGTACTGCTGGGGTCGCCTACACCTTGGTCGTGGGCGCGTTCAATGAAGATCATAGCTTGGCGTATGTCTTTGTAGAAAGTAGCCCAGCGATGATAACTTCCGCTGGCAGCCGTGAAACCTGCCATCATGACGTCGCGTGAACTAGCTTTTTCTGAAGCGATTTCACCGCAGAGGTTTGACCATGGATTTTTGAAGGCGTTAACTTCTGATCCGGTTTCTGAATATTCCATCAGATTGCGGTAGATGACCCCGTACCAGTTTCGGGTATAGGTTGCATTGTCCCAAACTTGATCGACTCCCAGACTGGCGTTGAACTCGCCTGATATGTCAAGATAGTCTGAACAAGATGCTGTGCTGAATGCAAGGACGGCAGAGCCGACGGTTGCGTATAGTAAATTTTTCAGTTTCATATCGTTTATTAATTAGATGTTTAGAATGTAACTTCTGCTCCAAAGGTCCAGGTGCTGGAGATGGGGTATTTGGCGCCTGAGTTTGCATCGCCCAGTTCCGGATCCCAATACTTCACGTGATCCCAAGTTTTTAGGTTAGTACCTTGTACGTAAAGGCGCAGGTTGGTGAGACGCAGTGACTTCAGTTGCTTCTTGTTGAACTGGTAACCGAATTCCACGTTCTTCAAGCGGATGAAGCTGGCGTCGCGATACCACCAGGTACTCGCTTGCAGGTTGTGTGCAAAGGTATTGTTACGCAAGCGAGGGTAGAGCACGTTGTCGTTGTAGGGGTCGGATGCTTTCCAGCGGTTCATAGCCTCCATACGCGCAGAAGAAGCGTCCTTGCCTTGGTTGAACGGCATGAAGTTGGATGCTTTGCTCATCAGGTTGATGGAACAGCCCGTCACGCCTTGGAAGAAGATACCGGCGAAGAATCCTTTCCATTCGGCATTCAGTGAAAGACCGTACACACTGCGCGGGGTCTTGTCCAGATGACCATTACGGTAGGTCTTGTCATCGTCGTTGATAAGTCCGTCCTCGTTTAAGTCGCGGTACTTGATATCACCGGGTGCCACAGCAGCTCCCGGGTCGGCTATGCCGGGTTTCAGTTGGTAGCTTTCGGCACCGCTCACAGGATCAATGGTAATGTTGAAATCATCGGGTGTATAAAGACCGTCGGCGATGTAGAGGTAAGGAGTCCACAATGACATACCTGTGAGGTCCTGGTAGCTGTATCTATGTTTGATTTCATCTGTTTCTACAATCTTGTTTTTGGCATACGTATAGTTGGCACGGAATGTCAGATTCAGGCCACCCACATGCTGTTTGAAAGTCAGGTTCCCATCCACACCTTTGTTACTTACGATACCATAGTTCTGAGTTGGGTTGGATTGTAAACCGCTCATAGAAGGAACCGTATTACGGGTAATCAGGATGTCTTTACGACGGTTGGAGAAGTAGTCCATGGAGAGGTCCAACTGTCCGTTCAGCAAGCCGAGGTCGAAACCGATATTGGTTTTATCCTCAATCTCCCAACGCAGGTTGGCGTAGTAGGCACGGTTTTCGCTCAATCCGCCGAACCAGTTCTGTGCATTACCATTAGAGATGCCTGAGATACCCAGGTTAAGACCGCCGGCATCGGTATTCATGGCTTCCTGATAAGGGAAACGAGTTTCACCTAACTGATCGTTACCGGTCCGTCCGTAGGATGCACGTAACTTCAGTGTACTGATTACTTTCTGCACAGGTTCGAAGAACTTTTCATGGCTCACATACCAGGCTCCACCCACAGCAGGGAAAATACCCCAACGGTGTCCCGGAGCGAAATTCTCACTACCTGTCATACCGAAGCTGCCTTCGATGGTGTAGCGGTTGTCGTAAGTATAAGAACCGCGTCCTACGACGCTTTGCTTACGGTAAGGAAGCAGGTTGAGTCCGCCAACGTTTTGTTTTTGAGTTTCCTTTTGGTTGTATAGCAGCAAGCCTGTAACATCGTGCTTGTCGCTGAAGTTACGCTTATAGTTGAGGGACGCCTCAATGTATATTTTCTTGTTACCACCGGATGAACCGCTTGAGGGGTTACTCAATGCCGAGCCTGACTCCAGTGACTTGAATATCAGGTTGCCATCGGCGTCACGTCCGGTAGCTGTAAAAGTAGCGGGTGACATAGTACGGTTGACATATTGGTTGGAGTTGGCATCGAAACTGACACTACCTCTTATGGAAAGTCCTTTTGTGATGAAATCCAAGTCTTGTTCTAGCAATACCTTGCTTTGGAATGTAGCGTCCCAGCTTTTACTGTATCCACTGAAGTAGAGGAAGTTGTAGGGGTTTTGACGAAGACCTGAATTATCATAGTTAGGATGTTGTGCAGCTGAACCGTCAGAATAGATTTGCGGATAGAGGTGTACAGGTTGCAATGTCATACCACCGAAGATGTCACCGGCTGTTTTGGAGGGAGCCACACGGTTGATATACTGTCCTGACATATCTACGGACATACGGGTAGTCTTGCTCAATTCGAAGTCAATATTGGAACGAAGGTTATAACGGTCGAAACTGATGTTTGAATCGTAATCGGCGTTCTTCTTCTCCTTGTATACACCGTCTTGTGTGTAGTAGGCACCTGATACGAAGAAGCGTACGCGGTCACCACCACCACGGAAGTTAATGGTGTAGCGCTGGCTGCTGGTGTGATCACGTAGCATACTCATCCAGTCTGCATCCGGATATAGATCAGGATCTACGCCGCTACGATATTTTTCCAGATCAGCGTCGCTCACCGGTGCTGTATAGTTGGCGCGCGGGTTCCCGTTGCTATTCCAATCTGCTTCGTTATATAGGCTCAAATAGTCGTAAGAACTCATGAGGTTGGGCAGGCGGAGCGGTGTCGAGTAGCCGTATTCTGCTGACATACTGACACCTGTTTTTTGTGATTTACCACGTTTGGAAGTAATCAATACCACACCGTTAGCACCTTCGGCACCATACACGGCTGTTGCGGCGGCGTCTTTTAGGATGGAGAATGTTTCAATTTCGTCCACATCGATATCGTTCATCTTACGGGGTACGCCGTCCACCAGTACCAATGGGTCTGTTCCACCGGCATACGAGCTGATACCACGGATAAAGAATTGTGCGTCATCCCAACCCGGTTCGCCCGAACGCTGTACGGAGATGACGCCCGCGAGCTGTCCGGCCAGGTTGTTCGATATCTTCGCCACCGGCGCCTTGATATCGGTCACCGAGACGGTGGCGATGGCTCCCACGACGCTGGCTTTCTTCTGGACGCCGTAGCCGACGACTACCCCCTCGTCGACCGAAGTCGACGACGAAGTAAGTTTCACGGTCACCGCGGCACCCGGCGAGAAAACGACTTCGCGGGTTTCATACCCCAGGAACGACACGTTCAATACGGAGTAATTTCCCGAATAGGCGATCTCGAATCGGCCCGAAGAGTCGGTCACCGATCCGATCGTCGTATCCTTGAGCCATACCTGCGCACCGACGACCGGCTGCCCGGTCTCGGCATCCAGAACGACACCGGAAACCGTCTTGCGTCCGGATTGGGAGGCCGGAGACGATTGCGCTGGCTGCGCTTCGGCGGCAAGCGCCGAAAGACAAGCCAGCAGACAAGCTGCGACGTGAAGTCGCAGATGTCCGACGAGGCGTAAAAGTTGTTTCATAGGTCTTAGTTAATAGTTTAGATGGGGGACAATCCCCCGAAAAACGGATTTGCGATAAGGTGCGGAGCCGAGTCGTTACGATCGGACCCCGGACATTCATTTCAGGTGCTCGAAGGTGAATGCCTCCCAGGGAATGTCGGAATCGGATTTGCCGTGGTCGAGGATGTCGACGATGTGCATCAAGAGCGGGAAATCCCTCAAATCGACCAGACCGAGCTCGGCTTTGCGACGGATGGCATTGCCCATGATGCGGGTAATCACCAGGCTTTCGAGCGTAATGCCGGCAAGCGCCTCCGTGACCTGATCGTAGTTCAACCCTTTGCCCATCAATACGCCGCAACGTCGCGTACGCCCGCTGAAGATGGTTACATAAAGGTCGCCCAATCCGATGCACTCCGACTCGAACTCGCCACCCTGCATGAGCATCAGGGCATGCGTCTCCCGAACCGCTTGCGTGAACGTGCCCGCTTGCGAATTATAATGCTGGGGTTCCTCCTCGCCGTGCCAGCGGATATTCAGACCGACAGCCAGCGTTACGGCCATGGCATAGGCATTCTTGAGAGCCACGGCGCTTTCGAGTCCGATCACGTCGTTGGTCAGCGAAATATGATAATAAGGACGCTGCATAGCCTGCTTCATCATCCGCAGCGCTTCGTTGTCCTTGCCGCAGAACCCCACCTCGGTCGGGTCCATGAATACCAGTTCATAGGAGGTACAAGGGCCGCCGATCGCACAGATGTCACGCACGATACCGCGCTTGGCCAGTTCGCTCATCCAATAGCCCGGATAGGAGAGCAACGACCCGTCGTCCGTAGCACGAAGTCCCTTCGTAACGGACAGCACCGGGATTTTCGGATCGAGTCGCGTAAGAATTTCCTCCAAAAACCAGTCGACGCCGAACGAGGAAACGCCGCCGATCACGAAATCCGAACCCTCGACGACCTGCTCCCACTCCTTGAAATAATGGAAACTTACATTTTCGGGGAACGGACGGCAGAACTTTTCGTGTTTTCCGGTTTTCAGATAACCGTCGATGATTTCGTCGTCGAGACAAGTGCCGACGATGTGCACTTCATGGCCGTTTTCAGCCGCAGGAAATGCCAGAGCCGATCCCATCATACCGGCTCCGATGATTGTGATTTTGCGTTTTTCCATAATACCTGTTTTCGGTTTGCAAAAGCGTGCACGTGCCCGCTTATGATGCAAAAGTAGAATTTATTTCTTATTTTTCCAAACTAATCGTTATTTTTTAGGAAATTATATACGATTTCGCACTAAACCCGCCTTAAACCCCTATCACGTTGAGGGTTATACCTAAAGTCCCCACCGATAGGGGAATTTAGGAACGGGTCAGCCAACTCCGGGGACAAAAACTCTCGAAAGAACGATGAGCAGCTGTTTTCCTCGAAAACCCCGTTTCAGCGGGGCGGCCAAAGGCAGCGAGCATATGACCGTCCTAAGGAAGCGACAATCAAGAAACTGACAAGGTGTAAAGTTGTATATAGTTAGCATTTTTTATAAATTTGTACAAAAAATCGATCGATGACCAAACAGAGAAGCAAAACGCCAATCACCATCTTCGACGTCGCAGCGCTGGCCGGGGTGTCGCGAGGCACGGTCGACCGCGTGGTCTACAAGCGCGGGCGCGTGTCTCAGAAAACGATAGACAAGGTACAGAAAGCGATTTCGCAGCTCGGTTATACGGCCAATCCCAACGCATCGTCGCTCGCCCTGAAGCGGGAATATACGTTCGCATGCCTCATTCCGGAATTCCGGCCGGGCGAATATTGGGAAAAGATTTTCGACGGATTCCGAGACGGCGTGAAAGCGTTGTCGCACTACAATATCAAACTCGACTTCCATCTGTACGATCAAACCGACACCGAATCGTATCGCCGTTGCAGCGACGAGATTCTGCGGACCCGGCCGATGGGCGTCATTACCAACGCCGTTTTCAAAGAGGAGGTCGTCGCGTTCGCGCAACGGCTGGAAGAGGCCGGCATTCCCTACGCATTCGTGGACAACAAGATCGACGACCTCGACTATCTGTTGTACTACGGCGTGGACCCCTACAAAAGCGGGGCGCTCGGAGCCTTTTTGCTTACGACCCGTTGCGAGGTGCAGGATATCGCGCTGATCCGACTGATTCGCGACCGGAAACACAAGGCCGACCCGAATGCACCGCGCCGTCACGGTTTTCTCGACTACATCGAGGAGACATTTCCCCAGTGCCGCATCCATACGCTATTCATCCATCCCGAACAACCCGACCAGGCATATGCGACCCTGGAGCGTTTTTTCCGGGAGCATCCCGAGGTGAAACATCTGGCAATGACCAATTCGCGTATCTTCCTGATCGACGACTACCTGCGCCGCAATCCCGATCCGGAGCGCATCGTCGTCGGATTCGACGATCTCGATCGCAACCTGGCCAGCCTGAGCAACGGACATATCGAATACCTGGTCACCAGGCATATTCCGTTACAATCGTTCCAGGCATTGACGGCCTTCGCGGAATGCGTCATCAAGGGGACCAAACCGCAGCGCCGCAACAATTACGTTCATATGGACATCCTGCATCGCCGCAATCTCGACAATTATTGAGGCCGGGGTCGTTGCGGCGATCGTCGAGGCATCGGAGAAGGGAACGGTACGGTCGGCATTTTGCGGCAGCATCCGAGATCGTCGAGGAATCGGCTCGCACGTATGCCGATACTGCTCAAACGAATGAAGGGCATCCGCTCGCCGAAGCGGATTGTTCATAGCCGATAGAGTTCCAGACTTCATGGCCAACAGAGCCCAGGACCCGAGACCGATAGAGTTCCAGACTTCTTGGCCGACAAAACTCCAGAATTCGTGACCGGCAAAGCCCC
>OKWE01001164.1_pt1 | contig 13102 bp, 10 predicted proteins | sample 1607051 | NCBI WGS metagenome assembly OKWE01 (sample SAMN04414079, study PRJEB24778) | human gut metagenome | material: faecal | host: Homo sapiens | reverse complement strand
ATGCGGATCTTTTGGTATTACCTGGGGCTTGGAGTGTTTCTTTTGGCGATCTATGCCTGTGCACGCAGAAATGAAAAGCATAAAGACTGCAGGGAAACGGCAGATCTGTGTGTAAGCCGAAGAAAGAAACGTCTGCAGGGCATAGTTTTTTCCTGTTTTATTGCGTTTCTTCTGCTTTTTCTTCTTTTTCCACAGAAGAAATCGTTTGAGATTGATTTCCTTGATGTGGGACAGGGAGACGGTATTTATCTGTGCACGGGCGGCGGGACTTCCATGTTTATTGATGGTGGGAGCACCGATGTGAAACAGGTGGGAAAGTACCGGATTCTGCCGTTTTTAAAGGCAAAAGGAGTGTCAGAGATTTCTTACTGGTTTGTCAGTCATACGGATACCGATCATGTGTCCGGTCTTAAGGAGGTTCTTGTGTCCGGATACCGTGTGGAGTATCTGGTGTTTGCAAAAGCAGTGGAAAAAGAAGCAAAGACAAAAGAGCTGGCAGAACTGGCCCGCAGCCATGGAACGAAAGTGCTTTATATGCAGGCGGGGGATACGGTAAGAAGCAAACGTGCAGCCATGCGCTGTCTGTATCCCAAAGCTTCGGATAAAGCGGAGGATGTCAATGATCTGTGTCTGGTACTGCAATTTGAAGAGGGGGATATAAGCGCTCTGTTTGGTGGAGATATCTCCACAGATGTGGAAGAGCAGCTGCTCCGGCGCAGAAAATGGGATAAGGTTTTGGTTTTTAAGGCGGATCATCATGGATCGCGCTATGCGAACGCAGAAGCGTTATTGAAGTGTATCCGGCCGGAAATTACGGTTGCTTCAGCCGGAAAGGATAATCGTTACGGACATCCGAGCCCGGATGCCGTACAAAGGATCAAAGAGAGCGGCAGCAGATTTTTTTGCACCATCGAAGGTGGACGGATACGGGTGCGCGTCATCGAAAATAAGCTGGTGTGCGAAACTTATGTGAAATAGAGAAAATTATTTTCCGGCACTGTACTGTACCAGAAACAGTTCAACGGCCATCTGGTCATTCATGTGTCCGGTTTTTACTGCAGTTTCGTATTCCACACCATCGCGGATCGCCTGTTTGAGCTGATCCATGGAAAAAGCACGGCTCTGCGACTGGTATTTGCGGACTGCCCACTCCGGGCAGCCGGCTTTTAAAGCAATTTCTTTGTTGCCAAATCCCTGATTGGTCATGGATTTGACAATCATCAGACGCTGAAACTGGCTGGAAAGCAGAAAAAGAATACGCATCGGAGCTTCTTTGAGAGCAAGAAGATCATAATAAAGATCCAGTGCCTTTTTCTGCTGGTGCAGTGCCACTGCGTCAATCATGTCAAAGATTTTATTCTCGGTCTGTTCGGTGGTGATGGCTTCCACATCGGAGATATCAATATAGTCTTTTTCCAGTGTGTAGCAGAGAAGTTTTTCCAGCTCTTTGTCGATATTTTCCATGTCATCACCGGTTTTACGGATAAAGAGCGCATAGGCATCTCTTGTAATATTTTTTTCGTTTCTGCGGATTCTTCCCTCGATCCAGCGGGAGAGAGTCGTCTCATTCTGACGCGGAAATTCCACGATGCTTCCGTTTTTTTTCACCTGCTTGTACATCTTTGTTTTCTTGTCTATTTCTTTTTCCGCAAAGACAAAATAAGTGGTTTCCGGAATGGAAGACATGTAATCGGCAAGTTCTTCGGCGCTTTTTTTAAACAGACCGCTGTCTTCGATCAGAATGAGTCTGCGGTCGGCAAAAAAAGGCAGTGTCTCTGCCAGATCGATGATCTCTTTCTGGTTGATGTCGCTGCCGGAGAAAGCAGAAAAGTTCATGGTATCATCATCCGCTGCCAGTGCATGCTTTAATTTGTCCCGGTACTGGCGGATCAGATACTGTTCTTCTCCGTATAACAGATAAATCTGTTTGAATTGTCCTGTTTTGATGTCGTTATCAATTGTTTTCATGTCTACATTATATACATATTGGCAGACTTTTACAACTTTTTTTCAATTACATCTTGACAGAAGGGACAGCTTGACATATTATATTCTAGTATGTTTGCGATGAAGCGTCCGTGTCTGTTTCACCGCAGGAAACAAATTACAGTTTGATATGGAGGTGTACAGATTGGCTAACATTAAATCTGCTAAGAAGAGAATTTTAGTTACAGAGACAAAGACTGCAAGAAATAAAGCAATCCGTTCTGAAGTTAAGACTTCAATCAAGAAGGTAGAGGCTGCTGTTGCTGCAAAGGATAAGGCTGCTGCAGAGGCTGCATATAAGGATGCTTCTTCAGTTATCGAGAGTGCCTGCTCTAAGGGTGTATATCACAAGAACAACGCAGCTCGTAAAGTTTCCCGTTTAGCAAAATTAGTAAACGGAATCGCTTAAGATCTGAATATTATAAAAGAAGAAGGACTGCCAGTACCGTCATGCTGGCAGTCTTTTTTGTTTACAAATACGTGGGAGAATGATACAATAAACAGAGGAACTGATACAGCGGAGGAAAAAATGTCTGGATTATTGTTGGAGCTGCGCAGACAGATTGCGCACAATCGTCGGAAAGCTGCATATGAAGAACGGATGCGTGCATCTGCTCAGGAAAAACCGCAGGAGGTTTTTTCGCAGAAGACAAAAGAGACAAAGCCGGACACGGAAATACAGCCCGAAGTACAGGAAAGGAAAGTTAATGTTGTGAGCAGGGAAGATTTCTTACTTAGCCAGATTGATGAATTCAGAGAACGCGCCAAGCAGTTACAGTCGTTGCTTGATTCCAGAGAGACGGAGGCACAGGAACTGCAGACGTTAGTGGATGAACGTCAGGAGAAAGCAGATGCTCTGGGGCAGATTCTCGAGGAGCGTCAGAAAAAAGCAGATGGATTCACTGCGGAAGTGGAAAAGCAGATTGATCGTCTGATCGGCAAAGTGTCTGCCAAGATGGAAGAAATCGAAGTTTCCATGAAGGAAGATGTGGCAGACGGCAAACGCTTAAATGAAGAAAAAGCAAAGGAACTGAAAGATTCTCTTGCGCAGATCGAAGAACAGCTGACCACGGCAAAAACAGAAATCTCCGAGAAAGTACATACAGAAAATGTAAAATGCTACCGAAATATTTCGGATCTGTTCCGCAGCATGGATGAACGCCTGGACAAGCTTACCGTTATGGAAAGCAGAATGCATCCGGTCCGTATTTTTTCCCTGACGGGAATGATACTTGGAATCGTGAATCTGGTGGTGTTACTTTTGGTCCTGCTGGTTAGTGTGGGCGTGATTGCGTTTTAGAATAAGGATATGCAATTCTCAAAAGAATGAGGATTGCATTTTTTGTCTCAAAAAAGATATAGAACAATTCGAAAAGAGAAATGTGAATAGGAGAATCGGATATGGCAAAAAAGAAAGTTTGGGTTGTAGGACATAAGCATCCGGATACAGACTCCATATGTGCAGCGATTTCTTATGCAAACCTGAAAAATGAAATAGAAAAAAAGAATCCCAAAGCATCTACGGGAATGACCTATATTGCAAAGAGAGCCGGATCTGTAAATGCGGAGACGGCGTATGTTCTGGAAAGGTTTCATGCAGAGGCCCCGGCAATGATTTCGGATGTCGGAACACAGATCAAGGATATTCAGATACGCCGTACAGAGGGAGTAAACAGTCATATCTCTATGAAAAAGGCATGGGAGATGATGAAGATCCTCGGGGTTGTTACGCTTCCGGTGGTGCGGGAAAATAAGCTGGAAGGACTGATTGTAACAGGAGATATTGCAAAATCCTACATGGATGTATATGATAATACAATCCTTTCTACCGCACGTACCCAGTACAAGAATATTGTAGAGACGCTGGACGGACAGCTGCTGACAGGAAATGAACATGCGTATTTTGTTCACGGCAAGGTGGTAATCGGAATCGGTACACCGGAAGGAGTGACTTCTGCCATAGACAAGGATGACCTGGTTATGATCGGGGACGGGGAAGAGTCGAAGATGCTTTCCATTGCATCAAACTGCAGCTGCATGATTGTCACTAACGGATATGAAATCAGTCAGGAAGTGATCGAGGCGGCAAAGGAACGCGAAGTCGTTCTGATCAGTACACCGTACGATACGTTTACCGCGGCCCGTCTGATCAACCAGAGTATGCCGATTAAGCATTTTATGACAAAAAAAGGAATCATTCATTTTGATCTGGATGATTACGTGGATGAGGTAAGAGAGACCGTAGCCAATATACGGCATCGGGATTTCCCGGTTCTCGATGAAAACCAGAACTATGTGGGTATGTTTTCCCGCAGAAATTTGATGAAAGCAGAGAAAAAGAAACTGATCCTTGTGGACCACAATGAAAAATCACAGGCAGTATCCAATATCGATGAGGCGGAAATTTTAGAGATTATCGATCATCACCGGCTGGGCAGCCTTGAGACCATGTCTCCAGTGTATTTCCGCAATCAGCCGCTTGGATGTACATCCACCATCATTTATCAGATGTATCTGGAAAAGGGAATTACGATCACCTCGCAGATGGCAGGACTGATGTGTGCAGCCATTTTATCTGACACGCTGATGTTCCGCTCACCGACCTGTACACAGATAGACAGGGAAGCAGCACTCCGGCTGGCAGAGATTGCAGAGGTTAAGGTCGAGGAGCTTGCCTCAGCAATGTTTCAGGCGGGAAGCAATTTTGATAATAAAACAGAAGAAGAAATTTTAAATCAGGATTTTAAAATTTTCCATGCCGAGGATGTGAGTTTTGGCGTGGCGCAGATCAGCGCGATGGGACGCACCGAACTGGATAAGGTGCAGGAACGTATCGAGCCGAAACTGGAACAGATGATGGGAGAAAAACAGATCCAGATGATTTTTGTCATGCTGACGGATATCTTAAATGAGTCTACTTATCTGATTTATCGCGGTGCGGATGCATCGCAGCTGGTTGCGGCAGCTTATAATTGCGAGCCTTCCGATCAGGGGATTATGCTGGAAAATGTGGTATCCAGAAAGAAACAGCTGATTCCTGCGCTGATCAACACACTTGCAGAGCGCAAAATGTAGCAGGCAGACAGATCAATTGCGCTGTTCTCTGGGAGAACAGCCAAAATGTTTGCGGTATGCCCGGGAAAAGGTGGAATAATTGTGAAAACCACAGGCATAACAGGCGGTGGTGATGGATTCCCCCTGGGCGATCTGATCTCTTGCCAGCAAAAGGCGCTTCGTGGTCAGATAGTTTCCGATCGTATAACCGGTTTCTTCCTTGAAGGCATGCATGAGATGATACCGGCTCAGATAGAAATGTTCGGCAAGAAAGTCGATGGTGATGTCATCTGTTAAATGTGCATTTAAATAATCTATCACATTGATCATTTTATGATTTGAGGCTGTGGTAGAAAGATATTCAATGCGGTTGGAGAGAGCTGCACGGTTTAACTGCACCATCAGCTCCAGAAAAAGAAGTTTATGATAAAGTTCGTTTGCGTATTCTCTGGAATCCAGAGATTGTTCCAGATCGTGGATAATTCTTGCAATCTGTGTTGTCTTCAGTGCCGGAATACGCAGTACATGCGATTTTTTTTGATGCGCTTCTTTTAAGCAGAGTGAGAGATCGTCGGAATCATGACAGGCATCTAGGTAGTGTCTGGAAATATAGATGATGATGCGCTCATAAATTTCAGAACTGTGCAGAACCGGACGGTGGACCGTACCTGCGGGAACGAATACGATATCCCCCGGTATCAGATCATAGGTACGTCCTTCCACATTGTAAGAAATATTTCCTTTGCGAAAGATCAGAATTTTATGAAAATCGTGGTAATGAAAGTCAATCGGACGCATAGAGGTATCTTTTAAGTGAAAAATCTTAAAATCGTCATGAAGATATCCTGTTTTTTCATAATGTGAGAGTTCTGACATTGCATAAATCTCCTGTAAATATTAATTAGATTCAGTGTACTATGTTTCCACACAATTTGCAATATAAAAAGCACTGTAGTTGTTTTAGAAGACGGATCGTGCGGGTATACTTAGAATAGAAGCTCTGAATCGACAGGATGGAAAAGAAAAAAGGAGTGTAGAAATATGAAGTTTACAAAAATGCATGGGTGCGGAAATGATTATGTATATGTCAATTTGTTTGAGGAAAAGATAGCAGATCCTGCAAAGGTATCAATTGCAGTGAGTGACCGCCATTTTGGAATCGGATCGGATGGTCTGATCACTATTGGCCCATCGGATATCGCGGATTTCAGGATGCGGATTTACAATGCGGATGGCTCGGAGGCGGAGATGTGTGGAAACGGAATCCGCTGTGTCGCAAAATATGTATATGATCATAAAATGACGGATAAGAAAGAGATTACGATTGAAACCGGAGCCGGGGTAAAAACGTTGCAGCTGACGGTTGCGGATGGCAAGGTTTCGCTGGTTCGTGTGGATATGGGAGAACCGATATTAAAACCGGATTTAATTCCTGTAGATGCATCGGGAGAACAGGTGGTAGATGAGCCGATTGAAGTAGAGGGCAGAGAGTGGAAGATGACCTGCGTGTCGATGGGAAATCCACATGCGGTAATTTTTGTGGAGGACACCGAACATTTTGAACTGGAAAAATACGGTCCGGAGTTTGAACATCATCCACGGTTTCCAAAACGGACCAACACAGAGTTCGTACACGTTATTTCTCCGACGGAAGCATCCATGCGGGTGTGGGAACGCGGATCTGCGGAGACGCTTGCCTGTGGTACCGGAACCTGTGCCACGGTTATGGCATGTATCTTAAATCATAAGACAGAAAATAAAGTTCTGGTGCATCTGCGGGGCGGAGATCTGACCATCGAGTATGATCCGGATAACAATCATATTTATATGACCGGACCAGCGACAGAAGTGTTTCATGGAATATGGGAGGAAAATTAAATGAAAATTAAAGAACTTATCAACGAAATGGAATATGAGATACTGGCGGGAAGCGAGGAGACAGAGATTACGACTCTGGTATATGATTCCCGCAAGGTTGAAAAAGGTTCTGTGTTTGTGTGCATCAGCGGAAGTGTGCGTGATGCACATGAGTTTATTCCGGATGTGGCAGCAAAGGGAGCAGCGGCCATTGTCGTAGAAAAGGATGTAACGCCGATCGATGGAATTACATATATCAAGGTAGAGGACAGCCGTCTGGCACTTGCCTGCATGTCTGCGGCATATTTTGGGCATCCGGCAAAAAAATTAAAGACGATCGGTATTACCGGAACAAAAGGAAAAACAACGACAACCTATATGGTTCGTTCGATTCTAGAGTCTGCGGGGATCAAAACCGGACTGATCGGCACGATCGAATCGATTGTTGGTTCTGAGCGTATTCCTTCTGCAAATACGACACCGGAATCTTATCGGGTACAGGAGCTTTTTGCAAAAATGGTAGATGCGGGACTCGATGCTGTTGTGATGGAAGTCTCTTCCCAGGCGCTGATGCTTCACCGCGTATCCGGATTTGTGTTTGATATCGGCGTGTTTACCAATCTTGAACCGGATCATATCGGAGAAAATGAGCACAAGGATTTTGCAGATTATATGCACTGCAAGAGTCTTTTGTTCCAGCAGTGCAGGCATGGAATTTTTAATGGGGACAGCGAGCATCTGCAGGGCATTTTACAGGGACATACCTGTACGGTTGAGACGTTTGGGTATGGAGCAGAAAATGATCTGATTGCGCAGAAGGTAGAGTTAAAAAAGGAGCATGGGGCACTTGGTGTAAAATATCATGTGGGAGGTTCCATGGATTTTGATGTGGAAGTCAATGTGCCGGGAAAATTTTCGGTGTATAATTCTCTGACCGCCATTGCAATCTGTCATCATTTTGGTGTCAGTGTTGAAGAAATCAAAAAGGCGATGCTTCATGTAAGTGTCAAGGGAAGAATTGAGATTGTACCGGTAACAAAGAGATATACGCTGATGATTGACTATGCACACAATGCCATGGCACTGGAGAGTCTGTTAACGACCTTGAAAGAGTATGAGCCGGGCAGACTGGTCTGCCTGTTCGGATGCGGAGGAAACCGTGCAAAATCCCGCCGTTATGAGATGGGAGAGGTATCTTCAAAACTGGCAGATCTGACGGTTGTCACATCGGATAATCCAAGAAATGAAGAACCAATGGATATCATCAACGATATTCTGGTCGGGGTACACAAAGCCGATGGCGCATATGTGACGATACCGGACCGGAAAGAAGCCATCAGGTATTGCATGGAACATGCCGAGGATGGCGATATCATCGTCCTTGCAGGAAAAGGGCACGAAGATTACCAGGAGATCAAGGGTGTGAAGCATCATATGGATGAGCGTGAACTGATCGCGGATATTATCCGGGAAAATACGGATCTGAAATTATAACAGGATTATAAATAACAGGAACAGGCAAAAGGAGTGGAAAAATGGGAAAACAGAGTTGGAAAGCGGGAAATATGTTAAATCCGGTGCCGGCTGTGATGGTCAGTGTGGCGGATCAGAATCATCGGCCAAACATTATTACCGTGGCATGGGCAGGAACCGTCTGCACCAATCCGCCGATGGTTTCCATTTCCGTCCGCCCATCCCGTTATTCTTATGAGATCATAGAGAAAACCGGAGAATTTGTGATTAATCTGACCAACGAAAAACTGGCAAAGGCCTGTGATTACTGCGGCGTGGTCAGCGGAAGAGATGTGGATAAATTTAAAAAAACAGGACTTACACCGGTTCCGGTGGAGCATGTGAAAGCTCCGGCAATTGCGGAAAGTCCTGTAAATATTGCCTGCAGGGTGGTGGAGAGCCATCCGCTTGGCAGTCATACGATGTTTGTGGCGGAAGTACTTGGCGTAACGGTGGATGATGCGTATCTGGATGAAAATTTGACATCAACGGAACCGGGCTTATCATGTATTCCCACGGAGAATATTTTGCTCTGGGGAAAAAACTCGGCAAATTTGGATACAGCGTACAGAAAAAGAAAAAATGACACGCGGCTTATTGCAGCAGCGTGTCCATCAGTACAGCATATACATCTTCACTTTTCTTTTTCCAGTTATTGCAGATGGCTTCTGCCTGTTCTTTTGTAGTTACGCAAAGCGTCAGGTCGATCAGAGGATTGCCGTCAGACCGTACCTGACAGCGTACTGCGTATTTCTGATTGGTTGTCTTATAGTAATCTGCCAGAATGGAATTTTCCTGTCGGAATTCTAATTTATTCTTTTCAAAAAATCCCTGAACATCATTTTCAATTCCATCATTTAATTTATCTTTGAAAAATCCAAGTGTTTCTTTTCCCGCAGAAGTCAGAGAGTACTGTGTGTTGCTGTGCGTGGACTCTGCATGGATTAAATTGGCGTCGACCAGATCCCCGATTACTTCCTGTACACGGAAATAGTCTGTGTATTCCTGTTCCAGAAAGAAATTGGAAATCTGGGTGTTGGAAAGCGGAAACCCTGCTTTGCTCAGCATATATAAGATCGTAAGTTTATAGATGGTAAATGGTTCAGCCATAAAAATGTTCTCCTTGTCTGGTATTGCGTTCTTTGAGACGGCGATGAATGGTGTTTAAAATGCGTTTTTTGTCTGTGCTCCAGGATGGGGCGAGTAATAGACTGCGGGGACCATCTCCCGTCAGACGGTGAACGACCATGTCCGGGGGAAGAAGTTCCAGGCAGTCGATCACAAAATCGCTGTATTCATCAAGTTCCATCATGGGAAACGGATGAAGCTGATACTGTTCTGCCAGTGCAGTGCCACGCAGGACATGCAGAAGCTGCAGCTTGATTCCAGAAACCGGAAGTGCGGCGACATGCCGGACGGTATCTTTCATCATTTCTTTTGTTTCACCGGGAAATCCTAAAATAACATGTGCGATCACGGAGATTCTAAGGGCATGAAGTTTGGATACAGCGGCATCAAACTGTGCAACCGTGGTATGCGTGTTCATGGCAGACAGCGTCTTTGCATGGATGCTCTGCAGACCAAGCTCTATCCATATGGGTTTTTCCTGATTGAGATCGGAGAGGAGTTCTAAGGTTTCCGGAGGAAGGCAGTCACTTCTGGTTCCTATGGAAAGTGCAACGATTTCTTCCGGTGCCATTGCCTCGGAATAGAGCTGACGCAAAACGTCAACGGGGGCATAGGTGTTGGTAAATGACTGGAAATACGCAATGAATTTCTGGCAGTGTGTTTTGGCGGCGATTTTCTGTCTGGCCTGTATGAACTGCTCAGAAACCGGCAGAAATGCATCCGCGGCAAAATCACCGGAGCCTCCGGCACTGCAGAATGCACATCCTCCGTAAGAGAGTGTTCCGTCGCGGTTGGGACACGTCATCCCACCGCTTAGACTGAGACGGTACACTTTTTCCCCGAAGACCTCTTTACAGTAATCGTTCAGAGAATAGTAGCGATTAGCGGACATGAGACTTGACTGCTTCACTTACAACTTCTGCCACACGTGGATCAAATGCTTCCGGCATAATGAAATCTTCATTTAATTCCTCGTCAGAAACTAGGGCTGCAAGTGCTTCTGCTGCTGCAAGTTTCATTTCTTCTGTGATCTGGGTGGCATGTGCCTCCAATGCACCGCGGAAAATACCAGGGAAAGCGATCACGTTGTTTACCTGATTTGGGAAATCGCTCCGTCCGGTTCCGACAACTTTTGCTCCGGCAGCTTTGGCCACATCCGGCATGATCTCCGGTACCGGATTTGCCATGGCAAACAGGATGGCATCTTTGTTCATGGAAGAAACCATTTCCGGAGTGACAATGTTTGGCGCAGAGACACCGACAAAGATATCCGCACCGCGCAGTGCGTCTGCCAGCGTTCCGGAGGCATTTTCGAGATTGGTAACCTCTGTCATTTTTTTCTGCATCCAGTTTAAGTTCGGATAATCTTTTCCGATGATTCCTTCACGGTCACACATGGTCACGTGTTTGAAACCGTAAGTCAGAAGAAGTTTGGTGATTGCCACACCGGCAGATCCGGCACCGTTTACCACAACGCGGCAGTCTTCTTTTTTCTTGCCGGTCACACGCAGACCATTGATGATACCGGCCAAAACAACGATGGCGGTTCCGTGCTGGTCATCATGAAATACCGGGATATCAAGCATTTCTTTCAGACGTTCCTCGATTTCGAAACAACGCGGAGCGGAGATGTCTTCCAGATTGATACCGCCGAATCCGGGAGCTATATTTTTCACAGCCTGAATGATCTCTTCGGTGTCCTGGGTGTCCAGACAGATCGGTACAGCGTTAACATTTCCAAATTCTTTGAATAATACACATTTTCCTTCCATGACCGGCATAGCGGCATAAGGACCGATATTTCCAAGGCCGAGAACGGCGCTTCCGTCGGAAACAACGGCAACCGTGTTGGCTTTCCAGGTGTATGTGTAGGCAGCAGTTTTATCTTCCGCAATTACTTTGCATGGTTCTGCAACACCCGGGGTGTATGCAATCGCGAGATCCTCGCGGGTTTTTACTTTTGATTTTGCAACGGTTTCGAGTTTTCCGTTCCATTCTTTGTGGCATAAAAGTGCCTTTTCTTTATTATCCATAGTAATTTTCTCCTTTACATACTCATACTTATTCACAATACCATTCTTGCGCATGAAAAAAAAGACTTCCTATTTTACCGGAAATAGTGTATAATAGCTGCATTAGATAATATTTGAAATGATTCATAGTCGTTTCTGACTGATATCCCATACAAATAAGTGTAATTTATGAAATGATTTACGGTACGAAACAAGTCTATATTTTTTAAGAAGGAGCAGATGGAATGAGGGAAAAATATGAGAGTCTTTCTTTGGTTGTGTTAAAAGACCTGGCGAAGGCGCGCGGACTCAAAGGAATCTCAACAATGAAAAAGGGAGAACTGATTGATCGGATGCTGCAGGAAGATGAGCGGGAAAAAGAGGCAGCGCCGAAGGCAAAGACGGTATATACCGCGCGGACAGCTTCCGGACAGGAAGGAAGAAAGCATACACCAAAACCGCGAAGAGAAGAGCATTCGTCCCATACGGAGGATCACAGCCATCCGGAGCATGGAGAAAGCATGCATGCAGAACATGGAGCACATGCATCACAGGAACAGATCTATAAGGCACAGGAGGATAATGACAGTGCTGCGATCAAAGAAGATATCGTCAGCCTCGACAGTGGAAATACAGCGAGCGGTATTCTGGAGGTTATGGCAGACGGATTCGGTTTTATCCGCTGTGAAAACTATCTGCCGGGGGAACATGATGTTTATGTGGCACCGTCCCAGATCCGCAGATTTAATCTAAAGACAGGGGATATTGTCTGTGGAAATACCAAAGTGAAATCCGAGCGGGAGAAATTTTCCGCCCTGCTGTATGTGACTTCGGTAAACGGATATCATCCTTCGGAAGCACAGAAGCGGACAAACTTTGAGGATCTGACCCCGATTTTTCCGAATGTGCGTCTGCGCATGGAACGTCCCGGCGGTTCGGTTGCAATGCGTGTGATGGATATTGTTTCCCCGATCGGTAAAGGGCAGCGTGGCATGATTGTATCCCCGCCGAAAGCAGGTAAGACAACGCTTTTAAAGGAAGTTGCCAAGTCGGTAAAGGTAAACAACCCGGAGATGCATCTGATCATTCTGCTGATTGATGAGCGGCCGGAGGAAGTAACCGATATTAAAGAGGCAATTGAGGGCGAAAATGTAGAGGTCATTTATTCCACTTTCGATGAGACCGCAGAACACCATAAGCGGGTATCGGAAATGGTTATTGAGCGTGCAAAACGTCTGGTGGAACATAAAAAGGATGTGATGATTCTCCTCGACAGTATCACACGTCTAGCACGTGCCTACAACCTGACCTGTACGCCGAGCGGCCGGACACTTTCCGGTGGTCTTGATCCGGCGGCACTGCACATGCCGAAACGATTTTTTGGTGCAGCCCGGAATATGAGAGAAGGCGGAAGCCTGACCATTCTTGCCACGGCACTGGTCGATACCGGAAGCAAGATGGATGACGTGGTATTTGAGGAATTTAAGGGAACCGGTAACATGGAACTTGTTCTTGACCGGAAACTTTCCGAAAAGAGAATTTTCCCGGCGGTG
>OKWE01001153.1_pt1 | contig 13257 bp, 10 predicted proteins | sample 1607051 | NCBI WGS metagenome assembly OKWE01 (sample SAMN04414079, study PRJEB24778) | human gut metagenome | material: faecal | host: Homo sapiens | reverse complement strand
CTGCATAATCGCATCTTCCTTCTCCGGTGTACACTGTGGCTGTCTCACATTCTCTAATTTAGCCAGATTAAAGTTCTCACCGACATCCAATCCACATTTCTTCTTAATCTGTGCAATATACAACGAAGAAACCTTCAGTCCTGTCTGCTCCAGTACATAAGTCTTTATCTGCTCGTAAGTTGCTTTTCCTTTAAATTCAGATAAATCCATATCCTCCAGAGAGAAGTCCACCTTAACTTTTCTGCTGTCGACCATTCCCTTGGAAAGCAAGACAACCGTCTCAACGGTATTCCCTTTGTCCCACAAAAGCTCCGTAACTTCCCCGCCATCCTTGAACACCGGAAAATTCAGGCCAATCCGCTTTAGCGGATATTCAGACTCGTCATTTCTGTAAATTTCAATTTCCTTAATCAAGGCTGTGACCACATTTCTCTTTTCTTCATCATTTATTATATTATAAACGCAGTCGAAATTCACCATGATTTTGTAAATATTCTCAAGAGTAATTGCCTGCTGCTTAATTGCATCTCGCCGAAGTTTGGCATCTTCGATTTTTTCCTCCAGCTCAACAATGACATCATATAGGGAATCTAACCGCAAGGTCATATCATGGAGCTTTCGTTCCCGGTATTTTGCATCAGCAGGGAGACTGTCAATTTCCCGTTCCAATCTTGTTTTATTCAGATCAACTTCCTTCAGCTTTGCCTGATAACCCTCCAGTTCCTTATCCACTGCTTTCGTGTCAATCTGAACGCCAATCCGTTTTTTAATGGCTTGGGCATATTCCTCATTCCTTACGATCTCACGAATTGCCTCAATGACCATCGGTTCAATATCGGTCTTTTTCAGCATTGCCTTATATTCACAATGCTTACCCCGGACCATCCTATTCCGACTACATACATAATAGTAAATTTCTTTGTAAGTGCCATCTTTATTTGTCCATGCGTGTTTATTCGTATACATGGGACTTCCACAAACCGGGCATTTCAGCAGACCTGATAACAAATGAACTCGATCCCGCCCAATTTTTGACGGTTGCTTTACTCCGGTTCTAAGACGCTTGGCATGAGCCTTTTCCCATACCTCCTCACTAACGATTCCTTTATGCTGTCCCTCTGTCAGAATGTAATCGTCATTTCTTTTCATCTGGTAATCGTTTTTTGTGCCTTTGACTTTTTCCTTTGTTCTCCGTCCATAGGCAATTTTACCGCAATAAACCGGGTTATCCAATATCAGTTTAATAAAATGTCCTGTCCAATCCTCTAATGTGCCATTCTGCCTCGGAATTTTCCGTATACCTTGTAAGTTCAACTGATTCGCAATACCACCCAAACCGATTTCCGATGAAGTATATAATTCAAAAATCTTCCGTATTGCCACAGCCTCTGTTTCTTCAATCATCAACTTGTTATCTTCCAGTGTATATCCGTAGGGAGCAAAGCCACCATTCCATCCGCCTTGCCGTGCCTTTTCGCGCCGCCCGTTCATCGTCTGCTCGATAATATTCTCACGCTCAATCTCAGCCACAGCAGATAGTACAGAAATCAAAAGTTTTCCGCTTGTCTGAGAGGAATCAATCCCTTCTTCTATGCAAATCAGATTTACACCGTAAGATTGAACCAACTCCAAAGAGTTAAGTATATCTGCCGCATTACGGCCAAACCGTGACAGCTTATACACTAAAATATAGTCAATGTCCAAGCCATCCTCAATATCTCTGAGCATTTTTTGAAAGGCAGGCCGTCCCTCAATGGATTTACCGGATTTACCGGCATCTTCATAAGTATCAACAACGATCATTTCCTCACGATCCGCAAATCGTGTCAGCATATTTTTTTGACCTTCCAGGCTGTATCCGTCCACTTGCATCTCTGTGCTGACCCTCGGATACAAAACACAGCGTTTTCCATATCGGTTCATAATTCATACCTCCAAAATTTACTTTTGGAAAATATCCTATGTAAAGCTGCGATTCTCACGCAGCTCCGTCAACCTCGCCCAGCACTCTCATACCATATTTCTCGATGATATGTGCCAGCGAAGTGATAAACGCTTCAAATTTTTGTTCCGCCAGAAGTTCTTCTGACCGGATTTCATCTGAAGGAATCAATGCGCTTTTATTCTGGATATTCTCCATTCAGAATCACCTCCGCAATTCCTAACGAAATTATAACTCTACTTGCACAGCCTGAAAATGATACGACCTTTCGGCACTTTTATGTAATCCCCAGACTGCACAAGAGCGTCTTGTTTATGTTTTCCATGTCATCCTTGTTTAGATGACCAATATAGTTTTTTAACCTCGACTTGTCGATTGTTCTGATCTGTTCCAGCATAACAACAGATGGTTTCACCAAACCACATCTGTCATTTAAGTGGTAATGCGTGGGGAACTTTCTGCTTTTTTTGCTTACACTGGTAATTGCTGCAATAATAATCGTAGGACTGAAACAATTTCCCACATTGTTTTGAAGAATGAGTACAGGACGAGAGCCACTTTGTTCAGAGCCGATACCAGGGCTTAAATCAGCCGAATATATGTCACCTCGATGGAATTTTTCAAACATCACTCTCGCCTCCTTAATATCTTAATACTTAAACAGCCGCACCAGTCTGAAAGAAATCTTCGGATAAAAACCTGGTGCGGCTACTGTTATTCTGTTCGGATTACTCGTCATATTTGCCACGCCCCCTGACGCTGGGAACATAGCAGGTCTCCGCTGGCGCGGTTGTCATAACTCCACAGCGTCGTTTTACTCGTGCGCCGCAGGGTTCCCCCCAAGTCTTTAGGAGGCCGTGAGGAAGTATCTTTAAGCCCCCGTGCAGTCCTCGCGCCGAATCTGCCACCATCCGTTTTGTGGAATCGTAGATCGCTCCAAAGCAGCTTTGTTCATCACCTCCCTGACTGCTCTATCTTCGCGGCGTTCCACACTCGCTCGTACACGGGTTATGTACCTGTTATGCTGTCTATGAAATTGTCAAAGTGCTGTTGAAGAGGGAAAACTTGTCCTTCTTATTAACTCTGACAAAAAGAGCAAAAAACGAGCGCACCAAACGAAACTTTTTCAAAAATACTTTGCCAGCTGCTTCAGACCACGCCGGATGCTGTCACGGACACGGCTTGGGTCTACATCCTCCGCTACTGCTATCTCGCTCACACGCATACCCAGGTAATACCGAGCATAGATCCGCTTGGCCTGCTTCTCCGGCAGAGCCATCACTGCGGCGTAGAGCTGCTCCCGCAGCTGCTTTTCCTCCAGAAGCATTTCCGGTGTCTGGGGCTTCATCAGGATCGCATTTTCAATGCCGTTGTCGCAGTCCAGGGAGTAATACGCCTTATAGCGATACATCCTCCGGTCATAAGCAGCTTCTGCACGCTCAGCGGCACGGATCGTCTCCAGCACATCTTCTGTTACTTCTACAAAGTGATCGTTTTTATAAACATCGGGATATAAGTCCCTAAGATTGACTTTCTTCATTATGTACCTCCATTTCGATTCACGGGCGGTTGACGAGTGAATCGAAAGGAGGCGGGGATCGACAGCGACATACTTCGCACGCCTTCCCGAAAAATCGACAGCAAAAAACGCCAACTCCCCATAACGGGAAATCGGCGCAACAAAAATACCTACTATTCTGCTGATTTAGATGGAACGATAATACTGATAGATAGTCATACTCCCCCGGAGGAGGGGCAAGACTTTTTTTAGCTGGTGTAACTCATGGCTATTGTGAATGACAAAAATTGACATGGCGGCATCCTCCTATGTGCCGCCGTACCAGATTGCAGGGTGTAGGGTCGTCGTTCATTTTAGATAGACGAAAGGAAACGGCGGCTCTGATTTTTTCAAAGCCACCGTTGCAAAGTGCATAACAATATAGTCGCTGTACGATGGCTTTTTTTCTTTTGCCATCGTGCGGCAACTTTTTCACTTTTCTTTTATTTTAACAGGCAATCCTCACAGAAATGTCACGGGCATACGCCATTTCGACAAAATAACAAGCTGAAATCTCACCAATCTGTGAGATTTCAAATTTTTTGAGGAAAGCCGAGAGGAAATGCCTCCTCCCGGCTTTCAATAGGTTTATGATTATTTATTGTAGCAATCTCTGCCGTTACTCCGATGTCCTCAGCCGCTCCACCACAGTTCCCTTGTTAAAGAAGTGGAGAACGATTAGCGGAATGACCGCAGCCAGCAGCAGATAAAGCACACCAATGACCAGAACGGGAACCAATGTAATATTCAGAGTAAAGAACCACATGGAAGGGCCATTCAATGCGCTCTTTAGCACTGTGACTGCCAGGATCGCTGCGACTGCTCCGCCGATAATGTCTGCGCCTGCGGCATAATAGATGCCCTCATAGACCATCAGACGGCGAAGCTGCTTGCCGGTCATACCGATGCTCTGCATGGTAGCAAACTCATGGCGGCGGGTGATGATGTTGGTAATAATCATGTTGGTAAAGTTAATCAGACCTGCAAAGGCCATAATGTAGCCGATTAGACCACCGATAACCAGGATCATGCTGCGGACCGAATCAAGCTGCTCTTTCAACAGCTTGGTGGAAGTATAGGCAACCGAAGTATTTTCACTCACATAGCTGCTCAAAAATTCTTCCATCTGCGGCTGCAAGGCTTCATCCACATTGAATCCATAAGTCAGCAGCGTGGGAGCGTCATAGATTTCCTTAAATACAGTGTCCGGCAGATATACAAAAGGAGCATCAGCGGCGATGTGTGCCTGGGCGGTGGTGCCTGTCGGCGTTTCGGTTTCCGTTCCCACGAGGATCGCTTTTGCAAGGATGGTGCTGGTTTTGACCAGTTCCCCATCCTTGTAGAAGGAAATGCTCTCCCCGACCTGTAACTGATCGGTCAGCGGAGTGTTCTTTGGTTCCTCCGTCAGTTTGTCGATGGGGCAGCCAATAATGACATATTCTCCGGTAGCCATTTTCTGCGTTAAGGTTTCGGCATCTTTTTCGCCTTCAAAAATACGCATATCCGCCCAGAAATTCTCGGAGGCTCCCATCACATTACCAAAATAGCGCCTTTCGGTATCAGAACTTGTGTACAGGCTATATCCCTGATAGCTTTGATTTACGACGCCTTCTTCCTCATGGAATAGCTCTATGCCGCTTAAATCTTCAAACCCATAGTCAACCAACACATTTCTATCGTCTTTTGTATTTCGGTAAAGATAGCGTTCATCCTCAACTCCGGGCTGTCCGGCAATCAGATCCACCGCCTGCTGTGAGAGTGTATCTTCATGGTGCTGAACGCTTTCCATTACATTAAATGCGGCGGAGTTATAGACATTAAAATCTGTTCTGGTAACACGGTTTACCCACTTTTCTTCATCAAGGCTTTGCGTCACAATGATGATAGAGTTAAACAGGACGATGCACAGAAGCAGGGAAATAATGATGAACGCTGAACGCCGACGATTGCGCCCCAGGTTGGAAAAGGCCATGCGGGACAGCTTTACTCCATTGGTACGCTTGGCACTTCTCTTTTTATAGGCGTTCTGCTCGGTGTAGCGGATCGCCTCCAGAGGAGAAATCTTTGCCGCCTTTTTTGCAGGCTTCCGGGTGCTGATAAACACGGTCAAAATTGTAAAGAGAGCGGCGATAACAAAGATCAGAGGCGAGGTCGATACGGATGTACCCACCATAGAGTATTCAAGGTTAATGATCTCTGTCACGATAGGAAGCAGCACCCAACCGGCAAAGAAACCGGCGATTAGACCAATAGGCAGTCCGATCAGCGTGAGCCAGACCGCCTGACGGTTCACAATGCCCTTGATCTGCCGTGTGGAAGTGCCAATCGTCCGCAGCAGGCCGTATTGACGAACATCCTGCATCACAGAAATATCAAAGATATTGTAGATCAGCAGGTATCCGCACACGACAAACATCAGGATAAATACAACAGCAAACACGATGGACTCTGATGAAGTCAATCCCTGGGACATTTGATTTTCTGATGCGAGAATGAAATTGTCTGCGCCCATATCCTCTGGATTGCCGCCAATGGAGTAAACGAACTCATTCAACTGCTGCTGAACATTTGCTTTATTCTTCAGCACGACATCAGAAAAAGTAACGCCGGACATTTCATGGTCTACCGCATAAGTGTTCTGCACCACATCGGGGTTTTCCTTTATAAACTGCTCTGAAACAGTCGCAACGCTCACAGAGTCATTGCTTGCTTCCCACCAGCCGGAAAGCACCATATCATAATGATAAGTTTTCCCCCGCAGTTCAAATTCCAACGGAACCTCTGCGCCGATCTCAGGTTCTACACCCAGCGCCTTCAGCGCCAAATCCGTAGTGGCGATCTCATTCGCTTTCTCCGGTGCAGCTCCGTGGGTAGGCACACAGAAGGTCAGCTCCTGCTGCACACTGTCCGCATAATTGATCTCAATGGAATGGCTGGAAGTATTGCTTGCATAGCCAATGATACGCCGGTGACCTGCCTGCTCCACAAAATCGCTGTTTACAAGCTGCTCGTATTGTTCCTCCGTCATATACCCCAAAGTGCCATCCGCCTTGCTGCCTTTCTGCATTTGCAGGGATAGCTGGATGGAGGACGCCATATTGAACGCCAGGGAAGTGATAGAGGTAAATAGGAAAGCAGTCAGGATAATTGCCAGCAGCGCAGCCAGATTGCGTACCTTATTCTTCTTGAAATAGCGTTTGGATAGCTTGGTAATTACTTTGGAATTATTGTTGCCAAATAAAATATCATTCATAGTCCCACCCCCTTACTGCACGATCTTACCATCCTCGATCCGAATAATGCGGTCGTCAAGCTGAGCGATCTCATTATTATGGGTAATCATTACGAGGGTCTGGTGGAATTTTGTGCTGGTAACTTTCAGCAGGCTCAGCACATCGCTGCTGGTCATACTATCCAGATTGCCGGTAGGCTCGTCAGCCAGAACGATAGCAGGCTTCGATACCAGAGCGCGGGCGATGGCTACACGCTGCTGCTGGCCGCCGGAGAGATTGCTGGGCATATTGTTCAGCTTATCCTCCAGCCCCAGCATCCGCACCACTTCTTTCATAAACTTCTTGTCTACCTTGTTTCCGTCCAGTTCTACGGGCAACACGATGTTTTCGTAGACATTTAGCACTGGTACCAGATTGTAGTTCTGGAAGATGAAGCCGATTTTTCTCCTGCGGAAAATGGTAAGCTGCTCATCTTTCAATGTAGAGAGGTCGCGCCCATCCACAATGACCTTGCCGGAGGTAGGCACATCCAGCCCGCCGATCATGTTCAGCAGAGTGGATTTGCCGCTGCCGGAGGTTCCAACAATCGCTACAAATTCCCCCTGCTCAACAGAGAGGTTCACACCATCCAGGGCCTTTGTGATATTCGGCTTTGTGCCGTAGTATTTTTTCAGTTCAGTCGTTTGCAAAATGCTCATAGAGAACACCATCCTTTCTTTAACTTAGACCCATTGTAACGAACAAACCTCACAGAAATGTCACGAGCCACAAAAAATTTCCGCTAAATTCGGCCCCAAATGTCACAAGTTCGTGACATTTGAAAAACCGGGAGAAAAATCCCCCGGTTTTCCGCGTCCCACAGCCGCATACGACGGCGCAGGAAGTATTCACTTGATATGGCTGCGCTTGTTACTCATTTACCCGAAGCCGTTCTACGACACTTCGATTGTTAAAGAGCCGGAGTGCGACAACGGGAACGATAAACGCCAATGCCAAAAACAGAATCAGCATAATCAGCGCCGGGAGCAAGGTCATCTGGAATGTCATCATAATACTGCTTGGGCTGATCTCTACAAAAGATCTTACCAATGTTATGCCAAGCACAGCAGCAGCCAGCGTACCAACAATCCCGGCCAGCAGCACATAGGAGAAACTTTCAGAAATCATCATCTTTCGGAGCTGCCGGTTCGTCATACCGATGCTCTGCATGGTGGCAAACTCATGACGTCGGGTAATGATATTGGTCATAACCAGGTTGATGAAGTTGATTAGACCAACCAGGGCAAATACCGCGCCAATCATTCCGCCAATCAGCAGGACAACATTTTTTACACCGGAAACAGTTGCTTTCATCGTCAAGATAGAAGTATAGGCAACATCTGTATCCTGCGCCAGATAGGTTTCCATCTCCTGCTGGTACTGTTCCTCTACATCAAATAAAAAACCGTACAAGGTAGGAGTTTCATAAATCTCCTTGAATTTGTTTTCAGCCATAAAAATTCTTGGACCTTCTATTATTTGTGCGATATTTGAACCGCCGCCAGTCACAGTCACATCTCCATCAGTAGCTGCGGCTTTTGCGATAATGGTAAACTCCTCGGTTGGAGTTCCATTTTCATAAAATTGAATGGTATCTCCAACAGATAATCCACAATAAGCGGCGGCTTCCGCACCACCAAAGTTACCATGATCGTTATATTCGCCCATTAAGATTACATTGTTGCCATTCCAAAGTTTGTCTTTTAAGACAGATAAATCAGTTTCACCTTCGATAATGTCGAGCTGATCGAAGAAGTTTTCCGAAAAGCCAAACACATTTCCGAGAGGGTGGTTATCCGCAGTCAGAGCGGCATAGTCCCTTTCTGTTCCCGTTTGGTAAACACCTAAATTGAGATGTTCCGGCATCATTCGCAGCTCCTTATTTGTGTTATCAACCACATAAGGAGTTCCCCAGTCACAGGAGATATGGTCATCTTCAAAAGTGTTTCGGTATAGGTAGACTTCGCTTGTAACTCCGGGCTGTGCCTTGATTTCCTCTACCGCTTTCTCTGGAACAGCACTATTATGCCCAAAGTCATTTCCAAACGCCGCCTGAATGCCTGGACTATATACTCTGAAATCACTTCGGCTCTGGTTTTCGATATAGGCATCTTCGTCAAAGCTACCACTAACTATGAACACCGAGTTCAGGAGGACGATGCTCAAAGTTAGGGAAATCACAATAAAGACTGTCCGGCGCTTATTGCGCTGAAGGTTGGCCTTCGCCATGCGAGGGATAACTGCTCCGGAAGCTGTCTTTTTTCGCTTTATGGAAACCATGTCCTGCTCTACATAGCGGATTGCCTCAATAGGTGACACACGGGAGGCTTTCTTCACCGACTTTCTGGTGCTGATATAAACCGTGAGTCCTGAGAACAGAATCGCACCTGCGATAATCCCCAAATAGGGGAGTGTGCCGACCTCAATGTTTCCTCCGCTGAAATCAACCGCAAATATCTGGAGTGCAGCAGGCAGAATACTGCGGCCAAGCAATGTGCCAAAAAACAGACCGAGTGGCGTACCGATCAGGAACAAGTACAGTGCCTGCCGATTGACTAAACGCTTGATCTGCTGGGAAGTCGTTCCCACAGTCCTAAGTAGACCATATTGCCGAATATCATTTGTTACAGCAATTTCAAACACATTGTAGATCAGCAGATACCCACAGAACATGAACAGGATACCGAAAACACCGGCTACCAGCCACATTATAAGACCGCTTTCATTAGAGACAATGGGATTAGGGGCAACGCGAACCGCATTGGCTGCATTGACATCATCCGGATTACCGCCGATATTGCGGACAAGCTCTGAAATACGGTCCTTTACCATATAACTATCCCGCATTACTACATCGGCTGTATAAATACCACAGCCAACACGCCCCTGGGCAATATCGCTCATCATTTCTGCGTTTTCTTCCAGAAAGGCTTTGGAAACAATGACCGATTCCGATTTTTCATTTGGTGTGTCGTAAATACCGGATACGACCATATCAAAATGATAAACCTGATCACTTTGACGAACCTTCAATTCAACAGGAATTTCCGACCCAATTTTTTCTTCGATGTTCAGATCCTTCAGTATATTGGCAGAAACCAAAACCTCATTTGCTTTTTGGGGTGCAGAGCCTGTGCGCGGCGTCAGCATCCGAATTTCCAACTGGTTCTGATCGGCATAATCGACCTCTGCAACACGCCGGTTTGTGTTGGTCATAATTTCCACTGGTATCCAGCAGCCCACCTTTTCAAACATGGCATTTTCTTTTAACTGCTGAAACTGCTCCTCGGAAAGTCCCTGCACCAGAGCGTCAGCAGATGACCCCATCAGTTTTGCCATGCTGTATTCCAGCGTTCCACTGGCACCCATGCCAATGGTCAAGACTGCCGTAAAGAGAAAGGTTGTCAGGGCTATCGCGATAGCTGCAATTACATTCCGCATTTTATTACTGTGAAAACTGCGGTTTGCCAGTTTTTTGATGACAGCCTTGTTGTTATTGCCAAATAGAATGTCATTCATAGTTCCGCCCCCTTTACTGCACAATCTTACCATCCTCGATCCGAATAATGCGGTCGGCAAGCTGGGCGATTTCACTGTTATGGGTGATCATCACGAGGGTCTGGTGGAATTTCTGGCTTGTGGTTTTCAGAAGCCCCAGCACATCGGCGCTGGTCTTGCTGTCCAGGTTGCCGGTGGGTTCATCAGCCAAAACAATAGCGGGCTTTGACACCAAGGCGCGGGCAATGGCTACGCGCTGCTGCTGGCCGCCGGAGAGGTTATTGGGCATATTGTTTAGCTTATCCTCCAGCCCCAGCATCTGAACGACTTCGTTCATAAACTTCTTGTCTACCTTGTTTTCGTCCAGCTCCACAGGCAGCACAATGTTTTCGTAGACATTCAGCACCGGCACCAGATTGTAGTTCTGGAAGATAAAGCCGATCTTTCTTCTGCGGAAGACGGTCAGTTCCTCGTCTTTGAGTTTGGACAACTCCTTGCCATCCACGACCACCTGGCCGGAGGTGGGTACATCCAGCCCGCCGATCATGTTCAGCAGCGTGGATTTACCGCTGCCGGAGGTTCCCACGATGGCTACAAATTCGCCCTTTTCTATGGAGAGGGTCACACCATCCAAGGCTCTGGTAATGTTCGGCTCTGCGCCATAATATTTTTTCAGTTCAGTCGTTTGCAAAATGCTCATAGAGAACACCATCCTTTCTTTAACTTAGACCCATTGTAACGAACAAACCTCACAGAAATGTCACGAGCCACAAAAAATTTCCGCTAAATTCGGCCCCAAATGTCACGAAGCTGTGACATTTCATTTTTTCGGGGCGTGCTTGCTCTACTTTCGGAGCAGGAAAACAGAAAAGGTTGAGCCTTTCCCAACTTCCGACGCCACCCGGATATAGCCGCCCTGCAAGGTCACGATCTCACGGGCCAGATACAGGCCGATTCCAATACCGTCCACATCATGCACCGCATCTTCCCGGTAAAACCGCTTGAAAATCGTCCCCTGGTGCTGCTCTGAAATGCCGATGCCGGTGTCGGCAATGTCGATCTTCACATACATTTCCCAGCCTTCCACCGACACACGGATCTGCCCGCCTGCCGGGGTGTACTTCACTGCGTTATCCAGAATGTTAAACAGGGCTTCGCTTGTCCATTTTCTATCATGGCGTGCATCCAAATGCTCCGGGCATTCCACCTGCACATCTATTTGTTTCTTTTCGGCATTGAGCAAAATCCCGCCCAGGGCAGCGGCAAGGGTATCATAAACCGGCTGCTGTTTTTGCTCCAGCGAAATGACTCCTGTTTCCAGGCGGGAGGTTTTAATCATGGCTTGCATGAGGAAGTCCAGCTTATCAAGCTGGCTGGCCTGGGCTGTCAGAAATTCCTTTTGCTTCTGCGGGGGAACCTCTTTTTCAAGCAGCGTGTTGTTGATCATCTTCAAGTTGGCAATCGGGGTCTTGACCTGATGGGAGATGTCAGAGATCAGCTCTTGCAGGTCAGCCCGTTCCTTTGCGATGCTGTTTTTATTTTCCTGCATGACCTCGTACAGCCGCCCCAGCCGGTAGTTGATTTTATAGAACAGGCTTTCTTCCTCGACCGTCTGCTTTGGCTGCATATCCCCGGAGAGCATATCATCCATCTGACCACAAAAGGCATCGGAAAACCGGACCAGCTTCCGGCGGATCAGAGCCACAAAGAAGATAACGCAGAGCAGCACAAAGAGACTGAACAGGAACACACACCGGACAGCGGTTATATTCCGGGTCAGCAGATAAACAGCGGCGCAGACTGCACCAACCGCCAGCAGCAACAGCGTTCCCAAAAGGATGCAGGCTTTGTTGATGGAGAGTTTTCGCATATTCATTTGAGCGCCCCTCCGATCCACATATAGCCCATGCCGTACACTGTCTTGATGTACTGGTGTCCATCCGTTTCAATTTTGTTCCGCACCCGGCTGATGGCTGCGGTCAGGGCGTGTTCATCCACAAAGTTCCCATCGGCATCCCACAGTTTTTCAAGAAGCACCTGCCTGGTCAAAACATTCTGCGGGTTTTTGGTCATGATTTTCAAAAGCCGGTATTCCAATGGAGTGAACACCAGCGGCTTACCGGACAGAGAAGCAGTCATTTCCGAGAAATTGATGGACAGTGCGCCGTCCTCATAGTTATCCCCGCCGCCAGACTGCTTTGCCAGCCGCCCCAGCACCACAGACAGCTTCTTTTGAAAGACGCTCATTGGAAATGGCTTGGTCACATAGTCCTCTGCACCCAGTTCATATCCTTTGAGCATATCGCTCTCCATATCATTTGCGGTCAGGAAGATCACCGCCGTATCCGGCCGGCGTTCCTTTACCTCCCGGCAGAAATCAAAGCCGTTCCCATCTGGCAGGTTTACATCCAGTACGATCAAATCATAGTCCTGCTTGGTCAAAAAGTTGCTGGCTACTGATTTTGTCAATGCAGAGTCCACGGCATAGCCCGCAGCATCCAGGTTATAGCACAAGGTATTATTCAAAAGTCGGTCATCCTCGACTACTAAAATTCGCATTGTATCACACTCCTTCATTCTTAGTGTAGCATCCAAATGTCACAGAAACCTCACGAGAAGATTATTTTTTTGTATTTTTGAAACGACGGTCTGCCGGTTTCTCTGCATCCTTGGGAATCAGCCAAATGGTAGCCATCTTTACAGCGCCGGGGATACGCCCACCGGCACACAGATAATTGATCTGCCTTGGGGTAACACCCCATTTTTCACTTGCTTCTTTCAGCGTCATATAATTCATATAGTTTCCCTCCAATATGGTTTATTATATTTCCTTTGCTCGAAGAATACAAGCGTGCAAATGGGGCGCAAGGCCCTGTGCCAGAAGCACTTTGAGACCTTGCACCCTTTGTTATTCTATCCTAAAAATACTTTGCCAGCTGCTTCAGACCACGCCGGATACTGTCACGAACACGGCTTGGGGCTACGCC
>OKWE01001146.1_pt1 | contig 13368 bp, 11 predicted proteins | sample 1607051 | NCBI WGS metagenome assembly OKWE01 (sample SAMN04414079, study PRJEB24778) | human gut metagenome | material: faecal | host: Homo sapiens | reverse complement strand
CATGGTTTGTAGGCTTTACGCCTAACCTCTCCACCGCCGTGTGGATTGGCGACGATAACGGCCGCGCCCTTGAATATATGTACGGTTCCATGCAGCCGCTCAGCATTTGGCGCAGCTATATGGTTAACGCTGTTGCCAACCTTCCTGCGGTAGACTTTGTACGCCCCAGCGGCGTGGAAATTCCGCCCGAACCCAAAATTGAACAGGACAGCGACAAAGATAAGGACAAAGACAAAAAAGACAGCAAAAACGCTGATAAAGACAAAAACAAACCCGCAGCCAAAAAAGCTGCCGAAGAAGCAGCCGGAAACTCCCAGCCTGCACCCCAGAAACCAAGCATGCGCGACCGTGTGCGTGAAATTCTGGAAGGCAACGCTGCCAACAATGCCAAACCGGTTGTAAGCAACAAGCCTACACCGGCCAACTAAAAAACAAATCCCATCCGCCGCGAACGGTTCAAACGTTCATAAAACGGATGGGATTTTTTATACCTTTTTTTAATTTTTACAGCGCCTCTTTAAAAATAGAACCGCCGATAAACTCCCTTAAAATAGAATTGGTCGGTATCGCCTCATCATCCATGCCGCGCACATGGCTTAAAAGTTCAAGCAGGCGCTGCGCGCGCGTGTAAACGGCTTCGTCCGGCTGAATCAGCTTCAGCAGCGGCTCGGCATATTTTTTAAGCACGGCAAACTCGTACACCAGCGAAGTATTAAACATAATATCGGCGCTGTCCTGAAACGGAAATACATACTGTTCTTCCCCACGCCGCACATCGTCCCATAATTTCAGCGTCATCAACGCATCGTGCGAACGGAACTGCGAATCACGCACAATGCGGCGCAAAAGGCGCATATCCGTTGTATGGATGCGATTGTAGGAATCAAGCTGCATGGGCGTTAAAGCGCTGATGTAAATTTTCATTTTATTATTGGCAGGCACAGCTTCGGAAATACGCTCATTCAGCGCGTGGATGCCTTCAACAACCAAAACATCATTTTCGCCAAGCTGAATTTCACGCCCGCGGTACTCCCTCATGCCGCTGCGGAAATTATACTTAGGCATTTTAACGCACTCCCCTGCCAACAGGCGGCGCAAGTGGTCATTAAAAAGCTCCAAATCAACGGCGTCAACGCTTTCAAAATCGAAAGTACCATCCGGTTTTCTCGGTGTATCGTGCCTGTCTTTAAAATAATCGTCCATGGAAACAGGCACCGGGCGCAAACCATTAACCACCATTTGTATGCTTAAACGCTGTGCAAACGTGGTTTTGCCGGAAGAAGAAGGCCCTGCAATAAGCACCAGCCGCACATTCTTGTTACTTGCGGCAATTTTATCGGCAATGCCTGCAATTTTCTTTTCGTGCAAAGCCTCTGCCACCTGAATAATGCCGTTGGCATAACCGCAGCTTATAATACGGTTCAATTTGGCAACAGTGTTGCAGTTAATTTTTGCCGACCAATCCTGCAATTCGTGGAACATGCCGTTTAACGCTTCACTCGGCTCAAACTTGTCAAGCCTGTCCATGCAGCATTTATCGGGGTAATTAATAATTATGCCGTTCTCGTAGTTTATCAGTTCAAACTGCTTTAAGTAACTGCAATCCGGCATCATGGCGCCAAAAAAATACTCCATATAATCGCGCAGCTTATACACCGTAAGCGTCTGCGCGCCGGGCGTGTTGCCCAAAAGCTGCAAACGGTCGTCCTCACGGCGTTCCACCAGAATTTTTTCGGCTTCCGCCCTGCTGATAGTGCTGTAAACAATAGGCTCCCGCGCCGCAATAAGTTTGCGCATAAACAAATCAATATCGCGCAAATCGTATTTGCTGAGCACAATGCCGTTGGTAATATCGCAATACAAAGCACTGCCTATTGAATTGCAAACCTCCAGCTGCACCTCGGGGCGCAGTGTTTTAATGGCATACAAAAACAAAAACAGCAGGCTGCGCACATAAACGCGGCGTCCTTCTTCCGTATCCCACGTTATAAAATCAACAATGCCGTCGCTGTGTAAAGGCTTCTGCAAATCAATGCCGGCACCGTTAAAAATGCCTTCCACCACCGGCTGGCTGTAAAAACCGTTCAGTTCGCGGCTAACCTCCAAAAGCGTAATTCCTTCCGGATATTCTTTTATAGTACCATTTGGCAAAGTAAGTTTCAGCATAGTTTTTCTCCTTTTATGCAGGCTATAATAATATTATACCGCATAAGCTGTTTTTTGCCAAAAAAGAAACCGCTACTTTTTGTTAACTATTACCGAAACCGAAGGCTGGCTCATATTAAATAAATTTGCCAAAAATAACTGTGAAACGCCTTTTTCGTAATATAAGCGGCAAATTTCTTCGTTGCGTTCTTTGCGGTTAACAAACGGATGAATTTCAATAACTTCACCGCCGGTTTTATAACCGTAATCGCACAAAAGCACAATCATATATTCTCCGTCCGGCTTTTGTGCTTTAATCTCCCAGCAGCGCATACCGTTTTTGCCGCGCGGCATATAGTTAACGTATTCTGCCGTACAGTCAGGCGCAAGCTGTTTAAATTTTGCTTCATTAAAAGGTACTTTTATCATTATTTTCTCCGGTATTTATAAAATAATATCAGCTTATTTATAAAATAAAAGGGAAGCCAAAACTTCCCTCTTACTATTTTTTAATTAAAATGTATAAGTTGCCTGCACATTAAAGCTGCCGCCCTGACGTTCGCCTGCATAGCCGCGCATATTCAGGTCAAAGCTCCACGGGCTGTCAGGCGTCGGCTGATAGTTTAAGCCTATTTCTGCCATTACGCTGCTGCCCTGCAAGCTTTGGGTGGGTGCTTTCATACCTGCCGCACGCATCTCGGCATCGCCGTTAAATTCATACTCATAAGCCAGGCCGTAATAAGTACTGAATTTATTTTCCTTATTGCTGGTAACGCGTGCGCCAATACGCAGGCGGTCGCTGTTAATACTGTCAAACTCAAATTCGTCATTAGCTACTTTAAAGCTGTCGCCTTCGGTGTAGGTATGGAAGAACTTGCCATAAACATCAATGTCGCTGTCATCACCAAGGCTGAATATTTTACCCACGCCGATATGTGCGCCGTAATAAGCTGTTTCGCTTTCATATCCGTATTTATTCTCGCCGTCACTCAAAGCATCGGTCATTTCACTTTTCAGCATACCTGCACGCAGGCTGCCTTCCGTATAAACGCCGTGGCTGTTTTCATAACGTGCAGCAATACCGCCGCCGTTATAAACAAGGCTGCCGTCCCCACGGAAAAACTCATCGTTATAAGTGCGGTAGTTGCCGCTGCCGTTTTCGTAGAATACGCCCCAGCTAAAGTCACCGCCATTGTGTTCGTTTTCTGCGCCAACGCCAACAATAGTGCTCCAGCCGTTAATTTTAATATCGCTGTTTACATCATATTTGCTGCGGTTGCCGTGTACGGCGGCAAAGGTTTTAACGCCGTATTTACCGTCGCGGCTTAAAGTATCAAGGCTGTCGGCAATTAAATCCGTGCCCTGGTTCACAAATGCTGCGGCAACTGCGCGGTTTTCGGCGACCAAATCTACTTGCTTATTGCGTTCCACACCGGTTACAACTGCGCTTAAAGCTGGCATCTCAGTATTAATCCCATCTATATGCTTTTGTGCTTCATAATCCATTTTTAAACTCACAACTTTAGCAACACCAGAATAATTTTCTACATTCTGTCCATTAAACTTATAAATTTCTTCACCTTGGGTAGCAAAAATTAAATATGTTCTATCGCCAACTTTTAAATCTGTTTTACCTATATTAGCAATTTCTATATTTCCAATATTAGAAATATCAAAAGCAAAGATACCTCCATTTCCACTATAATATCCATTACCAAACTTATCAGTTTTCACTACAAATTCAGGATTTATGTTCCATTGTACATCATTAAAAACTATCTTATCAAAACTTTTTACACTTTTAATAGCACTACTAAAATCATTTATTATCAATTTATTATCTAAATGAGTGATATTTTTATCTTCACCAATATACCCAACTAAATTACCTTCCATTAAATTATTATCACCATTAATTTCAATGCTATTTCCTTTAACTATATTGTTTTCTGCCCAACCAGCTACAATATCACCTTCAACAAAACTGCCATTTTTAATAATTACAGAATTGTAATTAGCCTGGCCAATTTCATTTTTTCCACCTATTATATTCCCCTCAATATTACTCCCATCTATTTCAACTTTATTATAATCAGCACTTGCATTACCAACATATCCGTCTTTTTTGTCATCTATTATACTGCCACCCATTATATCTTCAGTGGTAGAAATTTCAGAATCTCTTAAGATAACAGTATTTTGATTTGCCTTTATATCTCCAGTCAATTTACCAGTACGTGTAATTACTACATTGCCACCAACTAATGAAGAATTTTTTTTAAAATTTAAATAACTATCTGTAATTTGCAATGTATTTTTCGATACATCTACCGAATTTACTTCACCATCTACATTGTCATACGCTATTTGTATTATACCGCTATTTAACGTTGTAACGCTAACACTCTTACCAGCATTATCAATCTTTTTTAATTCAATAATATTTTCATTTGCCTCTACATTTTTTAAATTACTTTGAAAGAGAGTAGTTGACCATATAGCTGTTGAACCACCAATAACTGATTTAATTAATGTTTCTTCTGCTTTAATATGATTTGAATTTGCTGCAACAGAAGTTTTGTCAGAACCAATTTGGTTATAAAATCCACCAAATATATTATCTATACTTCCACCACTAGCCGTAATACTATTATTACTATTAATATCACCAAAAGCAGAACCATAAACATTTTTAAGAGTACTATCACTTATTGTAACTTGATTTCCATTAGTATTTTCAAAATATCCGCCATAAAGAATACCATCAAAATTACTATCTATTACATTTTCAACATTAACGAACCCAACAACACCATCAGTAACTTTGTTTAAAGTTAATTTTTTATTATTAGCAAGTTTAAAAGCATCACTAGCTACTTTTTTAAACGATTTATCATTTTCTAATTCATTTTGTCTTATATCACCACTCAAAACATTTTCGCTTAATTCATAAGCATACAAGCTATTGCTCCACAACATAGAACTAAGTAACACACTTAAAATAATCTTCTTTTTATCCACCTTTTTCATCATTCGCCATTCCTTTCCTGCATCACTTTTGATAATACAAATCGAATTATCTTAGTATTGATATTTTACCATACTTTTACCCCCCCGCAAGACTTTTACGTTTGGATATGTCTAACTTTTACTGGTCTTGTTGTAACAGGCTTTGCTTTCGTAGATTAACGTTTTTTTACAGGGTGCTGAATCGTTTCCCACAAAAATCAAACCTTTTAATATAACATAAAAATTTTTGCAAAAACAGTCTTGTTTTTTAGCCTGCGTTTTTGTTATTATAGTTTTCGCCGCTTTTTTGGGTGCGCACCGCAAAACGACAAAATAATTTTTAAGTTAAGGAGGCTTCACCTTTTTTGATGAAACCTGATTTTACTATTAACAAAAATTTTAAAATTGATGTGGAAGAAACCAGCAATGCACAGCACACCCAAAAATTAATTACTGCCGCCCAGAACGGTGATAAAGCGGCAATGGAAAAACTTTGTACTGCTTTTGAGCCTTTGTTCCGCAAGGAAATGCGCCGTGAGATTTTTTATAATGGGCTTGGTTTTGAAGAAGTTAAGCCTTGCAAGGTTAAAGTTTATTGAGCTTGTGCTTACATATAACGGAGCTGATTATGAGCATTTTGCCGGTTATGTACGGTGCAGAATACATTTTGTGCTGTATGACGCCGTTAAAAAAGTTTGGGCAGAAGAAAATAAAAAAAGCCCCCTGCCCCAAACGGATGAAGCAGAAGGCACGGAATTTACCGATAATGTTATAGAACGCAGGGAACTGAGTATTTTATTAAACCTTGCACTGGCAAAGCTTACGCATAAACAGCGCCAAACCATTACGGCACTGTATTTTGATGGGCTTAACGGCAAAGAAACAGCACGGATGCTGAATTGTGCGCCCTGTACGGTAACAAAGCACCATAAACTGGCACTTAAAAATTTAAAAGCAAAATTGGCTTAATATAAATAAATGAGGCACTGTACCGCAAAAGTACAGTGCCTTTTAGTTTGCTTATTTAATACTTAAACGGCAAGTTTTTAATTGTTCGCTATTGTATTTACAATGTAAATCAATTATGATACAATTTTATAAAAGAGGTGATAATTATGCCACAGGCAACCGCTGTTATCAATACCAGAATTAAACCGGAAATAAAAAAAGAATTTGAACGTGTAACTTCTCAGTTAGGCTTAACATCTTCTGCCGCTATTAATTTATTTATTGCCGCAGTTATAAGGCGTCAGGGAATTCCCTTTGATTTAGTATTAAATGATGAACCAAACGCAGAAACTTATAAAGCTATGGATGATGCTGAAAACAGGCGTAATTTACACGGACCGTTTAAATCTTTTGAAGAAATGATGGATGACATAAATGCTTAACCTTGAATATACCAATCAGTTTAAAAAAGATATTAAGAAAATAACAAAGCAAGGTTTAAACATTGAAAAGCTGCATAAAGTAATTGATATTTTACAAAAACAGGAAAAACTTCCGGCGCAATACCGTGACCATTTGTTAGTTAATTCACGAAATTACAAAAATATGCGTGAATGTCATATTGAAGCCGACTGGTTATTAATTTACAAAATTTATGATGATGCTATGGTTTTAGTTGCCGTTAGAACAGGCAGCCACAGCGAGTTATTTTAATTTAATTTTATACAGCAAGAGGCACTGTACCGCAAAAGTACAGTGCCTCTTAGTTTGCTTATTTAATTTTAAGCGTTTTGCATCATTCTTTAATCATGATGTCGATAATAACTTCGTTGGTTTTTTCCATGCCTTTTTTAGCCAGGGTGCCAACGTTGGCAAGGGTTTCTTCAACATCTTTGCCTACAATGCCGTCGCCGGGCTGATAGTTGTTGCCGGTTTTGCACATGTTGTAGCCGATAATGCCTGCTTCAACGGAGTTGGCAATTTTGCCTGCGCAGGATGCTTTTGCACCGTCGCAAATCATGCCGCTGGTTACGCCTACGGCGTTGGTAATGGTGTGGCCGATTTCTTCAAGGGTTGCACCATGCAGGTAAGCAATGCCTGCACCTGCACCTGCGCCTGCGCTTACAGCGCCGCAGAATGCGGAAAGTACGCCGATAGGAGTTTTTTCGTGGATGGTTACGAGGTTTGCAAGTGCAAGAGCACGGTAAAGTTTTTCTTCGGATACTTTAAGTTCCTGTGCGTAAACAATAACAGGAATGGAAGTGGTCATGCCCTGGTTGCCGCTGCCGGAGCAGATTACAACCGGCATTTCGCAGCCGTTCATGCGGGCGTCGCTGCCTGCTGCTGCCATAGCGCGTGCGCGGGTGCGTACGTCCGGGTTTTCGCCGGCCATTTTTAAAAGCACGCTGCCGATATTGGCGCCGTAGTTGTTGCGCAGGCCTTCTTCTGCAATGGCCATGTTGCATTTAATCTGCGGGTCAAGAACGTGTTTCAAATCTTCAACGTCTACAGTGTTGGCAAAATCATAAATGTCGGCCAGGTTAAGCAGAGTTCTGTCGGTAAGGCCTTCGTTGGTTTCGCCGTTAACGGGAATGTATTTAAGTTTTTCGCCGTCTTTTTCAATCAGTACAACGTTGGTATGGTCGTTGGCAATGCGCACTTTAACATAGTGTTCGCCCTGATACAGGGTAATGATAATGTCAAAGGTGCAGCCAAGTTCGATATGTTTGGTGGTAATTTCGGTATGCTGCAAAAACTCCTGCATTTTGGCAATCTGTTCGGGGGTAACGTCGGCTAAAACTTCCAGTTCTTTATCCGGGTTACCGGCAATAATGCCTACTGCCGCAGCAACAGGAATGCCTTTCATGTGGTTGGTGTTGGGGACGATTACCGATTTTACGTTTTTAATGATACTGCCGCTTGCTTCAACCAATACTTTGTCGGGCAGGCCGTCCATATATTTTGCCGCAACTGCCGCTGCATAGGCTAAAGAAATCGGCTCGGTACAGCCCATAGCAGGTTTAAGTTCTTCCTCCAGAATCTGAATATAAGCTTTGTACTTCATGTCTGTTTTGTTCACAATCCATCTCTCCCTTTCTTATATTTCAAGATTCCCCTCGCAAACTTCAATGCATTGTTTATTATTTGTGTACTGCGTCCTGTGCTGCTTTGATTTTAGCTGCCATACCGCCGATTTTTTTAAGCGGTACTGCGCACAGTGCAATACGGATGCCTGCTTTAAGAGGCACTGCAAAGATGTTGTCATCGTGCAGTTTGCTGCATACTGCTTCCGGGTCGGTATCCGGAATGGAAAGGAAGAAGCCTGCAATATACGGAAGGCATTTCAATCCGCACTCGTTTGCTTCTTTCATAAATAAATCCGCACGGGCTTTAATCATCTGGTAATAGTCGTTGCGTTCTTTTTGTACTGCTGCCAACAGTTCCGGGTCTTTGTAAACGGTTGCCAGTGTTTTCATAGCAGGGCGGTTAATGTTAGACCAAGTTGCGCGGCTGGTGTACTGGTTAATGCCTTTAAATTCGTCAATAACTTCTTTGGAAGAAGAAACGCCTATCATTGCGCCTGTGCGCTGGCCGTACATAGTAAAGCCTTTGGACATGCTGTATGCAACGATTGTTAAAATGTTGGCAGGCAGGTTGGAAATCTTTTTAAAGAATTTGCGTACTGCCTGGCGTTCGCCCGCATAGTCGATGTAGGCAATATCCAAAAGCAATGTTACGGTTTTGCCGGTGCCTTCGGTAGCATTTTTAAGGATGTCAATTACGCCCTGCATATCTTCTTCGCTGAGGCTGTAACCGGTGGGGTTATGTGCCGGAGTGTTGATGATTAAAAGCAGGCTTTTTTGCTTGCTTAAAATTTCTTCTACCTTTGCTTTTAAGGCAGGCAGGTTATATTTGTTGTTTTCGTCCAACATGGTATAGGTGTCGAGCTTGCGGCCCATATCGTTGCAGAGCACGCTGTACGGGTCCCAGTACCAATCGCTGGTAAGGGCGGTTTCGCCTTCATCCATGTAGTTCCAGATTGCATGGTGAATTACGCCGGTGCCGCCGGAGGTGGCAACTGCTGCCATGTAGCCTTCCGGACGGGAATCGCCGAAAGCTGCGTTCAAAACTTCTTCCAGATAATCCGGCAGACCGGAAATTGGTGCGTAAGCAATGAGTTCATCGGTAGAAAGGCTGCGGAAAACTTTATCTACCGTGGGCAGGCATACAAGTTTTTCGTCCTCGTCCAAAATAGCGCCGATTGTGGCGTTGGTTACGTTTTCTGCGCCTATTTTTTTGGCTGCGGCAACGCATGCTGCGTTAGCGGCAAAAATAGTGTCTTCGGCGGATTTACCTTTTGCGTGGTTAGCTGCAATACTTGTCAGCATATTAATTACCTCCAGTTTTTATATCAATCAGTTTTCTGCTTCCTGCGGGAAGAAGCGGCTGTGGATTGCATTAACAGCCTCGGCCACTTTCTGTTCGGGCACAAGGCAGGAAATACTGATTTCAGATGTACTGATTACGCCGATATTAATGCCGGCTTCTGCCAGCGCACCGAACATACCGGCGGCAATGCCCGGGCTGCCAAGCATGCCCGCGCCTACAATGGATACTTTGGCTACGTTAACTTCAAGGTCTACTTTATCAAAAGGCATGGCGGCCTTAAGGTTTTCCAAAACGCCGAGAGCCTCTGCCATATCGGTTTTGGCAACTGTAAACAAAATGTCGTTTTTATCTTTTTGTACGCTTGCGCTCTGCACAATCATGTCAACGTCGATATTGGCGTCTGCCAGCGCCGCAAAAATTCTGTAAGCTACGCCCGGTTCATCCGGCACGCCGCGTGCTGCCAGTTTTGCAACGTTGGTATCGTGCGCTACGCCGCGGATAACAAATTTTTTCTCCTGCACTGTATATTCCCCCCTGATAATAGTTCCCGGAACTTCATGAAATGTAGAACGTACATGGATTGCCACGCCGTTGTGTTCGCCGTATTCTACCGCGCGCGGCTGCATTACGCCTGCGCCGAGGCGGGCAAGTTCCAGCATTTCGGCAAAGGTAATTTCGTCAAGCTTAAGGGCGTTAGGCACAATACGCGGGTCGGCAGTGTAAACGCCGTCCACGTCGGTATAAATATCGCAGATGCCTGCATTAAGCCCGGCTGCAATGGCAACGGCGGTTGTATCGCTGCCGCCGCGGCCCAGAGTTGTTATATCGCCGCTGCCGGTAATGCCCTGAAAACCTGCCACTATTACAACATTACCTTCGTCAAGCGCTTTTTGTACGCGCTCGGCTTCTACATTAATAATGCTTGCTTTAGAATATTTGTCGTTGGTTTTAATTCCGGCCTGCGCGCCCGTAAAAGAAACCGCAGGCTGGCCTTTTGCCCAGAATGCCCCTGCCATTAAGGCAATGGTAACCTGTTCGCCGGTTGCCAGAAGCATATCGAGTTCGCGTTTGGGCATTTCCGGGTTAACACGCCCGGCCAAAGCCAGAAGGTCATCAGTGCTGTCGCCCATTGCCGATACAACTATTACAATTTTATCGCCGGGCTTTTTTTCTTTCAGCACCCTGTTTACAATACCATGAATTTTTTCCGGCGTCGCCACAGAGCTTCCGCCAAATTTTTTTACCAATATAGCCATCAGGTTCCCCCCATGAAAAAATACTGCTATATAAATATTGTACCATAATTGACATATTCTGTATACACTGTTAATTATGAAAGCACAGTTTTTTAAATGTTAATTAAACAGATATTAAAAATTAATAATGGTTGCGCCGCTGCCGCCTTCGTTAAGCGGTGCTTCCGCAAGCGATTTTACCGAAGCATGTGTTGAAAGGTAGGCCGTAAGCCCTGCCTTTAAAGCGCCGGTGCCTTTGCCGTGAATAATGCGCAGGCTGGTAAGCCCTGCCAAAAGCGCGTCATCCATAGCTTTATCAACTGCCGGAATGGCTTCGTCCATAGTCATGCCGCGCACGTCAACTTCGGTGCGCGCGCCAATGCTTTTAGATACAAAGAACTGATGAGCAAAGCCTTTGCGCTTTTTGCCGAAGTTTTCCCCGGCAGCGTTGCTTTTGGCTTTGCCGCGCATGGCAATGCAGTCTTTGGCTTTAACGGTGGTTTTTAAAATGCCTATATGCACGGTAACTTCGCTGCCGTTAACGGCAATTATGGTTCCGTCCTTGCCGAGCGATTTTAAAAATACCGTCTGCCCTGCTTTTGCGGTTTGCGGCGTTAAAGGCTCGCCTTCCGGCACGGGCGTTTCGGCTGCAAAACTTTTTTGTAATTTTTTGCGTGCCGCTTCTGCCGCTGCCTGCAACTGTTTGGCATCAAAATCGGTTTTCATTTTGCGCAGCTCTTTTAAAACTGCTTCCGTTTCGCGGCGGCTGCTGCGGTAAAGTTCGTCTGCCTGTTCGCGCGCTTTGCGCAGAATTTCGTTTTTGCGGTGTTCAAGCTCCTGCTTCTGGTGCTGAAGTTCCTGCTTAATGCGTTCGCTTTCGGCTTTTAAGCTGCGTATTTCGCGGTTTTGCGTTTCGTATTCGCGCCTTTCGCCTTCCAGCTCTTTCAGCACGTCTTCCATGTGTACGTGTTCCTGCGTTAAAAAGCTGCCCGCGTTTTCAATAATATCATTATCCAAGCCAAGCCTGCGGCTGATGTTAAACGCATTGCTGCTGCCCGGCACGCCCATTAACAGGCGGTAGGTAGGACGCAGCGAAACAGGGTCGAATTCCATGCTGGCGTTTTCCATGCCCTGACGCCCGTAAGCAAAGGTTTTAAGCTCGCTGTAATGCGTGGTTACTATTGTAAGCACGCCGCGTTTGTGCAGGTGTTCCAGTATCGACATGGCAAGCGCCGCACCTTCGTTAGGGTCGGTGCCTGCGCACAGTTCGTCTATCAGCACCAGTTCGCCTGCTTTTACCTGTTTTAAAATTTCCACCATATTCGTCATATGGCCGGAAAAGGTACTTAAACTTTGTTCAATGCTCTGCTCGTCGCCAATATCGGCATAAACCGCGCCGATAACCGGCATTTTGGCACTTACTGCCGGTACAAACAAGCCTGCCTGCACCATAAGCATAAAAAGGCCAACTGTTTTTAAGGCAACAGTTTTGCCGCCGGTGTTAGGGCCGGTAATTAAAAGCGTGTTAAACCTGCCGCCGATTTCAATATCCAGCGGCACAACCTTTTGCGGGTCTAACAGCGGGTGCCTGCCTTTGGCAATTTCTATGCCGCCGCCAATGTTTACAACCGGGCGCACGGCTTTTTGCTGCTGGGCAAGGTAAGCGCGCGCGGCTATAAAATCAAGCTCCGTAAGCTGTTCCATAGCCTGGGTAATGCGGGCCGCATCCGCACCGACCATGCCGGAAATGGAACGCAGGATTCGCTCTATTTCTTCCTGCTCCTGCGCAAGATAACGCTTAATATCGTTATTCAGGTTAACAACCGCCATCGGTTCAATAAACAGGGTTGCGCCGCTGCCCGACTGGTCGTGCACCACGCCGGGGAAATTATAGCGGTATTCCTGCTTAATGGGTATTACATAGCGGTCGCCGCGCATGGTAACAAGCGCGTTCTGAAAATACTTCTGGTTATTGGGGTCATGCAGGATGCTGTCGAGTTTTTCGCGCACGCGGTTTTTGGCAACCTGCACGCCGGTACGCAGCCCTGCAAGTTTGGTGCTGGCGCTGTCTAAAATTTCGCCTTTTTCGCTTACCGTGCTTGCAATAATGCGTTCAAGCTTGGGAAAGGCTTCCAAACCGGCAGCATATTCTGCCAGCTGCGGCGCAATTTCCGCTTCGTCTGCCAAAAACTGCTTAACCATGCGCAGGGCTTCGCAGGTTGTGCCTACCTGCATTAATTCTTCCGGCTCTAAAACGCTGCCTATGCGCGCGCGTTTAACCTGCGGCAGAATGTTGTACGCCCCGCCAAACGGAAAACGCTTGCCGTCGTCCAAAAGGCGCAGTGCTTCTGCAGTTTCTTCCTGCAAACGCTTTACGGAAGAAAAATCGCTTTCAATACGCATGTTCATAACGCGTTCGCGCCCAAGCGAAGTTGCCGTTTTGCCTGCCAGCATTTCTTTTACTTTATCAAATTCTAATGTTTGTATTGCAAACTTAGCCATAATTCTCCTTATAAAACGCCGCGGAAGTAATGCCCGCGCGTTGTATGGGGCAGGTTTTCCTCCTGCCTGATTTCACCGTTCATTACGCCTTTATATAACGCTGCCATTTGAGCGGTTTCTTCTTCGCTGTAATAGCGTG
>OKWE01001144.1_pt1 | contig 13432 bp, 9 predicted proteins | sample 1607051 | NCBI WGS metagenome assembly OKWE01 (sample SAMN04414079, study PRJEB24778) | human gut metagenome | material: faecal | host: Homo sapiens | reverse complement strand
ATGAACTGCTGCGTCTTTTAAATGTAGACGCTGATGAAAAACTGCTGGCCGGACGTGAGGCCAGACGCCTGTTCCCGCTGCGCGTCCCACGCGCGTTTATCGCCCGTATGGAGAAAGGCAACCCCGACGATCCACTTCTTCGTCAGGTACTTACCGCCGAAGAGGAGTTTATCGTCGCCCCCGGCTACTCCACCGATCCGCTGGAAGAACAGCACAGCGTCGTACCTGGTCTGTTGCACAAATATCGCAATCGGGCGCTGCTGCTGGTGAAAGGCGGGTGTGCGGTCAATTGTCGTTATTGCTTCCGTCGCCACTTCCCTTATGCCGAAAATCAAGGCACCAGGCGCAACTGGCAGACGGCGATGAACTATATCGCAGAGCATCCGCAGCTGGATGAAATCATCTTCTCCGGCGGCGATCCGCTAATGGCGAAGGACCATGAGCTTGACTGGCTGATGACCCAGCTGGAAGCCATTCCGCACGTTAAACGTCTGCGTATTCATAGCCGCTTACCGATCGTTATCCCGGCGCGCATCACCGAGACGCTGGCCAGCCGCTTTCAGCATTCATCGCTGCAGGTGATCCTGGTTAACCACGTCAACCACGCCAATGAAATTGACGATGAGTTTCGCACGGCGATGGCCATGCTGCGTCAGGCTGGCGTCACGCTCCTCAACCAGAGCGTGCTACTGCGCGGGGTGAACGACAACGCGCAAACGCTGGCCGACCTCAGCAATGCGCTGTTCGATGCCGGGGTAATGCCCTACTACCTGCACGTACTGGACCGGGTGCAGGGGGCGGCACACTTTATGGTTAACGATGATGAAGCCCGTGAAATTATGCGTGAACTGTTGACCCTCATCTCCGGCTATATGGTGCCGAAGCTGGCGCGAGAGATCGGCGGCGAACCCAGCAAGACGCCGCTGGATTTGGGACTGAAGCAGCGTTAATCACCACGCTCCTTGTCTGCCAGCGGGGCCTGGCAGACATCCTGATGTGAAGACAGCGTCAGGAAGGAATTGAGATAAAGAGCAAGTTGCTCTGCCGTTGCCTTATAAACATTCCATAACTGCGGGGCGCTATCGGTGTAGCCTCACCAACACGATAATATTGATGACTATCATCACCACAATTAACGCGATTAGCCATATAGGCATTTTAAAGTGAACATGTAATCGTTCGGATGCTTTCCCAGTGTCTTCTACATTATTTTTTCGCAAATCAACATCTTTATTTGAGACACTCTCCGGTAGTGGAATACTTAATTTAAGGTTAGATGTATCCCTGTCACTGGAAATAATATCCCCTCCATTATTACCCGAATAATTCATTAATGTTATCCGGTTCATATTCTCACACTCTTCATCAGACAGGGGGATGATCATAGTATCTGGGGCGACGCTAAAGCCTTTTTGCCGAACAGTGATAATGATATCCTCAGACAGCCCAGCTCTGACCAGCGATTTTCTCAGCAAAGAGATATTTTGATAGAACGTATTCTGTGATACCACTACGCCCCGTGTTTCCCATACGGACGCCAGAAATTCATCTCGTGAAATCACTTTTCCTTTATTCTGCAAAAGCAACAGCAAACATCTGGCAGTTGGCGCATTGAGGCTGATACACTCTCCGTTCCCGGTAAGCGACCGCAGCTCATTCATATTAGCATTGAATATAATCTCCTGATTAATTATACACCCATTAAATAACAAAGCGTCGTCCATATCCTTGCCCCACGTCATCCTATTATCCATAATAAAATTTAATTAATTCAGCCCACCAGGTTCATGAACGTTATCACTTCAGACGGAAGTGGATTCAGTTCACATTCATTGCCAATGCACAGAATACATCAGATTGAAAGACAAGCGATAGTTATCTTGTTTAGTTGCCACATTTTCAGATTAAATTCATCACATTTGGAACCACACTCACAACAAATAAAGTGAACACTAAATTCAAGAGTATTTCATAAAGAATTCACAAGCATTTTTTGCACCACAAATTTAAATTATCCCCGCTTTCCCATGGTTCGCTATGGCAAGTGATATTGTAGCGTCGTTCAACAGGAAGATAGGTTTCAGCACTATATAAAGGAACGCTGGCACTTATTTTCGATATCAATAGAAATGCATACTCCATTCTTCTGATAACTGTTATCGATTCTACAGGGACTAAGTATCTATATATGGATTAATTAAATGAAAAAGACAATCGTAGCTGTAATGGTCGCTGCATCTGCAGTTCTGAGCGCTCAGGCTTTCGCGGCTGGTAACAGTTCTCAACTGACAATTCTCGGCAACGTAACCGACACTGGTGAATCCTGTAACGTGACTCCTGCAGCGCAGATCCAGGGCGGCGCGTTAACTCTGGATGATATTAAAGCTTCAGTTCTGGACGGCCAGGCCGTTAACTCTCCGTACATGGCGCTGGCTAAAGATATCGAATATAAAATCGAAGACTGCCAGAAAGGTGCAACCGATTATACCGGCAACCTGAACGTCACCGTTACTGGCGACTACATCAGCGGCCAGGATAATATTCTGACAAACACCGCAGTTAACCCGGCAACCAATGCAGCTGTAACGGTAGTGAATACCGACGGTTCACGCGTTAGCTTCACCGGTACTACCGCAAAAACTATCGCTTATACCGCAGGTACTCCGTCTTTTATGCGCTATAAAGCAGCATATGTTAAAACTGCAAACGGCGTAACCGATGGTGCAGTTAAAGGTGTAGCTACCTTTACTATCACCTATTAATACCTAATGGGGCTTGCCGTCTATGGCACGCCCCATTCTTTTTATTCAGGGAATGAATTATGCTCAAGTCATTATTTAAAATAGTGGCCGTTATTTCTCTTTCCGCAAGCTTTACCGCTCACAGTGGAGTTGTCGTTGATTCTACCCGTCACCTTTATAAAGAAGGCACGCGAGAAATCAGCGCTAATCTGGAAAACAAAGACAATATCCCATACCTGGTCAAATCATGGGTTGAACCGCGCGAAGGGAGCACTAGCTCTTTTTTTATGGTGACACCGCCGCTGTTTCGCCTTGAGGCCAAGCAGAAAAACACTGTCCGCATTTTTCCCAATGCCAACATCATTAATGCACCAAAAGACAGAGAGTCCGTTTATTATTTTAACGTAATGTCTATTCCACCAACCAGCGATGCGGATAGCGATAAAAACAGAATCCAGCTAGCGGTACGGCACAGAATGCGTCTGATCTATCGCCCTTCATCCATACAAGATCTTTCAATAAACCAGGAAGCTAAAAAACTGGAATGGAAAAAAGTCAATAACAAAATTACGGTTAAAAATACAACTCCGTTTTTTATCTATTTTAAATCTATCAAAATTAATGGCGTAGAGCTGAGCGGTTTTATCAACAACATTGATGCCTTTGCGACGAAAGAATTTTCGCTACCAGCTGGCGCAAATGGTTCTCAAGTAGAGTGGAAGATCGCAACCGATAATGGGGGCACGGGGTCTGCCTACTCCGTATCTATTTAATTTCTATTTTTTGATAGGCCAGGGTGAAAAGTATGTCTATTTTAATAAAAAAAAGGAATGATGTTTTTTCTGGTGTGTCCCGCACTTTTTTCGTTCTTGTACCTGCGCTAGCCCTTGGTTTTAGCAACAATACCTTGGCTCGTGATTTTTTTGATCCTGACTTTATCAAATCAGTGGGTCAAAGCGATCCTTCCTCGATACCCGATTTATCTCTATATGCAACAAAAGACGCGCAGGCACCAGGAAAATATCGTATTGATGTTATTTTAAACAATAACTTACAAGAAACCACTGACGTACGTTTTGTCGAAAGAAAAGAGCCTGCAACCGGTGATTTGAAGTTAGTACCATGTTTAAGTATTGCTACATTAAAAACTTACGGATTAAGAGTAGAGGCGTTTCCCAATTTAACAGAAGATGCTGATGGCTGTGCAAATACCAGAGTGATACCGAACTTCAAAACAGATTTTAACTTCAATACTCAACAGTTATTAATCTCTATACCTCAGGCTGCGCTCTCAACCATTGCGCAAGGTTTCGTTCCCCCTGAAGAGTATGATGAAGGTATTAACGCACTACTAACCAACTATCAATTCAGTTCAGGAAAAGATTATGAGGCCGATAATGAATATTATAACCTCAACCTGCAGTCAGGTTTAAACATTGGGCCCTGGCGTCTTCGTAATTTGAGTACCTGGAATAAATCAGCAGGCACGAAAAGCGACTGGGATTCAGTTTATCTGTATGCTCAACGCAGCATTGTTCCTTTAAAAAGCACGCTGGTCATGGGAGAAAGCTCCTCCCTGTCGAGTATTTTTGATAGCGTGCCTTTCACGGGGATTCAGCTCGCCACGGACGAGGATATGATCCCGGAAAGCCTGCGCGGCTTCGCGCCCATTGTGCGCGGTATCGCCAGAACTAACGCCCGTGTCGTTATCAAGCAGAATGGTTATCAGATTTACCAGGCTTTTGTCGCTCCAGGAGCCTTTGAAATAACCGATCTCTACTCTACCGGCGGTAACGGCGATCTGTACGTTACCGTTGAAGAAGCCGACGGTTCGCGCCAAAACTTTGTTGTACCATACGCTTCCCTGCCTCTGATGCTCAGAGAGGGCCAGATGGAGTATGAAATTACCAGCGGTAAATATCGTCCATACGATGGTAACGTTGATGAGAAACCCTTTACTCAGGCTACCATCAGCTATGGCGCATTGAATAATACCACTTTCTATACCGGTATGCAGGCCGCATCAAACTATCAAGCGCTCGCGCTCGGCGTTGGGCAGAACCTGGGCGACATTGGCGCGCTTTCAGCCGACGTCACTCAAGCGTGGTCGAAAAAGAAAGATACAGATAAAACATCTGGTCAGTCCTGGCGTATCCGCTACGGTAAAAATATTCTCGAAACGGGTACTAACATCACCGTTGCCGGCTATCGCTACTCTACATCCGGTTTTAATACACTTACCGACGTGATGAATACCTACAATAACCGCTATGGCAGTTATACTTCTCACGCAATTCGTAACCGAACTAATATTACCGTCAGCCAAAGTCTGGGGGCAGGATTAGGTAGCCTTTCCGTATCCGGTATCTTTGAGGACTACTGGGATAGCAATCGACGTAATAACTCATTGAATGTTGGCTATAACGGTGGGTTCCGTAACGTTAACTATTACGCGGGCTATAGTTACAGTCGATACTCATGGGGTAATAATGGCTCAAGCCGTACCGTAGAGGATGATCATGTTTTTACCTTTAATATCACCGTACCGTTAAGCGAATGGTTACCGAAGACCTACGCAAGCTATAACATGACGAACAGTAACCCAGGTTCTACCGATCAATATGTCTCACTGAGTGGAACAGCGTTAGAAAACGATAATCTGGACTGGAACGTACAGCAGGGTTATAGCAATCGGGAAGATGCCAGCGGCGGCGTCTATGGCAACTACCGTGGTTCAATGGGTTCGGTTAACGGCGGCTACAGTTACAGTAAACACAGCCAGTTAGTTAACTATGGTATGAGCGGTGGCGTATTAGTACATGCTGACGGTATTACTTTAGGTCAGGAGATCTCAGAAACCTCAGTATTGGTTAAAGCTCCCGGCCTGAGCCACGTTAGTCTGGAAAATGATGGGACCATAAAAACGGACTATCGTGGTTATGCAATTCTTCCATATGTAACGCCGTATCATCGTACCAGCGTAACACTGGATAGTACGTCTCTTAGCGAAAATATGGAACTGCCGAATACAACGCAGACAGTCGTACCAACGCGTGCCGCCATCGCAAGGGCGAATTTCGAAGGTAACATTGGCCGTCGCGCATTCCTGATACTCAAGAGAAACTCAGGAGATTATGTCCCCTATGGTGCAACGGTAACCTTAACGCTCGATAAGAATGCACAGGCCAGTATTGTTTCTGATGGCGGCATGGTCTACATGTCAGGGCTTAAAGACAGCGGCGTAGTATATGCACAGTGGGGTTCAAAAAGTGGTCAGCAATGTAAGGCAACTTATAGCTTAGCCTCTACAACCGAAGGCATCACGCAGACTAGTGCGATTTGCCGTTGATAAGGATAGTCATAAAAATGAAAAAAATACTTTTTTTTATCAGCTTGTTTTTTATCAACTTACCAGCTATAGCGACATGCTCTTATAGTTCTGGTTCAGAAGCGAATGTTAACCTTACCGTTTCTTCGAAAATACTATCAGACAATACATTACCCGCTGGCTCTATATTAGCAGTCAGAACGGTTGGTGGTAATGTTAGCAGTATGAGAACGTTTTCTAATTGCGGAACAAGCGATCTTTATGGCGTTATTGCATCACCTGCAGCGGTGGAGGCGCCAGGAGTAAGTGGTATTCAAGGTGGAAAGGTTTATGAGACCGGAATTCCTGGGATTGGTTACCAAATATCTGATGCTATATCAGGCACTAATTATCGTCCCAATCCTGCAACGATGGGAACAGTATCTGCATGGAATCTTGTTGCGTATCCGGTATCACAAATAACTGTTTGGCTCATAAAAACAAAAGACAATATTGATACGAGTATAAAAAACTCATTTAAAATAAATGTCTCATATATGGCTGGCTCCGCACAGCAAATCCAGGCCAATTCGTCAAGCGCTCGTTTGTTAAAAGTTAACGTTACACTTGGACCATTTACCTATCGCGACACTTCTTGTAATGTTACTCCTCGTAATGGCAGTGTTGTGACTTTATCCAATATTGAAGCAAGCCAGCTAAAATCATTGGCTCAAGGTGCTATAACCGGTAAGCAAAAAGACATTACTTTAGATATTACATGCCCACAAACATCGTTAGGAACTAAATATATATATTGGTTTAACCCGATAACTGAAAACTCATCATCAATTGATGGAGTATTAGTTAATAACATACCTCAAGCAGCTGGAGGGGCCAAAGATGTCGGTTTCATCATCAAAAAAGGTTCATCCGCGATAAAATTCTATGACTACAAAAGCTACTCAATATCAAGCGTGACTAAAAACCAATCAATAACTCTTACTGCCGATTATTATAAGTTGTCTGAAAACATTACCCCAGGAGCAGTTCAGGGGATTTTCGAAGTCATTTTACAAGAAGAGTGATAGATGCATAATTATCTTACTAACAATGAGATGCTATCCAACACTTTATAGATATATATAATATGCACAAGTTATCTTTTAATAAAGGTAACTTGTTTTTATAAGTTAATGTGAATCGGTCAGCGTGAGAGGACCTAAAATTAATGATGAAAGTTAATAGTTGAATATGTAAAATCACATATGAATTACAAAATTCAAATTGAAAAAAGCACCAATCTTGCCAAAATATCTTTGGAAACACGAGACAGTAGTGTTTCGTTTCTTTCTTTATATTGAAATTAAACAATAGCTATAACCCACACTCTCAATAAGGTAAACAAAATGAAAGAATTAACAGCAATTGAAATGAATGATATTTCCGGTGCAGGAATTAAGCAAATCCTTGATGGTTCACAAAATATGTTTGCTGGCTTAGTGGATGCTACTGTTGGTGCCGCTATCGGATTAATCGGTTATGCTTCAGGCGGTGGCCTTCAGGGTGGACTGACTGGTAATGGATCAGGCGGTGGTTTGCTTGGTTTTGGTACGATTGCAATGGGTATTGGTGCATTATGGGGAGCTATCCAAGGGGGTATTTTCGGTACTATCATGGGCGCATATAACGGTGCTGATTATGTAAATGGTCAGATTACTCGACTCATTGATGGAATCCTGGATGGTACTGCCGGTGGCTTTAAAGCAAACTAATTTTCATAGCAAATATTTTAGTTGGCAATAAATTGACTTTCCAAGCCTCGAGATCTTCTCGAGGCATATTTGTCCTATAATATACAATTATCCACTTACTATTAAATTATAACGTCTTCAAAATCATAAGGAGATATAATGAAAGAGTTAACAGCTATCGAAATGGATGATATTTCTGGAGCAGGTATTAGGCAGATTCTAGATGGAACGCAAGATCTACTTTCTGGACTTGTAGACGCGACCGTTGGTGCAACTATTGGTTTAATTGGGTATGCATCAGGTGGCGGACTTCAGGGAGGGTTAACTGGTAATGGTGCCGGAGGTGGTGCTTTAGGGTTTGGTACTATTGCAATGGGTATTGGTGCTCTTTGGGGGGCAATCCAGGGGGGTATTTTTGGTGCTATCATGGGTGCATATAATGGTGCTGATTATGTTAATGGCCAGGTTACGCGGCTTATTGACGGAATCCTGGATGGTACTGCAGGCGGCTTTAAAGCTAACGGTGGCTTTAGTATTAGCTTTTAATTTCTATATAAGTACTATTCAATAAACTTAATCTCAAAATGAAATTTGACGCTCCTAAAAAATTTATTAGGTAATATTTTATTCTAGAGATTTAAAGTTGTGTTTGATGAGTGATATTTTTCGCATTGTTCTGGCAAGCATCAATATGCTACTAAATATCTAACAAGGTTGATATTAGGCATATTAATGACTTTATGAAAAAGCAATAATATGATTTCTTGCTAGTCTCTTCCTTGGTGAATATTGATTAACATCAATCATTAGCAAATATAATGCCTCCAGATAAGATTAATATTTCTCACTATATTGAAAATACATATTGCATGGTACTTTAAAGACTCAACCGAGACTGTTTATTATTATTCAATTAACGTATGCAGAAATGTTCTGCATACGTTAACCCACATAAACAATAACGAAAAATGTCATAAACATAGCCATTTTTCTACAGTTCTAAATTTAAAGCGATTAAACATGAAGAATAAACTCTATCGCAAGGAAGCGATTGAATATAAGAGAAATTATTGGAAAGGAAAAGCTTTGTTACTAGCGGGAATCCCATCCTGGCTGATAGTATCCCTATCTTTTGCATTCTTAATCTGTTTGATATTAACTTTGACTTTCTGTAAATACACCCAGCGAATTGATGTTCGAGGAGAAGTTATAACACTGCCTCATTCAATAAATGTTTTCGCTCCGCAACAAGGTTTTGTAATAAAAAGATATGTTGCTGTTGGCGATATTGTTAAAAAGGTAACAGCTCTTTATGAGTTGGATGTATCAAGATCTACTATAAGCGGAAATGTTAATGAAACAATGACTGCAGCTATTACTGAAAAAATATCTAACGCAGAAGAAATAATTAATAAGATTAAGAAGAATAGGACTGAAACATTAGAAGCACTGAACATACAAATTAAGCAGTATGAATTAACACTGCAAGAAACTTATAAAATGCTAAAGAATGCTGGAGATGGGTTGAAAAAAATGAAGGAAAACCTATCGAGCTACGATAAATACTTAAAGGAAGGCTTAATAACTAAAGATCAATATAACTATCAACATTCATTATATTTTCAACAACAAAGTACATACCAATCACTTGTTAGCCAAAAAATGCAAATCGAATCACAATTAACTCAGTTATATAGTGATAAAGTTATTAAAGGGGCAGATTTTGACAATCAAATTTCAAATCAAAAAAACCAAATAAATGATTATAAAAATCAAAGAGTAGAGTCTACCGCGAATGGCAATATTGTTGTGAAAGCGACAGCTGAAGGCAAAATAGAATCGGTTTCAGTGACTGCCGGACAGATGGTGGATAAAGGTAGCAGTTTAGCACAGATAAAACCGACTGGGAATGTGGAATATTATCTTATTCTATGGTTGCCAAACAACAGCATTCCTTATATTAATCCTGGCGATACTGTAAATATTCGTTATGATGCTTTTCCCGCAGACAAATTCGGTCAATTCCCAGGGGAAGTTGTATCTATTTCTTCAGTTCCTGCGTCACGCCAGGAAATGTCAGAATATACAAATGCCATAACCAACCCTAATCAGCAGGAGCTTGCTTTGTATAAAGCAATTATAAAAATAAAAGACACTAGCTTTATATATAGAGATAAGGAATTGAAATTATCCAATGGTTTAAAAGCCCAAGCGATAGTGTTCCTTGAAGAGCGCCCTCTTTATATGTGGATGTTCACTCCTTTTTATAAAATAACTCAAAGCGTGAGTGGCCCTATAAATGAATAATAATATTTTTAAAATTATTGTCGAAAAATTAAATTTCTCTTTGAAGAAAAAGGTTCCTGTTGTATTACAATCGGAAGCAGCTGAGTGTGGTATCGCTTGTCTCACAATGATCTCCTGCTATTATGGCCTAAATATTGATTTATTTAACTTCAGAAATCGCTATGGGAGTCCATCACAAGGATTCACTTTATTATCATTGAGTAAAAACGCAGAAAGGGTCGGTTTAAAAAGCCGAGCACTATCATTAGACTTAGATGAAATAAATCAGTTAAAGCTTCCTTGCATTATACATTGGGGATTGAATCATTATGTTGTACTAACAAAAGTTCGTAGGAATAGTTTTATTGTGCATGACCCAGCCTTAGGCAAACGTATTATTGGGCTTCAGGAAATGTCAAACCATTTTACTGGAATTGCACTTGAAATATGGCCTGATCAGAATTTTCGACAAGAGAAAGCTAAATCACGCTTACGCTTATTAGACTTAATGAGAAATATTGTAGGTCTAAAAAGCACACTTATTAAAATATTTTCCTACTCTGTGGTAATTGAAGCTATTGGTCTTTTAATTCCAATAGGTACACAGATGGTTACAGACCATGTAATAATGGCACACGATCAGAGTCTTCTTGCCGTAATATGTATTGGTTTAGTTTCATTTACTTTATTCCGTACATTTATAAGTATGCTACGCGCATGGACATCTTTAACATTGAACACATTAACAAACATTCAATGGAAAACGACCCTGTTCGATCATCTGACTAGCCTACCACTTTCTTTTTTTGAGAAACGGCATTTGGGTGACATTCAGTCTCGTTTTTCATCACTAGATATTATACGTTCAACATTCACGAACAGCATTGTGACAGGGATCATTGATTCCATAATGACCATTGGTCTTTTAATAATGCTGACGCTTTATGGAGGATGGCTTGTTTGGGTTGTTATTGGATTTACATTATGTTACGCCGTAATGCGTTTAGCCACCTATCGATTTTATCGCCGAGTTTCAGAAGAGCAAGTAATCAAAGGTGCGCGTTCCAGTTCACATTTCATGGAATCTTTGTATGGGATCGCAACGATTAAGGCGCTAAATCTTAAAGAGAGGCGCTCACAACACTGGTTGAATTTAAACATTGATGCTTGCAATGCAGGAATTAAACAGACACGCTTTGACATGATGTTTAGTGGAATAAATACTTTTATTTCGTCCATCGACCAGGTTGCCGTTTTATGGTTAGGAGCGATCGCTGTTATTCATAATGACATGACTCTTGGTATGTTTATGGCATTTAATGCTTATAGAGGCCAATTTTCCCAACGGGCATCTAGTCTAATAGACCTATTTATGCAACTAAGAATGCTATCATTACATAATGAAAGGCTTTCTGAGATTGCTTTCAGCGAACCTGAAAAGGATATGCCTACTCGTCGATTATTTGATAAAAATGAAGGTGTAAAAATTGAAGTAAAGAATTTGAGTTATCAATATGATTCTTTTTCACAACCTATATTTTCAAACCTTAATATCACGATTCAACGAGGTGAATCAGTAGCTCTTGTTGGACCATCTGGCATTGGCAAAACAACGCTTTTAAAAGTTATGTGTGGCCTTCTTTCGCCTACCAACGGTGATGTCCTGGTTGATAATCTCAATGTCAATAAAATAGGTTTAAATAATTATCGTCTTAGTACCGCGTGTGTTCTACAAGAAGACCGTTTATTCTCCGGCTCTATTATGGAAAATATCAGTGGATTTGAGGATAATGTTGATGAAGAATTTGTTATTGAATGTGCTCGGCATAGTAATATCCACGACGAAATTATGAGCATGCCAATGGGATATGAAACACTCATTGGTGAACTTGGCTCAGGAATTTCTGGTGGTCAAAAACAACGTTTATTAATAGCGAGGGCTCTGTACCGTAAACCTTGTATTTTGTTTATGGATGAAGCGACAAGCCACCTTGACTTAAACAATGAATCTAGTATTAACAATGCGATATCTAAACTAAGTATTACGCGTATTATCGTCGCTCATAGACCCTCGACAATTGCCTCTGCTGATCGTGTGATCGATCTTTCAGAATGTAGAACAACAGCATAAAATTAATAAAGTAAGGTAGAGAAAAAATGATACTTAAAGGATTAAATACTGCCCCAATTAAACAAGGCGATCATCTTTTCCTGATGGCATTTAAAATTAGTGGCACTGAAAATAATGGTTGTTTATTTTACATGCAACTCACAACATTAGTGGATCTACTAATTATTCTACGTAGCCGAATAACAAAGGTTGCACAACGTCTTGTTGAGCGTGGCAATAAATATGAAAAGAAAATCAAATCTGACATTGATATTCTTAATAATAATATACCTGAAATATATTATTCCGAAGTTTCACAACCTAATTCAATGCAGCTTGTTACCTCTATTGCACCAAAATTCAAAGACGAGGCGATTTCTCTAATCATTGCCATGCAAAATGAAAAGATTATCACTATAGAAATTAATGATACGCAAGTGGAGTTTTTTATTCTTGCCATTCAGAAAGCCATTGAAACAATAAATGATAAAGAAACCCTAAACATACTTGGTTCTTTACTTGATTTTTTACTTCTCTATTCAGTAGATTTAACGAATCTTGATTTTTTAAACTATAAAGAAATAAATCACGAACTCTGGAAACATAATTTATATTCAGAGTATCTGGCTGTTCTTTACTGCTTTGAAACTGAAAGAGGAAAAGTAATTCTCTCGGGAGCTATTATTAAAGCAAATGCCCAATATGGCTCGCAAGAGGTACAGCATATAATTCATAAAGTGGCGGCATTGACGCCAATGTTAAAAAAAATCCAGGAAAAATATACCTTATATAAATCTTTTTGCCAGAAAATTACTTCCGATTCGGGTCAGATTTTAACAAAAGAAGCTTGTCTTACTCAGCTACACTCTTTTTGTCTTAAAACACAAGCTCAACTCAATTAGCGTCTAATTTGGGTATCTACAAGGACGTAGAAAACGGCGTTACCTTTCCAGCCGTTGCCCGGGTTCCCCTCTCCACCAGGAGAGGGATAACCCGCTGTCAAATCAATTCGGGCACTTATAAACCTGGCCATTCATTTCACTGTCGGTGGGCACAAAACTCGACAGCAGGTTTTGCGTCGGGCTGCTGACGCCGTAAATCACGTTGCCGCCCATCGCTGCCGCCTGGTTACGCAGGGCATTAGCTGCACCGCGCATGGATCCCCCTTCGTCACCATTCTGCCCGGAGAGCCAGTTGCTCTGTTTACCCGTCGCGGTCCCTAACAGCTGACACTCTG
>OKWE01001123.1_pt1 | contig 13694 bp, 19 predicted proteins | sample 1607051 | NCBI WGS metagenome assembly OKWE01 (sample SAMN04414079, study PRJEB24778) | human gut metagenome | material: faecal | host: Homo sapiens | reverse complement strand
CAGTTGTTCCGACCAAACACCGGGACGATACGGCCAATGGATTGACACGGTGTATTATCCGCTATCTCCAAATCAAGGGCTGGCAAGCCGAGCGGGTTAACACTATGGGGCGTCCAGTCGATACCCGCAAGACCTTCGATGTGGCGGGCTGCCAACGTCAGATCGGGACGTTGAGGTGGGGCAAATCCACCTCGACGCCCGGGAGTGCGGATATTTCGGCCACGATTGCAGGCCGTAGTGTCAAAATTGAGGTGAAGATAGGGGCCGACCGCCAAAGCGAGGCGCAACGACGCTATCAGGCTTCTATTGAGCGGGCAGGTGGCCTATACTTTGTTGCCAAGGATTTCACAACCTTCGTCGAGTGGTACGGCGAAACATTCCCAAACGAAATAACCTATGGAGACTCTCGAAACCATTAAGCTCGATAAAATGCAAGAGTTGGCCCGCTACCGTCAGCGGTCCGATGCGAAGCCTTACATTGTGGCAAAGCTCCAATCCCAAATAGATGCTCTGAATAATTGCGTGGACCTGAACGACAGCAAGGTCGATAATCAGTTATTGATTTTACTGCGAGATACGTTGTATAAGGCCCTATATGTCGAAGATCGTGCCGATGTTCTGATTGTCGGAATGCGCCTCACTAATCGCCCCGAGATTGAACGGGTGGACTTGGCCGATTTGGTTTATACTACCAAGCTGGAGGATCCGCAGAAAGACCTTTATGAACTGCTGGAAATTGGCCGCTGTATTCGAAGCAATAAGGCCGTCGCTCGGTTGACCTTCCGGCATATTATCGATGGATTGGACAACTTCAAAGTGTGAGGGATATGGGATTTGTAGATGATGTTATCATGAATAAGCCCGAATCGTCCAAAATAGACATTTCTGCGTTTATTATCGACTTGGCGGAGCAACTGCCCGACCCGCAGCCGATCATGCGAATTTGGGGCAATTTAATCGCTTCCCGGGGCAATGTGTCTACTGTTGTTGGATTAGCCAAAAGCCGCAAGACTTTTCTTACCGCTGCTATTGCTTCCGGATTCCTCTCCTCGTCCGATTTTCTGGGGTTTGATACACCTGCGACTGGGAAGATAGCATATGTTGATACCGAACAGAGCCGCCCTCACGTCCATAAGGTTGCCCGGCGGATTCTGCGCAGTATTGATTTGCCGACAGACCGCAATCACGATCAGCTCGTTGTGGCTGCTCTGCGTGAGCTGACGCCTGACCAGCGCCGGGAGGTTACGGGTGAAATATTACGTCGGTATAAACCCGATCTGCTGATTCTCGACGGCGTGGCGGACCTTTGCAATGATCCGAACGACCTGCATGAATCGGAGGCCCTGACTTGTGAGTTGATGCGCTGGAGCTCGGAGTACGATAACCATATTCTTTGTGTGCTTCATACAAACCCCGGGGGCGATAAAGCCCGGGGACACCTCGGCTCTGCACTCCTGCGTAAATCGGAAACGGTGATGCTTGTAAAAGCCGATGGTGATACCTCGATAGTCAACCCGCAGTACTGCCGTAATGAGCCTTTCACAGAGTTTGCATTTCAAATCAACGCTTCCGGGCTTCCGGAGTTATGCAGTATTCCGGCACCTCAACCCAAAGAGAATGTTTTTACCGAGATCATGGAGGCGGGTAAAGTGTATTCGCATTCCGAATTAGCGGAAATGATTCGGGAAAAATTGGCAGTAAAAGAGAGTGGAGCAAAGATGAAGATTTCACGGGCAACTAAAGCCGGATGTATTGTAAAGAATCAAGCCGGCGGTTACTATCTTCCAATCTCTCAAATTGAGGTCATACAACCTGAATTAAGTGATGAACCTTTCTAAATATCTATGTTATGTTACAGGCTTGTGGGAGGCGGGTCACAGTCACAACCCCTTATATAGGGGTGTGACTTTGTGACCCCACCCGCCCCAAACGATACAAAACCAATATAAATAGAAAAATATTATGAAACAGAACAAGAAAAAGATGGCATTTTTGCCGTGCCGGATTTTCAAGCACGACGGCACAACCTTTACGTTCGGAGTTGCCGAAGTGACCGTAAACGGCCGTCCGGCTCCCTCCGAGGTGTATTTCCTTATCGAGGATAACGACGACGATACACCCGAAGCGGTTGTTACCTTTACACCGGATAAGGCCGTAGAGATTGCCGAATGCCTGTTAAGGTTTGCAAGGCAGGCCCAAAAATAGGATAGGCGGGCTTTGCACCCGTCTATCTTTAAAAAGCAAAAGAGGCAACCCCGAAAGATCACCCCTGAACCCAATACAAAGGTAGTGATTAATTCGGGGAAACAATGGGTGAGCAGAAAGAAAAACGCAGAGGAGGCCAGCGGGACGATTCCGAGGTCTATATAAGCTATTCGAGGGGGCAGTTGCTACAGCTTATTGTGGACGCGGATCGGAAGCTCGGAGTCAAACATGACCACGGCTTCAAGTATATCTTCAAAACAAAGGTTTATAACAAATTGTAAACAGTTGAATATTAAAAGTATTAAAACATGAAAACAGAAACAAAAATTTATCCCGAATGCGGTATCCGAAGCCAGATTTTTGCCGGAGGTGCATCCGACTGGCGGGTTCGCTTGGGTAAGTACACCGTATCCTTGCAATATGTGGATTGCCCTGACGATGGACTATTGGGCCATCTTGCGTCTTTGGTGGGACGTGTTCCGCAGCGCTTGGTCGCTGTTGTATATCAGAGAAATCGGGACGGTCAGATCAACGCTATTCGGCAAATATCGGTTCCGGCGAAGGGGGCGAGCATTACGACTGACAACGCCACGGTTTTGAAACTGTTCGGGCATGATGGACGGTTGTGCGGCTTTGAGGTCTCCAAATCAAAAGGGCCCTATTTTCTCGGTGGTAAATGGGGACGTGTATCTGCTGCCCAGCCGATCCGTCCGGATGAACACAGTTGGGGCGTGACCCAAGAGACGGAACGCTGGATCAGTATGAAATAAATTATTAACTATTTAATCCATATGAAGATATATGGCACAAGATACCATTCACAAAATTATAACGATTGAGTTTGAATACTCGAAACTCGTTCAAGGCTGGGCCGAGGCGCAAAAGGCGATAGACGAAACAAAGCAATCCATCAAGGAGCTCAAGAAAGAGGATGCGGATTATTATCAGAAAATGGCTCAATATAAAGCTGTGATCCGGGAAAAGACCGATGCGCAACGTCAATATATGAAGCAGATCAGCGAGCAGGTCAAGAAAGATGCGCAGCTCGATGGGTCTATTAATAAGCTACGGAGCGATATTTCGAAGTTGACGAAAGAGTATTATGCACTCTCCGAAGCTGACCGAAAGGCGGCAAAAGGGATGAAGTTGGCCGAACAGGTGCGTGATATGCAAACGGAGGTAAACAAGGCCGAACAGGATTTGTTGAATTTCCGGTCCAATGTCGGCAATTATGCGAGTGCGTTGAGCCCGCTGTCTTTCCAAGTGCAGCAAGTGGCCCGGGAACTTCCGTCGCTCACAATGTCTGCCCAGCAATTCTTCCTTGCTATTAGCAATAACCTGCCGATGCTTGCCGATGAGCTGAAACGGGCCTCGATCAATAATAAAGCGCTGCGAGCTGAAGGGAAAATGACTATCCCTGTGTTCCGGCAGGTTATTTCTTCCATTTTTTCGTGGCAGACGGCTTTGGTTGTAGGCATTACCTTGCTGACGGCATTCGGCAAGGAGATCGGGGCGTGGGTAAAGGGCCTGTTTAGTGCGGATAACGCATTGTCGGCAACTGTCCAACATACGCAAGAACTCAACCGGGCCATTGAAAACAGCAGATCGGAGTTGAAGCGGGAGTTTGACGCCCTCCGTGAGGCAAAAAAGGGTACAGCCGAATATGCTGCCGCCCGTAAAGTCATAGAGGATAAATACGGGGATTATCTTTCCAACCAAAGGGAGGAAATTCGGAATCTGGAGGATCAAAAGGCGGCCTATGATGCCCTTGCGGGTAGCATTACGGCGGCTGCTATTGCCAAGGGCTTGGAAGAATCCAATGCCAATGCCGCCGAAGAATATGGCGAGGCAATGGATAAAGCCTTCAAAGGTGTGCAGGATAAGTTTATTAAAAAATTCGGCCGGGAGGCCGGGATCGCTTATTTTACCGAGTTTCGTGCCGGGTTAAATAGCGAAATCCCGGAATTGAAGGAGCGTGCGCAGGAATTATACAGGATGTTCAATGAGAATACTACAAAGACCCGAACGACTATGGCCGGAAACCGCCCGGTTGTGAGTGAATATGTAGAGGTTTCCAACGAATTGGAAAGCACGCTGAATAAAGTGCGAGGTGCTACGGATCAGTATAACGAAACCCTTTCCGCAAATAAAATAGCGATGAAAACGCTGATGGATATGTATAAGATCAGCGCAGATGACATCGATGGACAAAAGGAGGCTATCAAGGATTTAATCAAGCAAAAAGAACAGGAACTTGCTGATATAAACAAGGAGATCGCAACTACAGAGGACGAAATCATTTCAAGGAATAAAAGGGCCGAGGCTGTTGAGAATGAGATCAAGCGTCTGAGGGAGTTGGGGCGAACGAATGAAAAGGAGGCCAAAGCTCGCGCCGCCGCCATAAAGAAAGCCGCCGAGGAAGAAAAGAAAGCCCGTATTAAAGCCGCCGAAGATGCTCATAAAGAACTCGTTGCAATATGGGATCAAGAGCAAGCAGATGAAGCGGCTCGGATAGGCGGGTTAGAAATAGCCCTTGCCAAAAAAGAGGAAGAATATAGGAATCGGTTGCTTAAAGCCCAAACACAAGGTGGAGACACCGGCGCCCAGAAAGAAATGATTCGCATTGCCCAAGAGCAAGTGAATATTCTGCAAGATCAACTTCAAGACGTAGAGGCTTTTAGGGGTGCATACGAGGCAATGGGACTCTCCGGCATCGAAATAGACAACAAGCGTCTCGAAGCGCTAAAAGCGTTGCAAGACGCGCAAAAGGCGCTTCAAAATGCCCAGAATAAAGCTGCCGAAGATGAGGCAAAAGCCCAAGAACGGAGCACCGCAATGAGCATTCAATCCGCTCAACAACTGGCCGGGGCCTTAGGTGGTCTTGCTGAGGCGGCAGGTGCTGATGCAGGAGTGGTTGCAATGCTGGCAATCGCCGAATCGGCTGCTGCGATGGGAGCGGCGTTGCACAAAGCATTCTCATCTTCCGCTACCGTTTGGGATGGTATTGCCGGGGCGGTGGCGGCAATTTCGACCATTACGACCATAATAACGCAAATTAAATCGCTCAACAGCTCCGCAGAAGATGAAAGAAGTAAATACCGATACGCCTCCGGCGGCCTTGTTACCGGCCCGGGCACCGGAACCTCGGATAGCATTCCCGCCCGCCTGTCCAATGGAGAAGCTGTGATGACCGCTCAGGCTGTCAACGACTGGGGCGCAATGCTTTCGGCGATGAACGTTGCCAGCGGAGGAAACGCCATCAGTGTTTCGAACCTTCCCCAGCGAAACGACGGTATGAGAGGCATGAAGGCAATGATTCGGGAAGCTATGCTTGAAATGCCGGCGCCCGTTGTCTCGGTAGTTGACATCAACAAGGGACAGAAGCGGGTCAAGGTTCAAAATAGTCTCGGAAAATTAGGACGAAAAAAATATGAATAATAGCATGAATATTTCTAATAAGAAAGTGGGCCGTCCTCGTGCGTATACCCCCGAAGCTCTTGAAGCCAAATTCGAGGAGTATGCAAATTGGGTGAAAGCGAATCCGGTTTACATCAACAAGGTTTCAGCCGGGGAAATCATTCCCGTTTCAACACAACGTCCCTTAACATTAGTGGGATTCTGCCGATTTGCAAAGATCAGCAGGCAGAATTTCTATGAATATGAGTCAAGGGAGGAGTTTTCTGACATCCTTACGTGCGTGCGCGAGGCTATCGAAGCAGATCAGTTGCAAGGTGCCATTGTTGGATTTTACGATTCAGGCATAATTGCCCGTGTCCTTCATCTTGCCGACCGCCAAGACGTGACCACCAACGGCAAGGCGATAACAGCCGCAACACAACCTATTTCCGTGCTCCTCGATCCCGAAGCTGCCAAGATCATTCAGTCCATCGGCAAAATGACAGTGAAGGAATAACGGGGCACGCTGCGTGTGATGATGCACGCCACTGAACAACGACGAAATGACGAGAGCCGGGAATTATTCCGGCTCTCTTGGTTTTATAGGCCTATTTGTCTGCTATTTGCAAGCGGGCTTGCGAAATTTCGACGATCTTTCATTAGGTAGAGTTGTGCCATCCGAAGATAAAAAGCCGTTAAATCAGGATTGTTCGCCTCAACGACTGGGCCGAATATATGACACAAGACCCAACGGCCCAGTTCCGGGACTTATTTGCCTTGAACCGTCCGGGATGTATTGGCTGTTTTTTGTTATTTATGCCTGATTGTTTGTCGAAACTTGCCAATGTCGGTCAGCGCACCAACTTAATAACATCTATCCCGGAGTGTATTTTTAGAATGGATTCTGGAATATTTTTATTTATGGCCTTGTAGTATGACAAACATTCATTTTTCCATTTTTCTATATCGCAATTTGTTATTCCGTTTGTAGCAATATCTTTTCTTACATTGTTCAAAAAAATGGAGATTATAATTTCTTCGGTTTTGCTTGTATCATCCAACAAAATATATTTTCGAAGCATCCAAAGGATTTCCTCTTGATCGTTGCTGTTAATTTGTTTGCTTTCTTTTATTGAATGAACATCATTTGTCATTCTCCAAAGTTTGAAGAATAAGACAATTTGCAGAATAGCAAATGCCAGAATGATAATTCCGAAAATAAACGTAATAAGGTTCATGCCGATTAAATTTTATGATGAAATATTATCCATTTCTTGCTGCATACTACGCTTCATACCCTTCGTAATAGTACGACTGTTCGATGCCTTTGAAAATAACCTCCCGATCACCCGTGCGGTCTGTCAAAGCAGGCTGGAGCAATGCACGAAGTTCAAGGTCATTTATTGGACTGCGTTCCATTGCCTGAAGGTATAAATCTTTGTCCACCTTCCGCCAGTCCACAACCCGCTGGAGGCGTTTTTTCAGCATCATGTCGAGCCAAATGCGGGTGGCACGGCCGTTGCCCTCCATGAACGGGTGGGCGATATTCATTTCGACGTATTTTGCGATGATTTCCTCGAATGTGGTTTCCGGCATCTGCTCGATTACCGGGAGGATCGCGCTCAAGTAAAGGCAATTTGCAAAGCGAAATCCGCCCTTTGATATGTTCAGCGTCCGAACCTTTCCGGCAAAGTCATACAACCCACCGAACAGGTAACGGTGTATCTCGCAAAGTCCGGACACGGTTCCGACCTCGATGCGGTCGATGTCCCCCGATTCGAAAAGGGCGTGCGCTTGCTCGAGGCTTTGAGCGTCTATCTGGTCTGTTTTCTTTTTCATATTATTCCCCTTTCTCTACTTTGATGAGTTTACCGCAATGCGGGCAGGTGATCGTGTTCGTCGGTTGAGGGGCGAAAAGCTCCGGAACCGATACGCCTAAACCTGCGGCAATCTTTTCGAGGGTTTCAAATGTAGGGTTGCCGTTGGCTGCTTTCGCTAAACCTACGGGCGTCATACCGATAGTTTCGGCCAAATCTTTTTGGGTTATGCCCTTTTGCTTGCATAATTCCAATATACGAAATTTCGACATATACCAATAGTTTAATGGTTGCTAACTACGCACAAAGGTAGTAAATTTCCATATAGTTATAATAAATGAGGTAAAAAAATACTGAAGATATATTTTTTTTGTCTTTTTATTTGGTGGGTATTATATTTTGAGTTATATTTGTATTCAGAAAAACAAACCAAAGATATAATAGCAATGAACACCACCGCTTACAATCAATTCGCAAAGGAGATCGCCAACTACATCAACTACCACTGTGACGGAGTAGATGAGGGTTTTGAAATCGAGTACGAGGGCTTCACGGCTTTTGTGAGCTACAAGGCCGAAATCAGAGAGGATGCCGGGGACTACTGGACGGCTCCGAGCTGGACGATAGAGAAAGAGAGTACGACGGTAGCGGCCGTATGGGATGAACAAGGGAACGAATACCCGGAAATTGCAGAGGCTTTGCAAGTGCTGTTAAACTAACGAAGGGAACCGGGGCGGCCTCAACCACCGCCCCGACCCGAAACAAGGAAGAACGAACAACCAAAAACCAATACAGACAATGAAAAGAAACGATTTGCAAACGATTATGCGCCGGGCGTGGACGATTGCCCGGGCAACGGGCAAGGCTTTCAGTATCTGCCTTGTCAAGGCTTGGAGCCTTTACCGCCTGACGCAGCGTATGCGGGCGGGCGTGGTGCGGTTCGCCTATGAGAAAGCCGACGGGACATTACGCAGGGCGGCGGGCACGTTGCACGAAGTGGCGGCCACGATCAAGGGCACCGGCCGACCGGATGACGGGTGCACGGTCAAGTATTACGACGTCGAGGCCGACGGCTGGCGCTCGTTCAAGGTGGAGAATTTCGTAACGGTTTACTAACATAATGCACTGAAACAATGAAAGACGAAACAACAATCACGCTCCCCGTATCCAACCGGGCGGGGATCGTAACCGTCGAGGACCTGTTAGCGGAGATCGGGCGGCGGTTCAATACGGAAAAATATCTGAAAAATGCGGCTTTCTCCTTTTTGGTCGATCGGGGGCTGTATCTGGAGTTCCGGGAATATTTACCCGGTCAGGAAATCGCAAAAGGAGAAATAACGGTAAACCAGTAACGCACTATGACAATAGAGGATTTGAAAGGGGTGAAGCTATCCCCGGCGACGCGCGGGTATTTAAGTATTTATATCAAACTGACGGACCTGTACGAGGATGCCTATGACGCCTCCCGGATGGAGTTCGGCGACAATGAAGCCGACGATAAGAACGAGAATTTATACAACGCATTCGAGAACGCGAGGGCCGAAATAATGAAGTTGGCAGCCCAGTCGATAACGGCGAGACTGCAATATTTAAACAACCATACGGAAATATGATGCTTTACGAACTTTCGGCGGACGGCTATACGGTGGGAGTGTTTCCCACCGAGGCCGCAGCCCGGCACAATGCCGCGTATATGCCGGGCGGGTGCTACACTATCCGCGAATGGACCAGAGACGGCGATTTTTTGACGTTCGACCCCTCAACCAACAAACACTATGACTTCAGGAAATGACACGCAAATAAAGGAAGCAAGGGCGCAATACGACCGGGCACGGGTACGGGTGCAGGAAGCACTGAGGCCCGGCGAGCGCCGATACTGGAGCAACAAACAGAAAGAGGCGGAACGCCGGATATTGTCCGAATTGCGGGCGCGTATTTTGCGGATCGCCCCGGACACGGACGGCGGCAATTAGGCGCAAGTTGTGTGTAAATTGTGTGTCCGACCAAAAACAGACCAGCCACCTACAACGCTGTAAGTGGCTGGTTTTCATTGTGACGCCGACAGGACTCAAACCTGTAACCTTCTGATCCGTAGTCAGATGCTCTATTCAATTAAGCTACGGCGCCGAATTGCGAATGCAAATGTAGTGTGAAAATTGCTCTTATGCAAATAATTTGTCGTAAAATTTACCAGTCTTTTTATTTTATATCTTGGTAAGAGGGGTAATTTTGAATATAATACATTGATAATGTTTGATTTGAGGTAATCTGTGCTTTGTTCGGATTCTTTTCCGGGAGTTTGTCGGTGGAAATATCGTTGCCGGGAAAAGAGGGCATTTGTCGTGTCCGACTGGCTATGGGGACCGGAGATTTGTCATACAAAAATTACCCCTGCGGGCTGAAATCCGCAGGGGTAATTCGATGATTTTGCCGGATGCGCTTATTTGACCAGTTCGGCGAGCTTCTCCTTGATTCCTTCGCCTCGCAGGTCTTTGGCGACGATCTTGCCTTCGGGCGAGATCAGGAAGTTGGTCGGGATGCTGCGGATTCCGTACTCTTCGACGATCGGGGCGCTCTTGCCGTCGGTGACGGCGATTACGTTGGGCCACGTCATCTCCTCTTTTACAAGGAATTCTTTCCAACTCTCGGCATCGTTGTCGAGCGATACGCCGTAAATGTTGAATCCTTTGGGGCCGAACTCCTTGAACGCCTCCTTCAGATAGGGCAATTCGCCGCGGCAGGGACTGCACCAGGTTGCCCAGAAGTCGATCAGCACCCATTTGCCGGGGCCGATGAGGGGTGTCACCGAAACGGTTTCGCCCAGGGAGTCGGGCAGCGCGATTTCCAGATAGGGCTTGCCGATTTCGGTATTTTCCTGGGCGGCGATCGATTTGGCGATGGCGGTCAGGATCTGGGTTTTCTGCATCTGTTCGGGGAATTTATTCAGGATTTCGCGGGCTTCTTGCGGTTCCATTTCGTTATAGAGGTTTCCGAAGAAGTAAACGCCGACCAGGTTGTCGGAGTTGTTGTCCAAAGCGCGGCGCATGATGCCGTTGGCTACCTGGTTCAGCGAATCGAATTTCTCCATGTCGTTTTCTTGCATGGCCACCAGGAATTGTCCCTGAAGCATGCCCAAAGAGTCGTTTATCGGCTGGAAAATCTCGTTCGAGCGGGTGCCGCCGACTTGGAATTGGCCCAGATCCGCAGTTTTAACGTCGATTTTTCCCGGTTCGAGGAAGATGAATCCGATGCCCTGGCGGTGCCGGTTGGTAAGGATGGCCAGGTCCGGCTGGTCGATCGTGCCTTTGATTTTGAACGTACCGTCCGCAGCGACGGCTGCCGATGCGATGGTCGGATTTTCGGGATTGCCTTGCATCAGGAATACGGAGTCCGTGATTCCCGGGTCCAGTTTGCCGGTGATGGTGTAGGTATTGCCTCCGCATCCCACGAGGGTGCCTGCGGCAAGAAGACCTATTAACGCTTTTTTCATAGTGCTGAGAAAGGATTAAAATGATTATTTGGTCGGTTTGTGATTCGTCTTTTGGGGTGTTCGCGGCGTTTGCCGGATTTCGCGCTGGGGATTATCCTTCAAAAACCGTTCCCAGCTCGAACTGCCCTTTGCCGAGGCAGCCTTGCGGCCTCCGCCGAGTCCTTTGAACCGATCTTCGCCGAGGGCGCCGTTCAATGGGTTCGAACTCATGAAATGGTGGCACAGGGCGACGGCCATACCGTCCGTAGCGTCCAGTCGCCGGGGCGGACGTTCGATCGTGAGCATGCTGCTGACGAGAGCCGCGACCTGCTCCTTGGGGGCCGAGCCTCGGCCCGTGATACACTGTTTGATGCGTGTGGGGGCGTATTCGAATACCTGCAGTCCGCGGCTCAACGCCGCAGCCATCGCCACGCCTTGCGCCCGGCCCAGCTTGAGCATCGACTGCACGTTCTCGCCGAAGAAGGGCGATTCGAGAGCCACCTCGCGGGGGCGGTATTCGTCCACGAGGGCACCGACCCGCTCGAAAATGTAGCGCAGCTTTTCGTAAGGATCGTTCATCCTGTGCAGGTCGATGTCGCCCAGCACGACCGATCGGACCTCCCGTCCGCAAACCTCCAGCACCCCGTACCCCATGTAGTTGGTGCCGGGGTCGATGCCCATGATGCGGTATGTCGTCGGGTCGGACACGGTGCAGGGACGTTACTTCTCCTTGAGGGCCGCGATCTCCTTTTCCGCCTGACTCACGCGGCGTGCCAGGTCGGGCAGGTTCTTGAAGATGGCCGATGCGCGGTGATATTGCATGCCGGGCAGCGCCGGATAGCCGAAACGTACTTCTCCGTCAGGTACGTCTTTGTCGAGACCGCTTTTGGAGCCGATGCAGACCCTGTCGCCGATGGTCACGTGGTCCGCGATGCCGACCTGTCCCGCGAGGAAACAGTTGTGCCCCACCTTCGAAGTGCCTGCGATGCCTGTCTGGGCCGAGGAAACGGTATTCTCGCCGATTTGCACGTTGTGGCCGATCTGGATCAGGTTGTCGAGTTTCACGCCCCGGCGGATGATCGTCGAGTCGGTCTTGGCCCGGTCGATGCAGGTGTTGGCGCCGATTTCCACGTCGTCTTCGACGACGACGTTGCCCAGTTGCGGAATCTTGTCGAAGCCGCCTGCGGCATTGGGAATGAAGCCGAAGCCGTCGGCGCCGATCACCGCACCCGCATGCAGGATGCAGCGGCTGCCGATCACGCACCCCTCGTAAATCTTGACACCCGGGTAGAGGATCGTTCCGTCGCCGACGGTCACGCCGTCACCGATATAGACCTGGGGATAGATTTGGCAGTCGGCGCCGATGCGGGCTCCCGCCTCGATAACGGCGAAATCGCCCACGTAACAATCTTCGCCCAGTGTCGCCCGCTCCGAGATCGAAGCCCGCTCGCTGATGCCCTGTTTGCGGGGTTTTGCGGCCTGATACATTTGCAGCAGTTTGAGCACTGCGGCGCCGGTGTCTTCGACTTTAATCAAGGTGGCGGTCACGGGTTCCGAAGGGGTGAAATCCTTGTTCACCAATACGATCGACGCACGGGTTTTGTAAAGGTGTTTTTCGTATTTGGGGTTGGTCAGGTAGGTCAGGGCGCCGGGTTCGCCCTCTTCGATCGAGGAGACGGTGTGCACCTTGGCCTCTTTGTCGCCTGCGACTTGGCCGCCGAGAAAACCGGCGATCATTTCTGCGGTAAATTCCATCATAGCAATATAGTAATCAGAGGTATTTTTTTATGTCTATTCCTTCGGGCATGAATTCATCGACCGTGCGGCCGAAAGCCAGTACTTCGCGTACGGTGCTCGAGGCGATGTCGGCTACGGGAGCCGGGGTGAAGAGCATCACGGTGATGATGTCGGGATGCAGGCGGTGGTTGGTCGCCTCCATCGTCCGTTCGTATTCGAAATCGGTGGTGTTGCGCACGCCGCGGATGATGGCCGAGGCATGCTGGTCGCGGGCGAAGTCGCCCGTCAGACCGGTATAGATTCTCACTTCGACCCGGGGGTTGTCCGCATAGAGGTCTTCGATGAGTTGTTTGCGGGCTTCGATGCGCAGCAGTCCTGCCTTGGAAACATTGTTGCCGATGCCGATGACGACCTTGTCGAAGATTCGCAGGGCATCGTCCACGAGTGCCTGATGGCCCCGGGTAAAGGGATCGAACGATCCCGGAAAAATGGCGATGGTGTGTGACATTGGGAGCAAAGGTAATGAAAATGAATACAGAATCCAACAAACGGATCCGGGGGTGTTGCCGAATGTATCCGACTTTCTGCAAAAGTAATGAAAATGAGTGCAGAATGAAACGAGCGAACTGTTTTTTATGCCGAGTGTATTCCGATCTTTTGTGAAGGTATTGTAAATAGGGTGGGACAAAGGAAACCTGTCCGGTTTGTATCGGGCAGGATGTGTTAGTATAATTTGTTCAGGACGCGGGCGATACGTTCGGTGATGATTGCGGCGTAGAGTTGCCCTTCGCAGGCCGATAGCGAGGTGAGGCCCCGGTGATCGACATAGAAAATTTCGTCGAAACGGGCAAGTTGCTCCCGGCCGATCTCCAGCTCCAGCAGAGGCAGGCGGGCGGCTTCGACGGCCCGGCATGCCAATTCCCGTTCGACACTCGGCGGGGCGGGCGGAGTATAGACTTTTTTCCCTTTCACGGCGAACAGGGGCGCTTCGTCGCATACGTGCACGAATCCCTCGCCGTCGCAGCGGATCACCGCTTGTACGCCTGTCCGGACTGCCGCCCGTTCAATGT
>OKWE01001117.1_pt1 | contig 13757 bp, 7 predicted proteins | sample 1607051 | NCBI WGS metagenome assembly OKWE01 (sample SAMN04414079, study PRJEB24778) | human gut metagenome | material: faecal | host: Homo sapiens | reverse complement strand
AGCATGGCCAGAAAAAACAGAAACGCCCCGAAAGCATACATACCCAATCCTAAAAGTACTCCCGCCTTATAAGAAAATTTGCGTATGAACATAGCTGCCGGAAAGGCCATGGCGAAATATCCGCCATAGAAAGCAACCTGTACCAAAGCACCATCCGTAACGCTCATACGGAATATTTTAGAGAAAGCTTTCACCATCGGATTAGTGATATCATTGGCGAATCCCCACAAGGCAAAGCAACTCGTGATTAATATAAACGGAATCAGATAGCTCACACCATCCTTACTTATTATTGAAGTCTTCTTTGTGTTATTCATAAGATAAAAGGGTTCTTACTCACAGTTTATTACAATGCTTTTCTGTATAGTTCAAGAATGATCTCCTTAGAAACTTCACGCGGATTGCCCGGTGTGCATACATCTGCAAAGGCTGCTTCCGATAGACGTTCCAAATCTTCTTCCTCAATTCCCAACTCAGATAAATGTTGCGGAATACCTACACGTATGGCAAGCGATTTTACAGCTTCCACAGCTGCATGTGCTGCTTCTTCCCGACTCATGCCGGAAGTATATACATTCATGGCTTTGGCAATATCCACGTATTTATCGAGTGCAGCAGGTGCATTGAACTCCATGATAACAGGCAGCAGCAAAGCATTAGCCACCCCGTGAGGAATATCAAAGATAGCTCCCAGCGGATGAGCCATTCCATGCACCACTCCCAAACCGACATTAGAGAATGCCATTCCGGCAATGTACTGTGCCACAGCCATACCATTGCGTGCCTCGGCATTTGTAGGTTCGTTGACTGCTGTTTCCAGATAGCGAGCTATCATTTCAATGGCTTTGATCTCGAACATATCGCTCATTTCCCAAGCACCTTTGGTGATCAGCCCTTCGATGGCATGTGTCAAAGCATCCAATCCGGTGGAAGCGGTCAGGCTTTTAGGCAAGGTGTACATCAACTCTGCATCCACAATAGCTATAGCCGGAATATCATTCGGATCGACACATACCATTTTCTTTTCGTTAACCTCATCCGTAATCACGTAATTGATTGTCACTTCGGCAGCAGTTCCGGCAGTAGTAGGCAGGGCAATGATGGGAACGGATTTCTTTTTTGTATCCGCCACACCTTCCAACGAAACAACATCGCTGAATTCCGGATTATTGGTAATAATTCCGATAGCTTTTGCGGTGTCTATTGAAGAGCCGCCACCGATAGCCAGGATAAAGTCTGCTCCCGACTCAGCAAAGGCTTTCACACCTGTTTTTACATTGAACACTGTAGGATTCTGCTTGATCTCACTAAATACCTCATAAGGTATTCCGGCAGATTTAAGCACACTCAGTACTTTATCCGCCACTCCGTATTTGATAAGATCTTTATCAGTTGCCACAAAGGCTTTATGCAATCCCAAACGGGTTATTTCTTTTGGAAGCACTTCACGCGCTCCCGGTCCGAAGTATGATACTTCGTTCAATATAAATCGATTAATCATGATTTTCAATGTTATATTATTACCTATAAAAAACTATTTTCTGAAAGCTGCCAATTTATTCCTATAGTATGTTTCCACATCTTTCCAATGATAGTAAGGAGCAAGTGTACTCTCTACCGGAAGTTTCATTTCCTGTTCATTCAGCAGAACTTTCACCAGAATATCATCGCTCCCTTTTTTACGATAAAAAACGAACTGAATGTTGCAAGCCATCGGGAAAATCTTGTAATTGCGCCAGACCTCGGCAAGACTGTTCAAGTCAGTAGTCTGATAAGCGCAATCCCCCAACTCCAACAGGCATGCGAGAGGAAGTACACAAGACTCATGGCCGAATCGTAATGTAACGTTATTCTCTTTTTTAACGATACAGGTATCCGCAGTATTCAGTATGTTTTCCAACAGATTGGCTTCCAGATAAGGCATTTTCCCTTTTGTAAGTGGAGACGGACCGTAATCGATGTACCAATTCGCATTATTCAGCAACCACATGTCGTAACATTCTTCTTTTGTGAAAAGGGAATAGAGTTCGATATCCGTATCGTGATTTTGCATAATGACTGCAAGTTCAAATAAGTAACTCATCAGCTTATCCGCATCCACTTTCCACTTCACATAGTCCTGACTGTTGAAAAGAGACTTCATCAAGCGTTCAGGATGAAGATGTTCCTTTCGGAAAGCCTGTTTGGCAGCAAGCACCTCATCTGTTTTACGCTGTTTTCTGAAATAATCATCTTCATTATTCATATAGTACATATCATAATAGCTGGCATCATTCTTAATCTGCAATTTGGGGTTCATAGATTGCAGTTGCAGACATTCAGCCATCATAGAGAGGATGCAGCGAATAACAACGGTGGAGCGTGCATCCACTGCTGTCAGTCCTTGAAACACTTCGGGGAAGTTCTCATACATTCTTTTAGCAATTCCCCGATGTTGGCGTGCTCCCAACGGTGTCAGTTCACCATAACGGTCTTCTGCCATTCGGGCAAGACTATCAATCAGGTTTAAGGTCTTCTTTCCCAATTCAGTCAGTGCCCCATCCTTTTCTGCTTCGCACAAAATTCTCAATGGTTCTTTATAGTCATTGGGATTAACCCGATAACGGGAACCATGCCGTGCATAATGACTCAGATAAAATGGCTTATATCCTGACGGCGGCGGAGTTTTCTTAAAGTCAGGATCGGGATAGGCATAATGGTTTGCTGCTGAAAGATGAATATTCTCAAATATTTCTTCTTTAGCGGTCTGCGCACTTATGCCAAGTGTCAGACAACAGAGAAAGATCAGTAGGATAAAACGTCTCATGTTTTTTATTTAGGAGTAAAAAACTTGCCTAAGTTTATGAAAGTAAATATCATAAACTTAGGCAAGTTTTAGATATTTGAAATTATTCGCTAACGTATGGACCAAACTTTTTCACAATTGTCATATTCGACTTTCTGGAATCCAGTACATATACATCATATTTACCATCGGGATATACCCTTATCACGATATGGCCTTCTTTAGCCTTAACGCCACGAGAAAACCAAGGTCCTATACCAATCCCTGTTTCTTCATGATAATACGTCATAAAGATTTCTCTTTTCTGAGTACCGACATTCCCCGATAGCAGCCTCTGCCCTACCTCAGGCCCTGGATGATCGGGACTCCACGACTGAGCTACGACAACTTTAGGATCAAGTACATCCAGAAAGTTCCTGTTTGTAGCATCCCGGTTACTATGATGGTTAAGAGACATGGCGGATACCTTCCCTACCAACGGAGCCATTGGGGTTTCAATATCATACCATTCCGCATGATCCTGATCTACTAAACCGGAATTATCCCCTCCTGCATAATACTTGAATTTACCATATTTTACTACAAGAGCCGTCGACATCTGATTATCATTGAATTTACCATTCTTTGCCAACAACTCTTCTTTAGTAAATAAAGGAGTGGTATTCTTGCCTTTTCCAGTCCACAAAAGATTGTTCGACTTAATATTTCGGATCTCAAAACCAGGATAAGATTTAGGCTCTTTCTTCAAGACAAACTGTTTATTCGATCCAATATCAAATTTTTCAACCTTCATTCCATTATTTGTTTTCTGGAACTCCAGGAACTTTAACAGATTCTGAAAAGTTGCAGGTTCCACACCTCCGTTACCAGATGCGTTAGTTCGCAGATCAACCGGAAAATTATAATCAGGATAATCTCTGTCTACATATGTTTTGATAGGAATTACATCACCCACTTCAGTCAATCCGGTAAGCCGATAACCATTTTCGGATGTTCCGGAAGCAGTGCGTACACTACCGTAATGATCAGAATGAAAATGCGTCAGCAAAAAATAATCAATCGACAGTTTATCTCTACCTAATACATTCGTTAGATAGTTGATTATAGATGAACCTGCTGTATAACTACTGTTAGGGAATACTTGCGGTGCAAACATAGGAGCATACTTTGCATCAAAAGCCTCATTATCAAAATCTCCGGCATCAATCATCATATTTGTTCCGTCCGGTAGAATAAGGAAAGCACAGCTTCCCCGCCCGGTATTAATGTGATGAATATCCAAATAACCTTTTTCCCATTTGGGAAGTTGCTCTTGTGCTGCCATGAAAGCAGCACACACGATTGCAAATAGAAATAAGATACTTTTTCTCATGGTTTATTAAATTAAGTTTTTCATATTATTTACTCATTATAGCTTTAGTTGAACAATTAACTTTTCCATCCGTTGAACGTATAGATATCACATAGAATTGATTAGCATGCAGTGCATTATTGAATTGGCTGATTGTTATAACATTATTGCTTCCATCCACTTGCCTTCTACCTTCATATACTTGCTTTCCCGACAAATCCAGAATTCGTACAATAAGTTCTGTAGGAGATTTAAATGGATAATCCAATAAAATTATATCATTCTTACAATCTACCATGACTTCAGGCTTATCAAAATCAGTTGCTATTTCTGTCTGCTCTAAGTCAAAAGACCGGGTAGATGCATTGGATGATTGTTTTTCAAAAGCCCACAATTTATTTTTTTCTCCGGTATTATATTGTACAATAGGAGCTCCATCAGCAGTAGAAGCGTTTTTCACTACTGCATATAATTCTGAAAGCTGATTCCTCAAAGTATAAACAACACGCTTGGTTCCCGAATCCATATAAGCCTCTTTACTGATCGTCCAATAACTATTAGGAGTGCTGGCACTGTGTTGAATAAGAACTTCACCAACTTCTAAACTTGCATTTTTAACAACAAGATATTTTCGACTTTTTTTATTTCTTAATTGTACAAAACCAAATGTAGCAGGTACAATTTCCCATTCTGAATTCTCCCCTCCTGTACCATTCTGAACGATTTCAGCACCTTCTAATTCTGATGCACCTTTCACAACCATCAACTTGAAGCTATTTTCATTTCGTATTTTATAAGTGCCAGCCGTCAATGGGGGATCGGAATAATAAACTCGTTCCAGCATCCATATTTCATTATCCTCTGAACCCGATCGGTATTGAATTATATGAGCCTTAGCTAAAGTTGAAGCATCTTTAACAACTGCATAATAATAACTCATTGAATTTCGTATACGATATTCATTTGGTACTCCAGTTGACAACAACTGCCAATCTGATTCTCCAAATAAGCGGTTAGCTCCTAAAAGTATATCACCTCCCTCAGGATCAGCCGAGTAACCAGTCATATAATATTTCGAGATTGGACTCATTATAGTATATGCATCTCTACCATCTGCAGACGGTTTTATATACCATGTCTCAAAACTAACATCAACATCTAAATTAGATCTGACATCTTGAATAAGTGGAGCTGAAACATCATAACTCTTATTTTGGACTGACAAATAGAGTCCACTCTTTTTATTTTTTAAACGGTACAGACCAGAGTCTAACTTTGTCCTTTCATTCGGTAGCGATTTCGAAAAAGACCAATAGATACTACTTTCAGTCTTTTCTGCTTGAATTAACAAAAAATAATCCTGCATTGAATTCAGAAAAACACCTAAATATTTTCCACTACTTTTATTTCTTAATCTAAAGTATTTAGTATCAACGACCGGATATTCTAAAATCCAAAACTCATTATCAGTACCCTTTTCATCATACTGAATTATTTCAAGCCCAGTACCAATAGACGCATTTTTAACCACCAAAAGTTTACCAGAATGAAGATTCTTAATTTTACATTCATTAAGCCCGGTAAATATTAACTTCCATTCATCATTACCTATCCCTGTAGAGAGTTGTATTATAAATGCTCCATTATCTAAAGAAGCCTCATTAACCACGGCATATTTTCCTGAGTTTTTATTCCGTATTTTCACATAGGCACCTTTAGGATATTCCGCAATATGCAAAAACTCTATCTGATCATCTGTAAGTTCCGCATTATAGACTTTGAAATCATCCATAGCTGAGTTTGCCGGAAAATGTTCACCATATCCCCCCAAATACAAATATTTGTTGGTAGGAAAGCCTTGATCTCCCATCCAAATATAAGAATATGCTTTTGTTAAATCAGGCTTATACATAACCAACCTCGTATAGTACATGCCATGTACAACAAAAATATGATACCACCCACGCTGATCAAATTGAGCTGGTTTATAAGCCCATAGATACCAAGGAACAATTGTTCCATCGGGTTTCGGAATATATCTATTAAACCCTACAGTTGCTTTTTTACGTCCTAATCCTTTCAATATACGATTCTCCCTATCAGTCCAATTATAAAACTCCATTTGAGTATCTGTGGGTTTGAAAGGTATGGCACCGGAAGGAATCTCAGAAGGATCAGTAATACATGCCCAAAAAGAAACAGTATGCACTACATTTATATTATAATTCGACAAACGCAGGCTTGAACCTTGTCGAAAAAATTTCACAGCCCTATCACTGTTACCAAATCGATCTTCCCTGCCTTCGACATCCCTCTGTAAATCCGCTTTTCTTTTCTCGACAAACTCATATTCCACATTTTCAATATCTAAATGCAAATCAATACTGGGATTGGGTACATTTATTTGCGAATGAATATTACCAAGACAGACAAACAACAAACAAATAGTAAATATTATCATATTACTATTCCTACTCCTATTACAATTAGTTCTCATAGCATTACTAGTCTAATGAACGTTTTCCTATAGTTTTCAAATAATCAAAAAGAATTTCCAGACGATCAGAAATGACCACATCAGGTGCATGAGCCACCTTTAATAACCAATCCCAATCACACCGACGGTCGGTCCCTTTCAAATTAATAATACTATAATTAAATTTTCTAGGTACCCAACACCCTTTTTCTGTTTCCGGCCACATTGGGAATTGAATGACACGTGTGTTTTTGACCTTCAACCAATTTAATATATTGTCATACGGAGTACCCTCAACTGTAACCGGCCTAGTTATCATTGGATCTGAATCTTGAAAATAGATCATTTCAAAGCCTTCACATCCTGCTTCTATAAATGCTTTCATTTTATTAATGAGATCCGGATCTTTATCTAACAACTCAGAATAAACAGTAGGAGTAAACATCTTCACTAATTGTTCTTTATCTTCTTCACTAGTTACTAAATCTTTAATAGATTTTGGCGTTGGGAAAAATTGTATCTTAGTCTTAAATGTAACTTGATTCACCATTCCAAGCTCTTTTACTAAATAATACATTTGAGGAATAATATTTTCAGCCTTGTCGATGCTTACCAAGACTTTATCTTTGCATTTCAAAAGGGCCTCACGTAAAGTTGCCAACTTATATTGGCTAACTTCACCTGTAACTTCCTTTAACTTCAAATTTTTAAGTTCATCCCAAGATTTATAATACTCAAAAGTTGCTCCTTCACCTTTCCTAACAATTCCATGTCCTGTAGTAAGACGGTCCAAGCCGTAATCATGTAACAAATAAAGAATATCATCATCGGACTTTGTAATATCAAATTCTACCATATCCGCCCCCAAATCTATTGCAGCCTGTATAGCCGGAAGAGAATTTTCCGGATAATCCTTCCAATATCCTCTATGTGCAGATATCATAATATAATTCGGATACTTAATAGGATTATTAAAAATATCAATTAGTTTTTCTATAGGAAGAGGTTGTGATTGGGAATAACACAACTGTAGACCTACTCCTCCCAAAAACAAGAATAGCAATAATAGTTTTCTCATAATAATACTTTTTAAGTTCAACAAACAAGAACCTTTAGCAGATTGTATGCGAGTATTTAGGTGGTTTATCTTAAAAGACAAACCACCTCATTGTTGTATAATTATTTCAGCTTACAAACTAGTTATATCCTTCATTCTGTTTTGTAGCAGAGTCCGTATCGATTTGCCCTTGAGGAATAGGTTGTACATAGTTCAATTCACTTATTGTAATACCAGTATACCCAAGCGTTCTGGTAAAGTATGCATTCATCACCTCGACTGCTTTGCCAGTTCTTATCAAATCGAACCAACGATGGCCTTCATTGACCAATTCTTTACGTCGTTCAAGTGCTATTTCTTCTTTTATCAATGTAACATCTCCAATTGAAACTTCTTCAATACCTGCCCGTTTTTTGATAAGATTCAGATATTCGTTTGATTTTGAGACATTATCCTTTTCCGCATAACATTCAGCAAGCATTAAAAGAACATCTGCATAGCGCAATACAATGACATTACTACCACCATCAGCAACAGTAGCAGAAGTCTGCTTCAACTTTCCTGTTCCTATAACCCCATTTTTAGTGACAATAAAATAAGCTGATTTACGCTTGTCATTATCTGTAAACAACCCATAGACTTCTTTAGTAGGCAAGTTATGACCTAAAGCGCCACTGACAGTGCCCGACGGACTGAACTTCTGAAATGCCCGGCTACCTTCCGAATTGCCATTTACCCCCGATTCAAATTGTACATCGAAAATAACTTCTTTATTCCCCTTATTATTCACGTCAAAGATATCAGCAGGTTCATCCAACAAAGCATATCCAAACTTTTCCACTTCCTGCAAGTATTTCAAACTGTTATCGTAATCCTTTAAAGTAAGATAAACCTTACCCAGCAACGCAGCGGCAGCACCTTTGGCAGCTTTTCCTTTTTCAGCAGGTGCATCAGGAAGCATTGCAAACGCATCAGTCAAGTCTTGCACGATCTGTTTATACACTTCTTCTTTGGGAGTCCTCACCTGACCAAAGAAATCATTGGGATTGGTTGTTTCTTTGATAACCAACTGAACATCACCAAATATACGAACCAAATTAAAGTACATCAGTCCACGCAAAAAGCACATCTCACCTTTAATATTCTTTTTTTCAGCCTCAGCCATATCAGCAATGCCATCAACGCGATTCAATATCACATTACATTGCTGAATCCCTTTGTAATGATGGCTCCAAGCTTTATCAATTATAGTATTGGCCGAAGTCATCGAGAACAAGTCCAGTTGCCCATAATTACCATTATCATTTGCCGGAACTTCATCCCATGTGTTATCAGACGGAAGTTCTCCCAATACTAAATTTGCCAATTCATACACGCCTTCAGCTTGTAATATCCCGTATGCAGAATTGACTCCCTTTCTTAACTGTTCAGCATCTTTATAATAATTATTCAAAACATTCTGCATTTCAGGAGTCAGATCAAGATAGGTTCCGGAACATCCGGCAAACATAATTGCCGCCATTCCCAAGGCTATGCTATATATTCTTAGTGCTTTCATATTCATTTCATATTAAAAGTTTATATTCAATCCCAAAGAAAAAGTACGAGGCAAAGGATAGTTATAACTTTCCAACCCTTGTTTCAATGCATCCGCTGCATTTCCATTTAAGCTCATCCCTTTATATGGAGTTAGCAATAATAAATTGTTTGCCAGGAAATAAACCTGAGTTCTCTGTAGTCCTAAACGATTAATAAAGGAAGAGGGTAATTCATAAGAAAACTTCAGGCTACGGATATTAAAGTTCGAAGCGTTGTAGAAAAACTTATTTGAAATACGCGCTTCCTTACGTGCACTGGAGAAATTTCCCATATTAGGAGTTGCATAAGTTCCGTTAGGATTATTGACCGGATGATAACGATTATTGAAATATTCTTTTGTAGTAACTGCAAAACCTTCTCCAGTATCCATATACGTAGCTAATGCTGTGCTATATAGTTTCTTACCTAATTCACTATATAAATCCAATGTCAATTCAAAACTCTTATAACGGAAAGTATTATTCCAACCAAGCACCACCTTAGGAAGCGGAGAACCAAAGCTTTTCTTATCCTTTGTATTAATGACATTATCATCATTTTGGTTCTTGATAATATAATCACCGATCTGCGTGCCCGGCATAGCAGGATATTTCTTGAAATCTTCATCAGACTTATAAATTCCTATGATTTCATATCCATACAATTCGGATATGGATTTTCCAACCTCGGTTATTGAAAATCCTTTGCTACCAATGATCTGAGTCTGTCCAGGTGCAAGTGCCAAAACTTTATTTTTATTCGTAGATAGATTTAATGATGAATTCCATGAAACAGGCCCCATCTCAATATCTTTGGCTGTAGAAAAACGTATCTCAAAACCTGTATTTCTTACTTTACCAATATTCTGCAATGAAGTGGTATAACCTGATTGTTGGGGCACAGGCACACTTAATAATAAGTCATTTGTATTCGCTAAATAAAAGTCTGCACTAATTCCCAGATATTTAAACAAAGTAACATCCAAACCGATATTCCAAGTCGAAGTCATTTCCCAAGACAAATCAGGATTAGGAGATGCATTTATGACTGTACCGGGTGCTAAAGTGCCACCAAATAAATAATCATTATTCGACATTAATGCTTGAGCACCATAGTTTGCAATCTGATTATTACCAGATTTACCCCAACTAACTCTTAATTTTGCATAATCAATTGCCGAACAGTTACTCATAAACTTTTCATTTGAAATCAACCAAGCAGCAGATAAAGCCGGAAACATGCCCCACTTTGTATTATTACCAAACCGGGATGAACCATCTCTACGCATAGAGGCGCTAAAAATATATTTATCCTGCCAGTTGTAATTCAAACGTGCAAAATATGAAATCATAGCCCAAGAGTATTGTGAAGGTTCTACTTTAAAAGAACTTCCCCCTGCTATATTTTTAATAGAACTATCGCCAAAATCTGTTGCAGTAACTTTCAGTAATTCCTGATCTTCTCTTTGATAAGATTGTCCCAATAAAACCTGTATGGAATGTTCTTTTATCAGCTTATTGTAAGTCAATGTATTCTCAATCAAATAATTCTTTCTATTGGTGTTGCTCTGAGAGGCACTTATCGGCTGGGGAGCCGCAGCACGATATTTGCCGATATCCGAAGGGGTATAGAATTTATAAATTGACGCATCATAATCGGCACCTATATTCGTTTTGAACCTGAAGTCTTTGAGTAACTTGACTTCTGCATACATATTACCAAAAAGTCTGAGCCTATCCGTTTTACGTTCTACCTTTTTAGCAATGGCAACAGGATTTTCATACAATGCTCCATCCGTATCGGCATTTGCCTTAATCTGTTCCGATATAGCTAATGTTCCATCTTCATTATAGGGAGCGAAGAAAGGATAAATACCGGTAGCTATATTCAGGAAATTACTACTCATAGCATCCTCATCAAAGGTGTTTTGCTTAGAATAACTTGGAGAAAAGGAGAAACCGAGAGCTATAGTATTACTTGGCATCAACTTTAGGTTCACATTAGCAGAGAATTTATCAAAATCAGTACCAATGACAATACCTTTCTGTTTCATATAGCCTGCTGACAATGAATAGAACGCTTTCTCAGAACCACCACTAACAGATATATTGTAATCCTGCATAGGTGCCAATTGGAATATTTCATCTAACCAATTCGTATTCGTCAAACCTTTCTCTCCATTCAAATATGGATAAAGATAATCGGGAATCAGTTCACGTTTAGAAGCTCCATTAGCCTTTCTGGTGGCAGTATCATCACTCTCTTTCCGAACAGAGGGATTCTTATTCACATAACCAGTATTGCGTGCTTCCAACATATACTGAGCCATATCATAAGCATCTACAAGTTCCAGTTTATCATATCGTTGTTGTAAACTAAAAGTAGCTGAAAGAGAAACATTAGGCTTACTGGTCTTACCACTTTTAGTAGTAATCATTATGATCCCGTTTGCGCCTCTTGAACCGTAGATAGCTGTAGAAGCTGCATCTTTCAATACTTCAATAGACTGTATTGCACTCATATTGATGCTATTAATATCTGAGCCTTCAGTTAGCGGAAAACCATCTACTACAATCAAAGGCTTACTTCCGGCTGTCAAAGTTCCAATGCCGCGCACATTAATGACAGGGCTACCACCCGGTGCACCAGAAGGCAGTGATACTTGGACACCTGCCATTTTTCCGGAAAGTGCAGATGCAAAATTGGTAGATGGGTAACTTTGCAACTCATTGGCTTTTACAGAAGAAATAGATCCTGTAGCACTTTTCACAGTAGTTGTTCCATAACCTATAACAACTACTTCATCCAACAATTCATTATCTTCTTTCATCACTATTTTACCCAAAGCCTTGGCATTGGCTGGAAGTGAAATTGACTGATAACCAATAAATGAGATAGTAATTTGTGAGTTCTCCGGCACATTAGCTAAAGAATACTCACCGTCCGCATTAGTAATAGTCCCCAAAGTAGTTCCTTGTACAGCAACACTTGCCCCAATAATCGTTTCACCTTTTTCGTCAACGATTGTACCGGAAATAGTTATAAGGCGACCACTCTTTTGCGGAGTATCAGAAACAGATTCTTCTTTCAAATAGATTTTCGTCTCGCCAATTTCGAAAGTTACATTTGTACCTTTCAATAATTTGGTAAGTACATCTGAAAGTTCTTCTTTATCAGCTTCAATAGAAACAACCCGATCCGGGTCAACGGTAGGACGGCTGTATGCCACGGTTAGTCCGGTTTGTTGAGTGATAGCATCAAAGACTTTTGCTAACTTAACTTGCCGGAACTGCAAGGTCACTTTCTGAGCGTTGGCTGTGAAACATGCCATAAAGCTCAAAAACAGAACAAGTAAAATCTTGTGTTTCATAACTTTAATTTTAGATTAACAATGGTATAAATCGCTTTATACTAAGTAGACACACAAGATTTCGGAGCGGGTGAGAGAAAAATGCTTTTTTTATTAAATAGATTAAGAAAAGGTCTTCTAAAGACTAAGAATCGTCATTGGCGGTTCAAAATGTAGCTCGTCATCTTGCTTTTATTTATATTTGATACAGTCTGAAGCTATTTATTTGGTCGCAAACAGATAAAAAAGAATTCGCATGAGGTATAAGGCATGGATAAGAAAGCGGCTAAACAGCTCAAATTGTATTGCAAAGATAATGTGTTTTTTTGATAGGATAAATTGTTCCTTATGATTTTTCCGAGAAAACATTGAGCTTCACAACAAATAAAAAGCAAATAGAACTTGCTACCTTTGCAAAAATAAAAGGCTGACAATATGGAACAATTAGATGTATTCGATTGCTTGAATGTGCTTATAGCGAGCTATTTCACCGATGACCGAGGGTGTGCCCACGAAAACAGGGAGCATACGCTTATTTATTTATGCTCCGGCGAATTGGAAATAGAGGAACGGGGAAAGAAAACCGTTCTGCATCCGGGAGACTGCGCTTTCATGCGGCGTGATAACCGGATGTGGCTGCAAAAAAAGGTTGAGAACAATAAGCCCTACCGCTCCGTCGTGCTGAAATTCACAAAGCCTTTTCTGAGGGAGTTTTACCATACACTCAACCAACAACAGATACCGGTCGACTCCAAGCGTGAAAAAGCAAGTCTGCGTGTATTACCGAGTAACAGACCCGACATTCGGTCACTGTTCGAATCGGTTATCCCTTACTTCGATGCGGGCGAAAAGCCTTCCGAAGATGTACTGAAGTTAAAAATGACCGAGGGGCTGTATGTACTGCTCAATACCGACAGGAACCTCTATGCTTCGCTGTTCGATTTCGTGGAACCATGGAAAATAGACATTCTCGACTACCTGAATGAGAATTACATGTATGACCTCTCGATGGGGGAAATCGCGAGTTATACAGGACGCAGTCTGGCAACCTTCAAACGTGATTTTGCCAAAGTGAGCGATTTGACACCGCAGAAATGGATTATCAGACGACGTCTTGAAGCGGCGCATGATTTAATTCGGTCGGGGAAAAAGAAAGTTACG